>Ga0164290_1000830_pt1 | contig 74872 bp, 69 predicted proteins | sample Micstemetagenome_FD_108782 | JGI IMG/M metagenome (GOLD analysis project Ga0164290, IMG submission 108782) | Contaminated culture microbial community from soil near Moab, Utah, USA - Microcoleus steenstrupii SON62 (Illumina Assembly) | ecosystem: Environmental > Terrestrial > Soil > Soil crust...
AGGTTCATGAGCCAGATCGCGGTCCCGAACGCGGCCGCGCCCGCCAGCGCGAACGCCGCCGGCCGCGCGAGCGGCACGACGCGACGGGCGAGGCCGGCGACGGCGAAACCGAGCAGCAGCGCGGCGGCGATGATCGGCCCGAGCGCGGGCGCGAGGCCGATCAGGTCGCCGCCCATCGTCTCGATGCGCAAGGCCGGCGGCACCTCGATGCCGAGCGCCGTCAGCCCGGCGATGACGAAGCTGCTGTGGACGAAACTCGCCGCGACGAGCGTCACGAGCGTCGCCGCGACGAAGGCGCCGATCGTCCGCCCCATTCCCACGCGTCCCTCGCCCATGCCTTGTCTCCCCAAGCCGCAGCCGCGATACTGCCGCGAAATGATCGGGGAGGCGAGGGTGTTGAAGCGTGTCCTGGCAACCGCGTTGCTGCCGCTGCTGCTGGGCGCGGCGCCGCCCTACCGCGTCGCGACCGTCGCGACCGGGCTCGACCACCCCTGGAGCGTCGCCTTCCTGCCCGACGGGCGGGCGCTCGTCACCGAGCGCGCCGGGCGGCTGCGGGTGATCGCCGACGGTCGCCTGACGCCAAAGCCCATCGCCGGGGTGCCGCCGGTCTACGTCGAAGGGCAGGGCGGGCTCTTCGACGTGACGCCGCACCCGCGGTTCGCGGAGAACCGGCTTCTCTACCTGTCCTACGCGGCGGGCACGCCGGGGGCGAACGTCACGCGCATCGCCCGGGCGCGGCTCGACGGCGACCGGCTGACCGACCTCGCGGTGATCTACGCGACCGCCCCGACGAAGGACACGCCGGTGCATTACGGCGGCCGCCTGGCGTGGCTGAACGACGGCACGCTCGCGATGACGACGGGCGACGGCTTCGACCATCGCGAGCAGGCGCAGCGGCTCGGCAGCGCGCTCGGCAAGATCATCCGCTTGCGCGACGACGGGTCGATCCCGGCCGACAATCCGTTCGTCGGCCGCGTGGGCGCCCGGCCCGAGATCTGGAGCCTCGGCCACCGTAATCCCCAGGGCCTCGCCGTCGATCCGGCGACCGGCGCGCTGTTCGCGCACGAGCACGGACCGGCGGGCGGCGACGAGGTGAACCTCGTCCGCCGCGGCGCGAACTACGGCCGGCCGGTAGCGACGCGCGGCCGCGATTATTCCGGCGCGTCGATCAGCCCGTACAAGAGCTACCGCGGCATGACCGACGCGATCGTCGGCTGGACGCCGTCGATCGCCCCGTCGGGCCTCACCGTCTACCGCGGCGCGATGTTCCCGGAATGGCGGGGCGACCTCATCCTCGGCGCGCTCGCCCACGCGCACGTGCGGCGCGTGGATCTCGAGGGCGGCCGGGTGGCGGGGCAGGAGCGGCTGTTCCCGGGCCTCAAGGCGCGCATCCGCGACGTGCGCACCGCGCCCGACGGCGCGCTGTGGGTCACCACCGACGAGGAGCAGGGCCGCGTGCTGCGCGTCACGCGCGGGTGAGATCTGCGACCGTCGGAACCGGCGGTCCTGCGGAGACTGTCGACCCTGCCAATCTCGTCATCCTGACGGACGTCGGGATCTCCGTCACAACATGGCGCGAGGCTGAGGGCAGCGCTTCCACTACGGTTGAGCCGATCCTGCAGAAGATCCTGACGTGCGTCAGGATAGCGTGCCTTGGGTCTTGGCGTGGCGTGCGTTCGGGCCGGGATCGGCGGACGAAGCGCGGTTCGAGAAGAGGGGCGGCGATCGGCATGAAGACGGGCAAGAAGGTGGCGCTGACGATCGTCGCGCTCGTGATGATCGCGCTCGTCGGGCTCGCCACCTGGGACCGGCTCAGCGCTTCGCCGCCCGCCGCCGGGCCCGCGCGGACGTACGACGTCAGGATCGCGCGCGACAGCTGGGGCGTGCCGCACATCTTCGGGCGCACGGACGCCGACGTCGCCTACGGCATCGCCTACGCGCACGCCGAGGACGACTTCAAGACGCTGCAGGAGGTGTTCGCGAGCGTGCGCGGCCGCGCCGGCGCGATCCTCGGCGAGGACGGCGCCAAGGTCGATTTCGCGATGCACCTGCTCGGCGCGCGCGAGGCGGCGCGGGCGGGCCTGCCCAAGCTCGCGCCCGACACCCGCGCGCTGCTCGCCGCCTATGCGGACGGACTCAACCGCTACGCCGAAAAGCACCCCGACGAGGTGGCGCTTTCCGGGCTGTTCCCGCTCACCTCGGAAGACGTCGTCGCGGGCTTCGCGCTGCGCGCGCCCTTCTTCTTCGGCCTCGATCGGGTGATCGGCGCGCTCGCGGAGAACGAGTTGCCCGACCGGGACGCGCCCGACGTCGGCGACCGCGGCTCGAACGCGTTCGCGGTCGCGCCGTCGCGTTCGGCGGACGGGGCGACGCGGCTCGTCGTCAACTCGCACCAGCCGTGGGAAGGCGGCGTCGCCTGGTACGAGCTCGTCGTGCACAGCGGCGAGGGCTGGGACTTCGCCGGCGCCAACTTCCCGGGCGCCCCCTATCCGCTCCTGGGCCACAACCGCACGCTCGGCTGGGCGAACACCGTCAACCGGCCCGACCTCATCGACGTCTACAAGCTCGTGCTGTCGGAAGACGGGGAGCGCTACCGTTTCGACGGGCGCTGGCTGCCGCTCGAGGCCGAGCGCGTCTGGCTCAGGGTCAAGGCCGGGCCGCTGGTGCTGCCCATCCCGCGCACCGTCCACCGGTCCGTGCACGGGCCGGTGATCGTCAACGAGCTGGGCGCCTTCGCCATCCGCTACGCCGGGATCGGCGACGTCCGCAACGTCGAGCAGTACTACCGCCTCAACAAGGCGAAGAGCTTCGACGAGTGGCGCGCCATCATGGCGACGCAGGGCGTGGCGAGCACCAACTTCATCTACGCCGACGCCGCCGGCAACGTCGCGCAGTTCTACAACGCGCGCTTCCCGAAACGGACGGCGGGCTTCGATTGGAAGGGCGTGCTCCCGGGCGACCGGTCCGAGGCGCTGTGGACGGGCTACGAGCCGTTCGCCGCCGGCCCGCACCTCGTCAACCCGGCGGCCGGCTACGTGGCGAACGCCAACAACACGCCGTTCGCCGCGACCTCGCCGGCGAGCAACCTGCGCGAGGCCGACTTCTCGCCGCTCCTCGGCATCGAGTCCTACATGACCAACCGGGCGGTGCGCATGCTCGAGCTGTTCGAGGCCGACGCGTCGATCGGCCGGGACGAGCTCGATGCGATCAAGATGGACAAGGGCTACAGCCGCGCGAGCTGGGTGGGTTCCTGGATGCGGGCGCTGCTCGGGGTCCGCGATCCGGAGCTGGCCGAGGCGCAGGCGCTGCTCCGGACCTGGGACTGGACGCTCGACGGACGCGGCGCCGCCGACGGCTTGGCGGCGCTCGCGGTCGGCGCGGGGGCGCGGGCCGGCTACCGCGGGCAGCCGCTGCCCGACCCGGTCGAGAAGCTCCGCGACGTCGTCGGCTTCCTGACGAAGCACCACGGCCGGCTCGACGTGCCGCTGGGCGCGCTGCTGCGCGTCGAGCGCGGCGAGGCGAGCCTGCCGGTGTTCGGCGGGCCGGACGCGTTGCGCGCCATCTACTGGGAGCGCGACGAAGCGACGGGTCGGCTCGCGGGCGACACCGGCGACAGCTACATCATGATGGTGGAATGGGACCGGACCGGCCGCGTCGCGTCGCGCAGCGTCCACCAGTTCGGCGCGGCGAGCACCCGGCCGGGATCGAAGCATTACGCCGATCAGGCGCCGCTGTTCGTGCGGGAACGGTACAAGCCGGTGTGGTTCGATCCGGCGGCGCTGCGCCCGCATGTCGCGCGCGAATACCGCCCGTAGCCGGCCGGCGGGCCATCTGGCATGAAGCGCGAAATCTCGAGGAGGGAGCAAGGGATGGCAGGCAAGTGGCTGGCGCTTCTGGCGGCCGGGCTGACGCTGGCGGGCTGCGAGACGGCGTCGGCGCGGAACGAGGGCCCCGCGGCCGCCGCGGCGGCGGCCAGCTCCGGCCCGCCGCAGGCGCTTATCGACGCGGTCGACATCCCCTACGAACAGTTCACCCTGCCCAACGGCCTGCGCGTCATCGTCCACACCGACCGCAAGGTGCCGATGGTCGCGACCTCGATCTGGTACCACGTCGGCTCGAAGGACGAGCCCGAGGGCAAGACCGGCTTCGCGCACCTCTTCGAGCACATCATGTTCGAGGGTTCGGAGCATGTGAAGGACTTCGACAAGCCGCTCGAGGACGCCGGCGCCACCGGCATGAACGGCACCACCTGGTTCGACCGCACCAACTATCTCCAGAACGTGCCGACCGGCGCGCTCGAGCTCGCCCTTTTCCTCGAATCCGACCGGATGGGTCACCTGCTCGGCGCCATCGACAAGGCGAAGCTCGACCAGCAGCGCGGCGTCGTCCAGAACGAGAAGCGCCAGGGCGACAACGAGCCCTACGGCATGGTCGAGTACGAGATCCTCGAAGCGCTGTTCCCCGAGGGTCACGGCTACCGCCACTCGACGATCGGGTCGATGGCGGACCTCGACGCCGCGAGCCTCGAGGACGTCAAGAACTGGTTCCGCACCTGGTACGGGCCGAACAACGCCGTCCTGGTGCTCGCCGGCGACATCGACGCCGCGGCGGCGCGCCCGCTCGTGGAGAAGTATTTCGGCGACATCCCGCCCGGTCCGCCGATCAAGCGGATGAAGGAGGCGGTTCCCGAGCACGTCAACGCGCAGCGCGAGGTGATGCAGGACCGCGTCGCGCAGGCGCGCCTCTACCGCGTCTGGGCGGTGCCGGGGCGGCTCGACCCGCAGGCGCCGCCGCTCGACGTGGCGGCCACGATCCTCGCGGGCGGCAACAGCTCACGCTTCTTCAACGACCTCGTGCGCGACAAAAAGCTCGCGACCGGCGTGCGCGGCTACGTCCAGGCGCACGAGTCGGTGGGCATGTTCCAGCTCGAGGTCGACGTCGCGCCGGGCGTCGATCCCAAGGCCGCGAACGCCCGCGTCGACGAGCTGCTGGCGCAGTTCCTGCGCGACGGCCCGACCGCCGACGAGGTGGCGCGCGTCGCGACGCGCGCGGTGGCGGGCACGATCCGCGGCCTGGAGCAGGTCGGCGGCTTCGGCGGCAAGGCCGCGGTGCTCGCCGAGGGCGCGCTCTACGCGGGCGATCCGGGCTTCTACAAGACCGAGCTCCAGCGCTACGCGCAGGCGACCCCGGAGGCGGTGCTCGGCGCGTCGCGCCGCTGGATTGCCGACGGCGCCTACGAACTGACCGTGCTGCCCTTCGGCAGCCCGCAGGCGGCCGGCCAGGGCGCCGACCGCAGCAAGCTCCCGGGCGTCGCCGGCGCCAAGGACCTCGACTTCCCCGAGGTCGAGCGCGCCAGGCTGTCGAACGGGATCGAGGTGGTGTTCGCGCGGCGGGCGACCGTGCCGGTCGTCAACATGTCGCTCAGCTTCGACGCCGGCATCGCCGCCGACTCGCGCGAGAAGCCCGGCGTCGCCAACCTGACGATGGCGCTGCTCGACGAAGGCACCGGGCGGCGCAGCGCGGTCGAGATCGCCGAGACCGCCGAACGCCTCGGCGCGTCGATCGGCATGGGCAACGACACGGACGCTTCGCGCGTCACGCTGTCGGCGCTCAGGACCAACCTCGCGCCGTCGGTCGAGCTGTGGGCCGACATCGTCCGCAACCCCGCGTTCCTGCCGACCGAGATCGAGCGGCTGCGCGGCATCACGCTGGCGCGCATCCAGAACGAGCTCGACCAGCCGCAGGCGCTCGCGCTGCGCGTGCTGCCGCCCATGCTCTACGGACCGCAGCACCCCTACGGCGTGCCGCTCACCGGGAGCGGCACGCCCGAGGGCGTGCGCGCGGCGGCGCGCGAGGATCTCGCGGCCTTCCACGCGACGTGGCTCCGGCCCGACAACGCGACGATCTTCGCGGTCGGCGACACGACGCTCGCCGAGCTGACGCCGGTGCTTGAGCGCGCCTTCGGCGACTGGCGAGCGCCGGACGCGCCGAAGGGCGCGAAGCGGTTCGCCACCGCGGCCCCACCGGCAGCGAGCCGCATCGTCCTCCTCGATCGGCCGGGTTCGCCGCAGTCGTTCATCCTGGCGGGCTACCCGCTGCCGGTGACCGGCAAGGACGACCCGCTCGCGCTCTATTCGGCGAACGAGGTGCTCGGCGGGGCCTTCCTCGCGCGCATCAACCAGAACCTCCGCGAGGCGAAGGGCTGGTCCTACGGCGCGTTCACCGCCGTGCGCGGCGCGGTCGAGCAGATGCCGTTCATCGTCCAGGCGCCGGTCCAGACCGACAAGACAGCGGCCTCGATCCGGGAGATCCTCCGGGAGATCGAGGCGTACCGCGGCCGGCGGGGCACGACGCCCGAGGAGCTGGCGCGGGTGATCCAGGGCAACGTGCGCAGCCTGCCGAGCTCGTTCGAGACGGCGGCGAGCGTGCTGGGCTCGATCGAGCGCAACAAGATCTACGGGCGGCCCGACGACTACCAGGAGCGGCTGAGCGACCGGTACCGGTCGCTCACCGCGCCCGACCTCGACGCCGCGGCCGACCGCTACATCGACCCGTCGAAGCTGGTCTGGGTGGTGGTCGGCGACCGGGCGAAGATCGAGGGCGAGCTCAAGGCGCTCGGGCTTCCCGTCGAGGTGCGCTCAGCTCGCTAGGATCAGGCCGGCGCCGACGGCGATGCCGAGCGCGGCGGTCGCGCGCGGCCAGGTCACGCGTTCCTTGAGGAACAGCACCGCGATGAGCGTGGCGAACAGGATGCTCGTCTCGCGCAGCGCCGCGAGCGTGGCGGTCGACCCGAGCCGATAGGCGGCGAGCGCGCAGCCGTAGGTACCGATCGACAGCAGCCCGGCGAGCACGGCCGGGCGCCACTGCGCCTTGGCGGCCGCGACGAAGCCGGGACCGCGGAGCCAGGCGAACAGCGCGCCGATGCCGAGACCGAGGAGCAGGAACACCCAGGCGATGTAGCTGAGCGCCGAGGGCGCGGCGCGCACGCCGTTGGCGTCGACCACCGTGTAGGCGGCGATCGAGGCGCCGGTCAGCAGCGACCAGCCGAGCGCCGCGCGGCCGATGTGGCGGCCGAGGCTCATCGCCAGCACGCCGGCCGAGATGACGGCGATCCCGCCGACCTCGAGCGGCCGCACCGGCTCGTCCATGACGCCGATCGCGACGGCGGCGGCGAGCGCCGGCGCGACGCCGCGCGCGATCGGATAGGCCGCCGAGAAGTCCGCGACCTCGAACGCGCGAACGAGCGAATAGAGGTAGACGAGGTGGATCGCCGCCGAGGCGGCGAGCCAGCCCCAGGCGCCGTGCGGCAGCGGCGCGACGAAGACGAGCGGCAGGATGAACAGCGCGCTCGATCCGTCGATGAGCGCGCGACCGACGAGCTTGTCCTCGCCCGCCTTCAGGATCGCGTTCACCACCGCGTGGATCGCGCCCGAAGCGAGGATGAGCGCGTAGGCGAGGTCGGTGTCGGTCACCCCGGCATCTCACCCCGATCCGCGGGGCCCGTCATCCTGGCGAAAGTCGGGACCTTCCGCCGGACTCGGCGCGGGAATGATGGATGCGTCGCACCGCGGTCGGCATCCGCGCGCCAAAGCCCGTCGTTCGTTCCCGTGACCCCCCGAAGGCACGTTTTCCTCTCCTATGCCCCCCCAGAGGCATGTCACCCCGATCCCCAGAGATCGTCATTCCGACGAACGGCAGGATCTCCTACAGGACATGACTCAGGGGTCACGGGTGCGGTGCACGACCCATAGCGCCACGTTCTGACGGAGTCCTGACTTCTGTCAGGATGACGGGTCCTGCATGACCCGGGCTGCAGCGAGGGTGTGCTGCCCTTCGCCCAACGACATTCGCCGACGCAGATCCCGACATTCGTCGGATGCCGGGCTTCGACGACGGCGCGCGGGTGGCGCGAACGTCAGGTGACCAGCTTACGCAGGTTGGCGACCGTGTCGGCCTCGTGCGCCGGCTTGTCGGTGCGGATGCGGGCGACGCGCGGGAAGCGCATCGCCAGGCCCGACTTGTGGCGCTTCGACTCGTGGATGGAGTCGAACGCGATCTCGAGAACGAGCGTCTTCTCGACCTCGCGCACCGGGCCGAAGCGCTTGACCGTGTGGTTGCGCACGAAGCGGTCGAGCTGGACGAGCTCGGCGTCGGTGAAGCCGCTGTAGGCCTTGCCGACCGGCAGGAGCTCGCCGTCCTCGGTCCAGCAGCCGAAGGTGTAGTCGGAATAGTAGGACGACCGCTTCCCGTGGCCGCGCTGCGCGTACATCATCACGCAGTCGGCCACCAAAGGGTCGCGCTTCCACTTGTACCAGTAGCCGACCCGCCGGCCGGCGACGTAGGGGCTGTCGCGCCGCTTGAGCATCAGCCCTTCGATCGACGCGTCGCGCGCCTGGAGGCGAAGCTCCATGAGGTCGTCGAAGCTCTTGCCCTCGATGAGCGTCGAGACGTCGAAGCGGTCGGCGGGCAGCCGCGGCACGAAGACCTCAAGCCGGGCGCGCCGGTCCGTCCACGGCAGCGCGCGCAGGTCCTCGTCCCCGTCGAACAGGATGTCGTAGAGGCGGACGAAGGCGGGGAATTCCTCGAGCGCCTTCGCCGAGACGACCTTGCGGTTCAGCCGCTGCTGGAGCGCGTTGAACGACGCCGCTTCGCCGGCTTGGAACGTCCCGCGGACGAGGAGCTCGCCGTCGAGCACGCCCGCGACCCGGAAGTCGGCGGCCACGTCGGGGAAGCTCTTGGTGATGTCGTCGCCGGCGCGGCTGTAGAGGCGCGTCTCGCCCGCCACGTGCACGAGCTGGACGCGGATGCCGTCCCACTTCCATTCGGCGGCGTAGGCCGCGAGGTCGATCGCCTCCTCCTCGAGCGGGTGCGCGAGCATGAACGGGCGGAAGACGGGGACGCTCGCGTGCGTCGGCCGCTCGGACCGTCCCTCGGCCCAGTCGAACAGGGGCGCGTAGGGTGGCTTCAGGCCGTGCCAGACCTCCTCGACCTCGTCGACGTCGAGCCCGAAGGCCTGTGCGAGCCCGGTCTTGGCCAGCCGCGCCGACACGCCGATGCGGAGCTCTCCGGTCGCGAGCTTGAGCAGCGCGTATCGCCCCGAGCTGTCGAGCCGGTCGAGGAGGCCGGCGAGCACGCGGGGGGCGTCGGCGCGACCGAGCCGGGCGAGCGTCTCGACCACCTCGGAAAGGCGGATGTCCTCGAAGTCCTCGTCGTCGAGCCCGAGCGGCTTTTCCCAGAGCAGCGACGCGGTCTCGGCGAAGTCGCCGACATAGTCGCGGCTCATCGCGAACAGCACCGGGTCGACCCGCTCCTCGACGAGCGCGCGGATCAGCGCCGGCTTGACGCCCGGCAGGTCGAGGTCGCCGGTGAGCGCCGCCATCGCGTAGCCGCGGTCGGGGTCGGGCGTGCGCTTGAGGTAATCGGCGATGAGCTGCAGCTTCGCGTTGCGCGAGCGCGTGTAGACCAGCCGGTCGAGGAGGGTCGAAAAGGCGTGCATCGCAACCGCAACGAATATGGGGGGCGAAGCAGTTCCGGCAACGGCGGTGGCGAAGCCGCGCGACCGGCGCTAAACAGCCGCCCATGTTCGACGCCGCCGACATCCGCCACCTGCCGAAGCCCGAGCTGTACGAGGAGCTCGCGCGCCAGCTCGACGGGCTGCTGCACGGCGAGAGCGACGCGATCGCCAACCTCGCCAACGCCTCGGCGCTGATCTTCCAGTCGCTGCCCGACCTCAACTGGGCGGGCTTCTACCTCATGAAGGAAGGCGGGCTGGTGCTCGGGCCCTTCCAGGGCCGCACCGCCTGCGTTCGGATCGCGGTCGGGCAGGGGGTGTGCGGCACGGCGGCGGCCGAGAGGCGAACGCAGCTCGTGCCCGACGTGCACGCCTTCCCCGGCCACATCGCCTGCGACGCCGCCTCCCGCTCGGAACTCGTCGTGCCGCTGATCGTCGGCGGCGACGTGCGGGGCGTGCTCGACCTCGACAGCCCGAGCCCGGCGCGGTTCGACGAGGTCGACGCCCGCGGCTGCGAGCGCTTCGTCGAGGTGCTGCTGGGCCACCTGGCCCTTCAATAGGCGAACGCGCGGTAGCTCTCGCCTTCGGTCATCGCTTCCTCGACGGTGTCGAACACCGGGTTGAAGCGCAGCCACTGGCGCGCGCGCGGCGACATCCGCTCGAGCGTCTCGCGCGGCACGCGGATGTTGACCTCGGGGCGGAACAGCCAGCGCCGCGAATAGCCGATCACCACCATCGGTCGCGGCTCGTCGGACGGGTTGGGCGTGCCGCGGTGGATGTGGCGCACGTCGCGGATCATCACGTCGCCCCGGTTCATCAGCACCGGCGCGTAGTCGCCCGCGGCCACGCGCGCGAGGCCGTCGGCCTTCGACATCATGTGCGTACCGGGCGACATCTCCATCGGGCCGTTGTCGGGGGTGACGTCGACGAGCGGGAAGTTCACCGCGAGCTGGTAGGGCGGGCTTTCGGCGCCGGTCTCCGGGAACAGGAGCTGCGTGTCGCGGTGCCAGTCCTGATACTCCGAACCCCTGAGCGGCGTGTCGCTCGCGAGCTGGCACAGCACGCCGTCGTCGCCCACCAGCTCGCCGACGATCGCCATGACGTCGTCGTTGTCGACGATCTCCGGGTCGGCCCACAGGCCGTGGAACGGGAAGGTGACGTAGTATCGGTTCGCGCCTCGGTTCGGGTCGTCGCCCTCCTTGGCGATCGCGGCTTCGAGCAGCGGCGCGAACGCCGCGCGCCACGCGTCGATCTTCTCGACCGGGAACAGCCCGCGCACGATCGTCGCGGACGTGGCGCGCACCTCGTCGGCGTGCGCCTTCACCTGTTCGGGCGTCAACCTCATCGCCGCGCTCCCCTCCTCAAGCGTTAATCGTGGTTAACATCGGCGGCGGGCGGGCGGCAAGGCGAGGGGTCAGCCCTGCGGCGAACCGTCGTCGCCCCCGATCTCGCCGAGCTTCTGCGCCATCGCGGTCGCGCCCTGGTCGTCGGCGGCGATCTCCACCGCGTCGTCGTCGACCTGCCCGGCCGCCTCGAGCCGGCGCAGCCCTTCGGCGAAGTCGTCGCCCCCGCCGGTCGCCGGCGGCGTGTTCGTCGGCTGCACCGGGGTGATGTCCTTGTCGTCGGTCATCGCTGCTCTCCTTCGCCGCCATCAGCGCGGGAGGCGCGTCCGCGTTCCCTCAGTCGTCGTCGTCCTCGCGCCCGACGAGGTGGAGCTCCTTGGCGCGGAGCTGGCGCGTCGCGCACCAATGGATGAGCGCGTCTTCGCGGCCGTGCGTCACCCACACCTCCTGCGGCCCGAGCTCCATCAGCGTGCCCGTCAGCTCGTCCCAATCGGCGTGGTCGGAGATCACGAGCGGCAGCTCGACGTTCTTCTGCCGCGCGCGCTGGCGCACCCGCATCCAGCCCGACGCCATCGCGGTGATCGGGTCGGGCAGGCGCCGCGACCAGCGGTCGTTGAGCGCCGACGGCGGGGCGACGATGATCTTGCCCCGGAGGTCGGCGGGCTTGAGTCCGGCGACAGGGCGCAGCTCGCCCAGGTTCACGCCGTGCTCGAGGTAGAGGTCGCAAAGCTTCTGCATCGCGCCGTGGATGTAGATCGGCTCGTGGTAGTCCATGCCGCGCAGGTGCGCGATGACGCGCTGCGCCTTGCCGAGCGCGTAGGCGCCGACCAGCACGCACCGCTCCGGATTGTCGCGCAACGCCTCGAGCAGCTTGGCGATCTCGTCGGAGGTGTCGGGATGGCGGAACACCGGCAGGCCGAACGTTGCCTCAGTGACGAACACGTCGCAGGGGACCGGCTGGAACGGCGCGCAGGTCGGGTCCGGGCGGCGCTTGTAGTCGCCCGAGACGACGACGCGCTCGCCCTTGTGCTCCATGACGATCTGCGCGGACCCGAGGACGTGGCCGGCGGGCACGAAGCTCACGTCGACGTCGCCGACCCTGACGACCTCGCCGTACGCGGCGTCCTGCGCACCGGGCTGGTCGCCGTAGCGGCAGCGCATGATCGCGAGCGTCTCGGGCGTCGCCATCACCTTCGAATGGCCGCCGCGGGCGTGGTCGGCGTGGCCGTGGGTGACGAGCGCGCGCGGCTTCGGGCGGGCCGGGTCGATCCAGAAGCCGCCCGGCTCGACGTAGATGCCCTCGGGGTGAGGCTGAATCCAGGAACCGAGCGAACCCATCCTAGGCTATATGGGGAGGACCGGCCCGGGGTTCCATCTCAGGCCGGCTTCGGCATCAGCGCGTCGTCGAGCTCGTTCGCCCGGGCGGCCGCGGGGCGGGCGGCGATGCGTTTCCAGTATCGCTCGAACGCCGGACGCTTCTCGATCGTCCCGAACTGCAGGCCCCAGCCGATCTGCGACCCGAAGTAGACGTCGGCGGCGCTGAACCGGTCGCCCGCCACATGGTCCGTTCGGGTCACCGCGTGCTCGAGCGCGTCCATGACGTCCCCGAAGCTGCCGTAGCCCGCCATCGCCTTGCGCTCGGGCGGGACCTCGAAGCCGAGCGACCGGTTGGTGACCGCGGCCTCGACCGGACCGGCGGCGAAGAACAGCCAGCGGTAGTAGGGGCCGCGCTCGCGGCTGCCGCGTTCGGGGGCGAGACCCGCTTGCGGAAAGGCGTCGGCAAGGTAGGCGCAGATCGCGGCGCCTTCGGTGACGACCGTGTCGCCGTGCCGGATCGCCGGCACCTTGCCCATCGGGTTCACCGCGAGATAGGCCGGCGCCTTCATCGTGGTGCCGTAGTCGAGGACCTCGGTCCGGTAGGGCTGCCCGACCTCCTCGAGCATCCAGCGGACGATGCGGCCGCGCGACATGGGGTTGGTGTAGAAGACGAGCTCGTCGGACATGCGTGCCTCCCGATGGACCGCGCCAGTCTATGTTGCCCCGAGCCGGAGTCGAGCGTTACTCCTGCCGAGCATGCTCGACGCCCGCCCGCCGACGCCGCCTTCGCCGATCGCCGATTGGCTCGCCGCGCGCGGCTGGACGTTGCGCCGCCACCAGGCGGAGATGCTCGCGGCCGCGCGCGCGGGCGAGCACGCGCTGCTCGTCGCGCCGACCGGCGCGGGCAAGACGCTGGCGGGCTTCCTGCCGACGCTCGCGGACCTCGTCGAGAACCCGGTCGAGGACCGGCTGCACACCGTCTACGTGTCGCCGCTCAAGGCGCTCGCGGTCGACATCCAGCGCAACCTCCTCGGCCCCATCGGCGAGATGGGGCTGCCGATCCGCGTCGAGACCCGCACCGGCGACACCCCGTCGGACCGCAAGGCGCGCCAGCGCGAGCGCCCGCCGCAGATTCTGCTGACGACGCCCGAGTCGCTGTCGCTGCTCGTCACCTACCCCGACAGCTTCGATTTGCTGCGCGGCGTCAGCACCGTCATCGTCGACGAGGTGCACGCGTTCGCCGCGACCAAGCGCGGCGACCTCCTGAACCTCGCGATGGCGCGGCTCCAGGCGATCAACCCGTCGCTGCGCCGCGTGGGGCTGTCGGCGACGATCGCCGATCCGGAAGCCTACCAGGGATGGCTCGCCCCCGACGCGGACGCCGCCGCCGTCCGGCGGGTGGAGGGCGACCCCGGCGCCCGGCCCCGCATCGACATCCTGGTGCCCGAGGGTCGCATCCCCTGGGCCGGCCACACCGGCATCCACGCGGCGCGCGAGGTCTATCGGCTGATCGAGGCGCACAAGCTGACCATCGTGTTCGTCAACACGCGCGCGGTCGCCGAGCTGGTGTTCCGCGACCTGTGGAACGTGAACGACGCGGCGCTGCCGATCGGCATCCACCACGGCAGCCTCGCGCCCGAAGCCCGGCGAAAGGTCGAGGCGGCGATGGCGGCCGGGCGGCTGCGCGCGATCGTCGCCACCGCGAGCCTCGACCTCGGGCTCGACTGGGGCGACGTCGACCTCGTGGTGCAGATGGGGGCGCCCAAGGGATCCTCGCGCCTCCTCCAGCGCATCGGGCGCTCCAACCACCGCATGGACGAGCCGTCGAAGGCGGTGATCGTCCCCGGCAACCGTTTCGAATATCTCGAGGCGGTCGCGGCGGTCGACGCGGTCGCCGACCGCGAATTCGACCCCGAGAGCTTCCGGCCCGGCAGCCTCGACATCCTGGCGCAGCACCTGATGGGCGCGGCCTGCGCCGCGCCCTTCCACCCCGACGCGATGTACGCGGAGGTCCGGTCGTCGGCGCCCTACGCCGGTCTGCCGCGCGACCTGTTCGACCGCACCCTCGGCTTCGTCGAGAACGGCGGCTACAGCCTGCGCGCCTACGAGCGCTTCAAGCGGCTGACACGGCTGCCCGACGGGACCTACCGGGCGAGCCACCCGCGCATGGCGCAGCAGCACCGGCTGAACGCGGGCGCGATCGTCGACACGCCGATGATGAACGTCGTGCTCGGGCGTCGCCGCGGCCGGCGGCTCGGGCAGGTCGAGGAATGGTTCGCCTCGCAGCTCCGGCCCGGCGACAGCTTCATGTTCGCGGGGCAGACGGTCGAGGTCGTGGGCTTCGACGGCGCCGACGTGCTGGTGGCGCTGGGCAAGGGCGAGCCGCGCGTGCCGTCCTACATGGGCGGCCGCCTGCCGCTCACCACGAATCTCGCCACGCGCGTCCAGCGGCTGATGGCAACCCCGTCCGAATGGCGGCGCATGCCCGGCGACGTGCGCGAGTGGCTGCGGCTCCAGGCGAAGCGCTCCGAGCTGCCCGCGCCCGACAAGCTGCTCGTCGAGACCTTCGAGCGGGACGGCAAGCACTTCGTCGTGGTCTACGGCTTCGAGGGGCGCAACGCGCACCAGACGCTCGGCATGCTGCTGACGCAGCGCATGGAAAAAGCCGGGCTGAAGCCGCTCGGCTTCATGGGATCGGACTATGTGCTGTCGGTCTGGTCGCTCGAGCCGGTCGTCGATCCCCGGCCGCTCCTGTCGCCCGACGTGCTCGAGGACGAGCTCGCCGAGTGGATGGCGGAGTCGCCCTTCCTCAAGAAGTCGTTCCGCGAGGTCGCGGTCATCGCCGGCCTCATCGAGCGGGCGCATCCCGGCAAGCGCAAGACCGGCAAGCAGGTGAGCTTCTCCTCGGACCTCATCTACGACGTGCTCCGCAAGTACGAGCCCGACCATCTGCTGCTCACCGCCGCCTGGGCGGACGCGCGCACCAAGCTGTCCGACATCGCGCGGCTGGCGCACCTCCTCGAGCGGTCGCAGCATTCGATGGTCCACCGGCGGCTCGACCGCGTGTCGCCGCTCGCGGTGCCGATCCTCCTCGACCTCGGGCGCCAGCGCATCGAGGGCAGCGCAACCGAGGACGCGCTGCTCGCCGAGGCGGGCGCGCTCGTCGCCGAGGCGACCGGCTGATGCGACGCCGCGCCGCTGCCCGCGCGCTTCCCGAGCGAATCCGGCGCATCTATAGACGGCGCATGACGAGCGTTTCCGTTATGTTCGGCGGTCACCGCTTCGTGCCGTTGGCCGACGCGGCCCTGTTCTGGCCCGAACGCCGGGCGCTCCTTGTGGCCGATCTGCACTTCGAAAAGGCGAGCTGGTACGCCGAGCGCGGACAGCTCCTGCCGCCTTACGACAGCGTCGAGAACCTCGCGCGGCTGAACGCGCTGGTGGCGGCGACGGGCGCGCGCGAACTCTGGTGCCTCGGCGACAGCTTCCACGACGTCGGCGGCGCGGAGCGCATGCCCGAACCGGCGCGCAACGCGCTCGCCGGGCTGACCGGCACGGTCGCCTGGACCTGGGTGGTGGGCAACCACGACCCGGTGCTGACCGCCGCGGTCGGCGGGCGCGTCGTCGACGAGGACGAGGTCGACGGCGTCGTGCTCCGCCACGAGGCGGTCGCCGACGAGGCGCGGCCCGAGATTTCGGGCCACTTCCATCCCAAGCTGCGGATCACGGTGCGCGGCCGGCGGATCGCCCGGCGCTGCTTCGTCCACACCGAACGCAAGATCGTACTGCCCGCGTTCGGCGCCCTGACCGGCGGGCTCGACGCCGCCGACCCCGCCATCATCCGCGCGGTCGGACGCCCGGCGCAGGCGCTGGTGCCCACCGCGGAGAAGCTGCTGAAGTTTCCGCTCGCCGCCTAGCGCGTGAAGCTGCCGGGCAGCAGCCGCTCGAAGGTCTGGCGGACCTTCCAGTAGCATTCGCAGCTCGCCGCCTCGAGCCCGGCGCGGTCGAGCACGGTGATGACCCCGCGGCTGTAGCGGATGAGCCCCGCGGCCTGGAGCGTGCGCGCGACCACCGGGATGGTCGGGCGTCCGACGCCGAGCATGTCGGCGAGATACTCGTGGGTCAGCGCGACCGTCTCGCCGTCCCCGCAGCGGTCGATGCACATGAGAATCCAGCGTGCCAGCCGCGTCTCGGCCGAATGGCTGATGTTGCACGCCACCGACTGGAAGACGAGCGCGGCGAACGCGTGGTTGTAGGCCATGATCGTCGCGCGGAAGCCGGGGCTCGCGTCCCAGGCGTCGACGAACACGCCGACCGGCAGCATCTGTGCGGTGCCCGGAATCTGCACCAGCGCGCGGTTGTAGCTGACGCGGTCGCCGAGCAGGCAGTCGACCGCGACCATGCCCTCGCAGCCCACCGCGCCGGTCTCGACGCTGCCGCCGTCCTCCTGGAGCGAGACCAGCGAGACGATCCCGCCGGTCGGGAAATAGACGTGGTCGATCCGCTCGCCGGCCTCGAACAGAACGCGCCCGCGCTCGAGCGTCACCTCCTTGAGGTGCGGTACCAGCCGATTGCGGTCGTGCGGCGTCATCGCCGCGAGCAAGCGGTTCATGCCCGGACCCGGCGATGCCGGAGGGCACCGCTCTCCTCTGCAGCGCCCCACGCGCAACCGTAACGACGCATGGTCGCGAAAGTTCGATCGTGCTGGATGGCAACCCCCGTTGAACCAAACCGCAACAAAAACGAGGTTTAGTTACCGGGTCCGACGGCGCTTTTCTGTCGCGTAGCGTACAGAGGACGAACGGTTTTTTTACGGGAGCGGGGCGTCGTAGCTGCCGGGGAGCAGGCGCTCGAACGCGCGCCGCACGCGGCCGTAGCAGTCGCAGGCCGCCTCCTCCAGGCCGGCCCGGTCGAGCACGGTGATGCCGTCGGGCCCGACCCGGATCAGGCCCGCGGTCTGCAGGGTGCCGGCGACCACGGTGACCGCCGGGCGGCCGATGCCGAGCATCTCGCCTAGGAAGCGCGTGCCGAGCGGCAGCGGCGCGTCGTCCCTCGTCCGGTCGAGGCACATCAGCAGCCAGCGCGCCATCCGGGCCTCGTTAGGATGCACGGCGTTGCAGGCGACCGACTGGGAGACCTGCGCCGCGTAGGCTTGGGCGTAGGCCCCGATCAGGCCGCGGAGCTCGGCGCTGCGGCCGAGGAGGTCGCGCAGGGGGGCGGCGGGCAGCGCGACGGCGCGGCCGGGCACTTGGACGACGGCGTGCTCGAAGCTGACTCCGTCGCCGATCAGCGCCATCACCGCCGTCACGCCCTCGCGCCCGACCGTGCCGGTCTCGACGGCCGGGCCGCCGTCGTGCGGCACGCTCTGCGATACGACGGCGTCGCACGGGAAATAGCACGTCTCGACCGGCTCGCCGGCTGCGTGCAGCGGCTGCCCGGCTTCGAGGTCGGTCTCGCGGGCGCGCGTCAAAAGCGCGACGGTTTCCCGCTTCAAGGCGGCGATCAATCGATTCATGTCCGGCCTTTTCGGTTGCGGAGCAGGGACATGAGATGCAGGGCGCCCGAGCGCCGGGCGCGGAGCGGCGGATCAACCGCACTAACCTAGGTTAGGCTCCGGACCGGTGACGCAAGCCGTGGTAAAAATGAGACATTCCGCGTCCGACGTCGGCTGGGCGACGTCAGATGGCCGGCGTCGAGTAGTGGTGCCACATGAAGACCGCGACCGCCCCGCGGTACGGCCGCCACGCCTCCGCGAGCCCGCGCGTGGCCCGCTCGTTCGGCTTGTCCGGCAGTCCCATGATGCGGCCCGTTTCGATCTGGACCGCGAGGTCGCCGGCCGGCCAGATGTCGGGCCGCCCTTCGGCGAACAGCAGGTAGATCTCCGCGGACCAGCGGCCGATGCCCTTCACGCGCGTCAGGAGCCCGATCGCGTCCTCGTCGTCGGCCGGCAGCGCGTCGAAGTCGAGCGCGCCGCTCGCCGTGTCGGCGGCGAGGCTGCGCGCGTAGGCCATCTTTTGTCGCGACAGGCCGACGCCGCGCAGCGCCTCGCCCGACAGCGCCAGGAGCGCGGCCGGGTCGTCGACGTCGCCGACCGCCGCCTCGAGCTTGCGCCAGATCGCGTCGGCCGCCTTGAACGACACCTGCTGGCCGAGGATGGTGCGCAGCAGCGTCTTGTAGCCGCGGTCGCGCAGGCGCGGCTCCGGATAGCCGACCCGGGCGAGCGCGGCGGCGACGCGCGGCTCGCGCGCGGCGACCGCGTCCAATCCCTCGCGCAGCCGTTCGCTCGTCAGACCCATCGCTATCGCTCGGCTTGATTTGGTTTCACCCCCGGCTATTAGGCGCTTATCAACCCATCGTCGACCGGGAGCCGAGATGCCGAAGCTGACCATCGTCAACCGCGCGGGTTCCGAGACGACCATCGACGCGCAGTCGGGCCTCTCGGTGATGGAGAACATCCGCGACGCCGGCTTCGACGAGCTCCTGGCGCTCTGCGGCGGCTGCTGCTCCTGCGCCACCTGCCACGTCCACGTCGACGAGGCCTGGTCGCAGGCGGTCGGCGGGCCCAACCCGGACGAGGACGACCTGCTCGACAGCTCGGACCACCGGAACGACCGCTCGCGCCTGTCCTGCCAGATCGAGATGAGCGACGCGCTCGACGGCCTGCGCGTCACGATCGCCCCGGAAGACTGAGCGACCGACGGCTGGAACGGTTCGTCGCACGCGGGCTAGTCGCCTTCACGCCCGATAGGGTGTTAGAAGGCCCTCCATGGCGCTGACCGGCCTCCGCACCCAAGGTTTCTTCGCCGACAAGAACCGCGCGTTCTGGATCCTCCAGACCGCGGGCTGGTCGGCCTATTTCGTGCTGCGCGCGCTGGGCGGCGTCGCCAACGCGATGGGCTTGACCTTCATCCTGCCCACCTTCGTCGTGACGCTGACCGGCTTCTCGCTGACGCTGCTGATGGCGGCGGCGTTCCGGCGCATCATCCGTATGCGCCCGGTGCTCATGTGGCCGCTCACCGTCGCCATCGTGGGCGCCGCCGCGCTGCTCTTCTCGGTGATCGAGGTGCGCTTCCACGCCTGGCTCTACGAACCGGGCTGGAACCCGGTCGGCATCGAATTCTTCGGCGCGATCCTGCTCGACCTGTCGGTGCTCGGCGCCTGGACCGCGCTCTACTACGGCATCAACTACTACCTGCTGCTCTCCGCGCAGTCGGAGCGGATGCTGAAGGTCGCCGCCCAGGCGAACGCGGCGCAGCTCGCGATGCTGCGCTACCAGCTCAATCCGCACTTCTTGTTCAACACGCTCAACTCGATCTCGACGCTCGTGCTCCTGAAGCAGACCGAGCGGGCGAACGCGATGCTGTCGCGGCTGTCGAGCTTCCTGCGCTACAGCCTCGTCGGCGACCCGACTCAGCTCGTGACGCTCGCGCAGGAGGTGGAGGCGCTGAAGCTCTACCTCGACATCGAACGCATGCGCTTCGAGCAGCGGCTGCGCTTCTCGGTCAACGTCGATCCGCGCGCCGCGCAAGGGCAGATCCCGTCGCTGCTTCTCCAGCCCATCGTCGAGAACGCGATCAAGTATGCGGTGACGCCGATGGAGGAGGGCGCCGACATCACGCTCGACGCTCGGGTCGCCGGCGACCGCTTGGTCGTGAGCATCGCGGACACCGGACCCGGATTGAACGATGCGGCGCCGAAACTCAATCCGTCCTCGGGGGTTGGACTGGCCAACATCAGGGATCGTCTCGCGCAGGCTTATGGCATCGACCATCGCTTCGAGCTCAGCCCGAACCACCCGCACGGGCTGATCGTGACGATCGACATCCCGTACCAGCCGGCGACCGCCGCGCTTGCCGAAAGCCGGCCGGCGGCGAGCGTCCCGGCGCACAAGGAGGCTGCCCAGTGAAGATCCGAACGCTCCTCGTCGACGACGAGCCGCTCGCCATCCAGGGGTTGGAGCTGCGGCTGCAGGCGTTCCCCGAGGTCGAGATCATCGACCGCTGCGCGAACGGGCGGGAGGCGATCCGTTCGATCAAGACGCACAAGCCCGACCTCGCCTTCCTCGACATCCAGATGCCGGGCTTCGACGGCTTCTCGGTCGTGTCGGGCCTGATGGAGGTCGAGCCGCCGCTGTTCGTGTTCGTCACCGCGTTCAACGAGTTCGCGGTCAAGGCGTTCGAGGCACAGGCGATCGACTATCTGCTGAAGCCCGTCGAAGAGGAGCGTCTCGCCGCCACGATGGAGCGCGTGCGCCAGCGGCTCGCGGAGAAGCGCGCGGGCGAGGAGAGCGAGCGGCTCAAGAACCTGCTCGCCGAGGTCGCGCCCGACGCGGTCCAGGAGCTGCCCGCCTCGGCCGACGCGCCGTCGGCCGGCCGCTTCGAGAAGCTGATCAACATCAAGGACCGCGGGCAGATCTTCCGCGTCGACGTCGACAACATCGAACGCATCGACGCCGCGGGCGACTACATGTGCATCTACACCGGCGACAACACGCTCATCCTGCGCGAGACGATGAAGGACCTCGAGAAGCGGCTCGACCCGCGCAAGTTCCAGCGCGTCCACCGCTCGACGATCGTCAACCTCGAGCAGGTGCGCCAGGTGAAGCCCCACACCAACGGCGAGTGCTTCCTCGTGCTGGGCAGCGGCGCGCAGGTGAAGGTGTCGCGCTCCTACCGCGACGTGGTGGCCCGCTTCCTCTAGGAGCGGTCGTCGCTAGGGCCGGGCGCCGGCCGCGAATCCCTTCCGCTCAAGCCAGCCGGTCACGATCCCGCACGCTTCGGCGAGTTGCCGCGGCTGCTGCGCGTAATAGTGCGTCGCGCCCTCGACCGTGTGCAGCTCCTTGTCGGCGTGCGCGATCGCGTCGAACAGGCGTTGCGTGTGGCTCGGCGTGCAAGCGTCGTCGGCCGAGTTGCCGATCACCAGGACCGGCACGCGGATGTCGCCGCACTTGCGCGCTTCCGCATTCGACCGGTCGTGACTCCACTGGCTGAGCCAGGAGCGCGTCGTGGCGAAGCGGCCGAGGCCGCCCGGACTGTCGTTGATGAGCCGCGGGTCGCCGAGATAGCAGCGGCCCGGCACGCGGTCGTTGGGATCGATCGTCGGATCGAGCCAGCGCGGGTCGGCCATCGTGCCGTGGACGACGAAGGCGCGCTCGGCGTGCGGGCCTTCGCGGCGGCGCAGGTCGGCGAGCGTCTCCTCGGCCCAGGCGGTGATGCGCCGGTTGCGGGCGAGCTGGCGCGCGCGGAACTCGGCGACCCAGTCGGCTGGGTAGGGCGGGGCCTGCGGCGGCGGGTCGGCGTAGAGGTTCCAGGCAGGGTCGCGGACGCGCGGGTCGTTCTCATCGACGACGCTCGGGTCGAGCCATTCGGTCAGCGTGACCGCCCGGCTGACGTGCGCGGCGAGCAGCATGACCGCGTCGGCGGGGACGAGGTCCGCGGCGGCGAGGTCGCACGGGTCGCCGGCCGGCGTCTCAATGACGGTCGGGCGTTCGGCCTGGCTTTGGTAGAACAGCGCCAGCGAGCCGCCGCCCGACCAGCCGCCGAGCACGACCTTGGCGTAGCCGAGCTTCTCCTTCGCGTGGCGGACCCAGGCGCCGAGGTCGAGCAGCACCTTCTCCATGATGAGCGCGCTGTCGTTGTTCGGGTAGCGCGACACCGCCGACAGGCAGTGCACCCCGGCCGCCGCCATCGCGCGCGGCAGCGGCAAATAGTGCATGATCCCCATCGGGTGCATGAAGATCACGAGGGTGTCGGACGGGTCGGCCGGCGCCGTCGCTCCGCGACCGGGACCGACGCGGGCGGCCGGCGCCGTCGCTCCGCGACCGGGACCGACGCGGGCGGCCGGCTTCAGGTGGTGCGCCTGCAGGACGACCTGGCCCTCGATGCCGCCGTAGGTGTCGCGGACGCCCACCGGTTCGCGGTAGGCGATGACGAGCGGCAGGCGCTCGACGTCGGCGCTCACGCGCGCAGCGCCGCCTTGGCGCCGCGCGTGCGCTCGGTCCAGGCGTCGAGGACGCGCCGGGCCCCCTTCGCCTCCTCGGCCATTATCGCGTCGTGCTCGGGGACGCGGGCGGTGATCTCGACCTGCAGCCCGTTCGGGTCCCACATGTAGATCGACTTCACGAAATGGTGGTCGATCGGGCCGAAGCAGGGGACGCCGGCGGCGTCGAGCTTCGCCTTGTAGGCGGCGAGGTCGTCCGGCGTCGCGGCTTCGAACGCGACGTGCCGGTCGAAGCCGTGGCCGGCGCGGAACGCCTGCGGCCTCGCGCTGTCGGGGGCGTCGAAGAAGGCGATGTAGTTGCCGTCGGGCAGCGCGAAGAAGACGTGGACGTACGGGTGCGGCTTGCCGGTGCCCGGCTCCTCCTCGAACGCGAGCGCGGCGGCGAGCGGCAGGCCGAGCACATCCTCGTAGAAGGCGCGCGTCTCTTCCGCGTCTCGGCAGCGGAAGGCGCTGTGGTGGATGCCGCGCAAGGGCTGGGTCATGCCGTTTCTCCCTGGCCGCCAGCATGGCACAGCCGGCGACGCCAAGGGAAGCGGCGGCGCTACGCGTGGACCGCGGTGCCGATGTAGTTCACGCTCCGGTCGTCGCTCAGGACGAAGCCGCGGCTCACGGCGTAGGTCAGCCCGGCGGTTCCGGTCACCGCGAGGCCCGCGTCGGCCAGCGCGGCCGCCAGCTCGCCGGGCGTCAGGAACTTGTCCCAGTCGTGCGCGCCTTCCGGGATGTTGCGCAGCACGCGCTCGGCGCCGACGATCAGCACCGCGTAGGATTGCGGCGTGCGGTTGGGCGTCGAGAAGACGAGCAGCCCGCCGGGGGCGACGAGCCGCTTCAACGCGCCGAGGAAGCTGTCGACGTCGGCGACGTGCTCGACGACCTCGAGGCAGGTGACGAGGTCGAACGCGCCCGGCGCTTCGGCCGCGAGCGCCTCCGCCGATCCGGCGCGGTAGTCGATCCCGAGGCCCATCGCCGCCGCGTGCGCTCGCGCCACCGCCGCGTTCTCGGGCGCGGCGTCGAGGCCAGTGACGGCGAAGCCCAGCCGCGCGAGCGGCTCGCACAGCAGGCCGCCCCCGCAGCCGACGTCGAGCGCGCGCAGGCCGCCGAAGGGCGAACGCGCCCGGTCGTCGCGCGCGAAATGCTCGAGCGCTCGGGCGCGAATGTAGGCGAGGCGGACCGGGTTAATCGCGTGGAGCAGGCGCGAGCTGCCCTTCGGGTCCCACCAGGTCTCGGCGAGGCCGCCGAACAGCGCGACCTCGCGCGGGTCGATCGACGCGGCCGGCGGTTCGGCCTCGGCCGAGGCGGGGTCCGGAGCTTGGCTTGCCATCATATCCCCATGTTCCTATCAAGGCCGCCATCCCGCCGAAAGGCGCATCAGAGACGCAGGACCCCGCACCCTTCCATGGCGCGCATCGTGATGAAGTTCGGCGGTACGTCGATGGCGGGGATCGAGCGCATCCGCAACGTCGCGGGCCGCGTCAAGCGCGAGGTCGAGGCGGGGAACGAAGTCGCGGTCGTCGTGTCGGCGATGGCCGGCGAGACCGACCGGCTCGTCGGCTTCTGCCGCGAGGCCTCGCCGCTCCACGACCCGCGCGAGTACGACGTGGTGGTGGCGAGCGGCGAGCAGGTGACCTCCGGGCTGCTCGCGATCGTGCTCCAGTCGATGGACGTGCCGGCGCGTTCCTGGCTCGGCTGGCAGCTCCCGATCCGGACCTCGGACGCGCACAGCGTCGCGCGCATCCTCGGCGTCGACACGCGCGAGCTCGAGGCGTCGATGGCGCGCGGCGAGGTGGCGGTGATTCCGGGCTTCCAGGGACTGGCGGACGGCAACCGGGTGACGACGCTCGGCCGCGGCGGGTCGGACACCAGCGCGGTCGCGGTCGCCGCGGCGGTCAAGGCCGACCGCTGCGACATCTACACCGATGTGGACGGCGTCTACACGACCGACCCGCGGATCGTGCCGCGCGCGAAGAAGCTCGAGCGCGTCACCTACGAGGAGATGCTCGAGCTCGCGAGCGTGGGCGCGAAGGTCCTGCAGACGCGCTCGGTCGAGCTGGCGATGAAGGAAAAGGTGCGCGTGCAGGTGCTGTCGTCGTTCAACGACGCGCCCGGCACGTTCGTCGTGGACGAGGACGAGGTCGTGGAACAGCAACTCATCACGGGCGTGGCCTACAACCGCAACGAGGCGAAGATCACCGTCGTCGCGGTGCCCGATCGGCCGGGCGCGGTGGCGGCGCTGTTCGGTCCGCTCGCGGAGGCGAACGTCAACGTCGACATGATCGTCCAGAACATCGCGCACGACACCGGCAACACCGACGTCACCTTCACCGTGCCGCGCACCGACCTGCTGAAGTCGCTCGACGTGCTCGGCAAGGCGAAGGAGAACATCGGCTACGAGCGGCTCATCACCGACGACAACGTCGCGAAGATCTCGGTGGTGGGCGTCGGCATGCGCAGCCACGCCGGCGTCGCGCAGACGATGTTCCAGGCGCTCGGCAGCCGCGGCATCAACATCCAGGCGATCACCACCTCCGAGATCAAGGTCTCGGTGCTGATCGCCGAGGAGTACACCGAGCTCGCCGTCCGCGTCCTCCACACCGCCTACGGCCTCGACGCCGCATGAGCTTCGCCAAGCTCGACGCGCTGATGGCGCGCGGCGCCGAGTTCCTCGGCAGTCGTTACGCGATCATGGCGGGCGCCATGACCTGGGTGTCGGAGCGCAACCTCGTCTCCGCCATCTCGAACGCCGGCGGCTTCGGCGTGATCGCCTGCGGCGCGATGGAACCCGAGCGGCTGTCGGCGGAGATCGCCGCGACCAAGGCGCTGACCGACCGGCCGTTCGGCGTGAACCTCATCACCATGCACCCCAAGCTCGCCGAGCTGATCGCGGTCTGCGCGGAGCATCGGGTGGGCCATGTCGTGCTGGCGGGCGGGTTGCCGCCGGGCGGCGCGATCGATGCGATCAAGGCGGCGGGCGCCAAGCTGATGTGCTTCGCGCCGGCGCTGGCGCTCGCCAAGAAGCTGGTTCGGTCGGGCGCCGACGCGCTGGTGATCGAAGGTTCGGAGGCGGGCGGCCACATCGGGCCGGTGTCGACCTCGGTGCTCGCGCAGGAGATTTTGCCCGAGATGGCGGCGCAGCTCCCCATCTTCGTCGCGGGCGGCATCGGGCGCGGGAGCGCGGTGGCGGCCTATCTCGAGATGGGGGCGGCCGGCGTGCAGCTCGGCACCCGCTTCGTCTGCGCCACCGAAAGCGTCGCGCACCCGAACTTCAAGCGCGCCTTCATCCGCGCGTCGGCGCGCGACGCGGTGGCGAGCGTCCAGGTCGACGCGCGCCTGCCGGTCATCCCGGTGCGCGCGCTCCGGAACGCCGGGACCGATGCGTTCACGGCGAAGCAGCGCGAGATGGTCGGCCACCTCGACGCCGGGTCGGTCGAGCTCGCGGAGGCGCAGCGCCAGATCGAGCATTACTGGGCCGGCGCGCTCCGCCGGGCCGTGGTCGACGGCGACGTCGAGCACGGCTCGCTCATGGCGGGCCAGTCGGTCGGCATGGTGACCCGCGAGGAGCCGGCCGCCGCGATCATCGAAGGCCTCGTCGGCGAGGCGGCGGCGGCGCTGGCGGAGCGGCGGGAGTGAGCCCGGCGGCGTCCAGCGCCGCCGTCGCCGCGCGCGAGATTCTGCGCCGGCTCCACGACGTCATGGCGTCGAAGACCGGTGCCCAGGCGAAGCTCAACCGCGTCGTCGCGATCATCGCGGAGGCGCTCGACTCCGAGGTCTGCTCGATCTACCTGCTGCGCGACGGCGTGCTCGAGCTGTTCGCCACCAAGGGCCTCGCGCAGGAAGCCGTCCACGTCACCAAGCTCGCGCTGGGGCAGGGCCTCGTCGGCACCATCGCCGCGACGCGCGCGCCGCTCAACCTCGCCGAAGCCGAGGCGCACCCGGCGTTCGTCTACCGCCCGGAGACCGGCGAGGAGCTGTTCCACAGCTTCGCGGGCGTGCCGATCATCCGGCGGGAGGCGTCGGTGGGCGTGCTCTGCGTCCAGCACGCCGAGCCGCGCGACTATCAGGACGTCGAGATCGAGGCGCTCCAGACCACCGCGATGGTGCTGTCGGAGCTGATCGCGAGCGCCGGCCTCATCGACGACGTGTCGATCGCCAGGGTGCGCGCGCAGGCGGGCGACCAGGTGCGCCTCGTCGGGCTCAAGCTCGTCGACGGGCTGGCGCGCGGCATAGCGGTCTTCCACCAACCGCGCGTCGTCATCGAGCACACGGTCGCCGACGACATCGAGGCCGAGCGCAAGCGGGTCTACGACGCCTTCATCCGCATGCGCGAGCAGATCGACCGCATGATGGGCCAGGCCGAGTTCGCCGGCCCGGGCGACCACGAGGACATCCTCGAGACCTACAAGATGTTGCCTACGACGAAGGCTGGTCGCGGCGCATCAACGAAGCGATCGACAGCGGCCTCACCGCCGAGGCGGCGATCGCGCGCGTCCAGCAGCGCATGCGCGAGCGGATGCAGGCGATCGACGACCCTTACCTGCGCGAGCGAATCCACGACCTCGACGACCTGTCCAACCGGCTCATCCGGATCGTGTCGGGCAAGCTCGGGACCGCCGCGCAGCTCGGCCTCAAGCAGGACGCGATCCTCGTCGCGCGCAACCTCGGCCCGGCCGAGCTGCTCGAATACGACCGCCGCTACCTCAAGGGAGTGGTGCTGGAGGAAGGCTCGCTCACCTCGCACGTCACCATCGTCGCGCGCGCGATGGGCGTGCCGATGCTGGGGCGCATCCGCGACCTGCACGGCTCGGTCGCCGACGGCGACCCGCTGCTGCTCGACGCCAGCTCGAGCGCGCTGTTCGTCCGGCCGACGCCGGCCGTGGTCAAGCAGTTCCAGGCGCTGAGCTCGCTGCGCGCCAAGCGGCAGGCGGCCTACGCCAAGATCCGCGACCTGCCCGCGGTGTCGAAGGACGGCGTCCGCGTCCAGCTCATGATGAACGCCGGACTGCGCGCCGACCTGCCCGGCATCGAGCAGACCAACGCCGACGGCATCGGCCTCTTCCGCACCGAATTCCAGTTCCTGGTCGCCGCGACGCTGCCGCGCCGCGAGCGGCAGACGCGGCTCTACCGCGACGTGCTCGACGCCGCCGGCGACAAGCCGGTCGTGTTCCGCACCGTCGACATCGGCGGCGACAAGGCGGTTCCCTACATGCGCGAGGACGAGCGCGAGGAGGAGAACCCGGCGATGGGTTGGCGCGCGCTCCGCTTGGCGCTCGACCGCGCCGGCCTCATGAAGGTGCAGGCCCGCGCGCTGCTCGATGCCGCCGCCGGCCGGCCGCTCAACATCATGTTCCCGATGGTGAGCGAGCCCTGGGAGTTTGACGCCGCCCGGGCGCTGGTCGAGGAGCAGCGGGCGTGGATCGCGGACGCCGGCCGGCCGCTCCCGACCGAGATTCGCTACGGCACGATGCTCGAGGTACCGGCGCTCGCGGAGATGATGGACGCCATCCTGCCGCGCGTCGACTTCCTGTCGATCGGCACCAACGACCTCACGCAGTTCCTCTTCGCGGCCGATCGCTCGAACCCGCGGCTCGCCGACCGTTACGACTGGCTGTCGCCGGCGATCCTGCGCTTCCTCAAGCGGGTGATCGACGCGGCGACGGCGGCCGGCAAGCCCGTCACGGTCTGCGGCGAGATGGGCGGCCGATCGCTCGAGAGCCTCGCGCTGATGGCGCTGGGGGTCGACCGGCTGTCGATCACGCCGGCGGCGGTCGGACCGATCAAGGCGATGGTGCGTTCGGCCGAGCTCCTGCCGCTGCGCGAGCGGATGGGCGAATGGCTCGCGGCGGGGCGCAGCGACATCCGCGACCGGCTCGGGGCGGCCGCCGACGCGCAAGGCATCGTCAGAAACTAAGGTAAACGGCCCTTTCCGCGCGCCGTTCGGCGTTGACAGCGCCGCCGACGCGAGCGAGGCTTGCCCCGAGGGGTTGCAGGCGCGTTCGGAGCGCGGGGGGAACGAGTGGTCGTGGAAGAGTATCAAGCGCCCTTGGGCGACGTTTTCGACGTGCCGGCCCCAAGCGTCGGACAGCGCCTCCGGCGCGCGCGCACCGACAAAGGCTACGAGCTCGCGGACATCGCGCGCGACACGCGCATCCCGCAACGGCACCTCGCGGCGATCGAGTCCGACAACCACGACGGGCTGCCGGCGCTCACCTACACGATCGGCTTCGTGCGCACCTTCGCCCGCGCGGTCGGGTTGCCCGAGGACGAGGTCGCCGCGCAGTTCAAGGCCGAGACCACCAAGACCGCGCACGTGCCGCAGACGATCCCGCTCGAGCCCGTCGACGAGGCGCGCCTGCCGTCGCGCGGCGTCGTGGCGGCGAGCACCGCCGCGGTCGTCGCCGTGATCGCGGGCATCTGGGTCTGGAGCGCCGGCGTCTTCGAGACCACCCCGCCGCCGCCCGCGGCCGAGACCGCGGCCCCGGTCGCGTCCGCCCCGCCCGCGCCCGAGCCGGCGCTCGGCATGTCCGCGGAAGTCGCGACGGAGACGCCGCTGGTCTCGGGCGACGCGCCCGTGGCGGCCGCGGGTCCCGCCGGCGCGCCGCCGGCGACCGGCGCCGCGGTGCCGCCGGTTCCGGTCGCGGCCGCGCCGCTGCCCGCCGCCCCGCCGGTCGGGGCCGCGACGGGGGCGCCGGTGGTGATCACCGCGAGCGAGGACGTCTGGATCAAGGTCTACGACAGCGCCGAGCGCAAGACGGTGAAGATGGGTATCCTCGCCCCGGGCGAGAGCTACGCGGTGCCCGCCGGTCGAGACGACCTGCTGCTGTGGACCGGGCGCGCGGGCGCGCTCAGGGTGACGGTCGGCGGGCGGACCCTGCCGGCGCTCGGCGGGCCGCGCGAGACGGTGCAGGACGTCAGCCTGTCACCGACGGCGCTCCTGGCGCGCGCCCGCTAGCCCGGGCCGGACCGGCGGCTGAGGCGCTTCATCGCAGGTACAGCCGAAAGCGGCCAGCTTCTTGCCAGCGAGTCGCCGGTTGGGCAGAAGCGCCGGCATTCGAGGCCGAGTTGAGCGGGAGAACGGCGATGGTTCGGGCCATGCTGAAGACGATCTTGTGCGCGACGGCGCTGACCGCGGCGCTGCCGGCGCTCGCGCAGGACGCGCGCCAGGTCGAGCGGCGCGTCGACCGGCTCGAGACCGAGATGCGCGCGGTGCAGCGCAAGGTGTTCCCCGGCGGGGACAAGCGCTTCTTCGAACCCGAGTTCCAGCCGACCGACCAGGCGACGGCGCAGCCGGCCGGCGTCCCGGCGACCTCGCCGGTCGCCGACCTCACCGCCCGCGTCGACACGCTCGAGCGGCAGCTCCGCACCGTGACGGGCCAGGTCGAGCAGGCGAACTTCCGGCTCCGCCAGATGGAGGAGTCGCTCGCCAAGTTCCGCGCCGACGCCGAGTTCCGCCTGACGCAGCTCGAGGGCGGCGCTCCGGCGCCGGCGGGCACCGGAACGTCGCCCGCCGCACCGGCCGCGCCGACGACGCGGCCCGCCGCCCCGCCGGCCGCGGCCCCCGTGACGCCGCCGGCCCCCGATGCCGCGGCGGCCGCGCCAACGACCGGCACCAACCGTCCCGCGGCGACCGCCGCGCCGGCCGCGCGCCCGGCCGACCCGGTCGAGGCGGCCTACCAGGCGGCCTATCTGCACTACTCGAACCAGCAGTATCCGCGCGCCGAGGCCGCGCTCGCCGACTTCGTGGCCAAGAACCCGAAGCACCGCCGCGCCAGCCACGCGCAATACTGGCTGGGGCGCACCTTCCTCGCGCAGAAGCAGCCGGCGCAGGCCGCCAAGGCCTTCCTCGACAACTACCGCAACCTGCCGCGCGGCGAGCGCGCGCCGGACAGCCTCTACTGGCTCGGCCAGTCGCTGATGTCGATGTCGCCGCCGCAGCCGACGAAGGCCTGCGAGGTCTACGCGGAGCTCACGGCGGTCTACGGCGACAAGCTCGGCAGCTCGCTCAAGGGGCAGGTGGACAAGGCCCGCACCACCGCCAAGTGCGCGGCCTAGCCGGCGCCGTCGAACGATTGATCGGGCGGCCGCTCGGGCCGCAGGAGCCGCTCGCCGTCGCGGCTTCCGGCGGCCCGGACAGCCTCGCCCTGCTCCTGATGGCTCGCGAGGCCTACGGGCATCGGGTCCGCGCGCTCACCGTCGACCACGGTCTGCGGCCCGAGGCCGCCGCGGAAGCGGCGCGCGTCGCCGCGACCTGCGCGGCGCTCGGGGCGGCGCACGCGACGCTGCGGTGGGAAGGGCCGAAGCCCGACGGCAACCTGCAGGCCGCGGCGCGGGAGGCGCGCTACCGGCTGATGGGGGAGTGGTGCCGGGCGAACGACGTCGCGTGGCTCGCCACCGCCCACCACGCCGACGACCGCGCCGAGACGCTGCTCCTGCGCCTGGCGCGCGGGGCGGGGCTCGCCGGCCTGGCCGGCGTGCGCCCCGCACGCCCGCTTGGGGACGGGGTGACGCTCCTCCGCCCGCTGCTCGAGGCGCGTCGGCACGACCTCGCCGCGGTCGTGGCGGCCTCGGGGATCGAGGCGGTCGACGACCCGTCGAACCGCGATGGGCGCTTCGATCGGACGCGGATCCGGGCCCTGCTCGCGGCCAACGAGGACCTCGACGCCGGCCGGGTCGCGGCGAGCGCGTCGCACCTGGCGGACGCCGAGGAAGCGCTCGCCTGGGCGACCGACCTCGCGTGGCGGAGCCGCGTCGAGGCGTGCGGGACCGGGCTCGCGGTGGACGCCGCCGGGCTGCCGCGCGAGCTCCAGCGCCGGCTGATCGGCCGGGTCGTCGGCGCGCTCGCCGCGGGCGCCGATCCGCGCGGCGCCGACGTCGATCGCCTGCTCGACCGGCTGGCGGGCGGCGGGGGCGGCACGCTCGCCGGTGTCAAGGGGGTCGGTGGGGCGGTCTGGCGGTTCGGATCGGCGCCGCCGCGGCGGTCGGACGCGGCGGCGCGCTAGCCTGCCGCACGGGCATTGCCGTTAACGTTCGCGTCCCTATGTTGAAGACAAGCGTCTAAAGGGGTTTCATACCGAAATGGCCGAACAACCGAAGCGACCGCCGAACCCGTGGGGCAAGAGCCTCGCCATGTGGGTGGTGATCCTGCTCGTCCTCGTGGTGGTGGTGTCGGTGTTCAACGCGCCGTCGTCGTCGCAGCAGGTGACGCAGCTTCCCTATTCCGACTTCGTCGCCAAGGTCGAGGAAGGTTCGGTCAAGGAAGTTCAGATGCGCGGCCAGGAGATCGCCGGCCGCCTGTCGAACGACCAGGTGTTCCGCACCTTCATGCCGCCGATGGGCGATCCCGACATCATCAAGACGATGCGCGAGCGGGGCGTGCGCTTCGACGCCAAGCCCGAGGAGCAGCGCTCGCTCTTCTCGGCCATCCTCATCAACATGCTGCCCTTCGTGCTGGTCCTCGGCATCTGGATCTTCGTGATGCGCCAGATGCAGAACGGCGCGGGCCGCGGCGCGATGGGCTTCGGCAAGTCGCGCGCCAAGCTGCTCACCGAGAAGCACGGCCGCGTCACCTTCGACGACGTCGCCGGCATCGACGAGGCGCGCGAGGAGCTGCAGGAGATCGTCGAGTTCCTGAAGGACCCGGCGAAGTTCCACCGCCTGGGCGGCAAGATCCCGAAGGGCGCGCTGCTCGTCGGCCCGCCGGGCACCGGCAAGACGCTGCTCGCGCGCGCCATCGCGGGCGAGGCGAACGTTCCCTTCTTCACCATCTCGGGCTCGGACTTCGTCGAGATGTTCGTGGGCGTCGGCGCCAGCCGCGTGCGCGACATGTTCGAGCAGGCGAAGAAGTCGGCGCCGTGCATCGTGTTCATCGACGAGATCGACGCGGTGGGTCGCCACCGCGGCGCCGGCCTCGGCGGCGGCAACGATGAGCGCGAGCAGACGCTGAACCAGCTCCTCGTCGAGATGGACGGCTTCGACGCGAACGAGGGCATCATCATCGTCGCGGCGACCAACCGCCCCGACGTGCTCGACCCGGCGCTGCTGCGCCCGGGCCGCTTCGACCGGCAGATCGTCGTCGGCCGTCCCGACATCGAAGGCCGCGAGAAGATCCTCGGCGTCCACATGCGCAAGGTGCCGCTGGCGCCCGACGTCAACCCGCGCGTCATCGCGCGCGGCACGCCGGGCTTCTCGGGCGCCGACCTCGCCAACCTCGTCAACGAGGCCGCGCTGCTCGCCGCGCGCAAGGGCAAGCGCCTCGTCTCGATGGCCGAGTTCGAAGAGGCCAAGGACAAGGTCATGATGGGCGTCGAGCGCAAGTCGATGGTCATGACCGAGGACGAGAAGCGCATGACCGCCTACCACGAGGCGGGCCACGCGGTCGTCGCGCTGCACGAGCCGGCGTCCGACCCGATCCACAAGGCCACGATCATCCCGCGCGGCCGCGCGCTGGGCATGGTGATGCGCCTGCCAGAGCGCGACGCCTACTCGCTCCACCGCGACAAGATGCACGCCAACCTGTCGGTGGCGATGGGCGGCCGCGTCGCCGAGGAGCTGATTTTCGGCTACGACAAGGTGTCCTCGGGCGCGAGCGGCGACATCCAGATGGCGACCGACCTCGCGCGCAACATGGTCACCCAGTGGGGCATGTCCGACAAGCTCGGGCCGCTGAAGTACACCGAGAACCAGGAGGAAGTGTTCCTCGGCCACTCGGTGTCGCGCCAGCAGAACGTGTCGGAGAAGACCGCGCAGCTCATCGACGAAGAGGTGAAGCGCATCGTCACCGAGGGCTACGACAAGGCGAAGACGGTGCTGACCGAGAACATCGACCAGCTCCACACCCTCGCCGGCGCGCTGCTCGAGTACGAGACGCTGACCGGCGACGAGATCAAGCGCGTGATCGCGGGCGAGCGGATCGACCGCGGCGGTCCGGCGACGCCGGTGCCGCCGGCGCTCTCGGGCGTCTCGGCCATCCCCAAGACGGGCCGCCGCGGCGGCTTCGCCGGGGACGCGGCGCCGCAGCCGCAGGGTTGATCGAACGGAGCCGATCGAAAGAGGGCGGGGAGCGATCCCCGCCCTTCTTCTTTGCAGAGGGCTTGTCGGTGCCGGGGCGGTCCTAGGCGCCCTTGACCGCCACCGCGCCGACGAGCGCGATGCGGTCGACGTCGGCGTAGGCCCGGTTCTCGAGCTCCTCGCCGAACACGTCGGGGTCGAGCTCGCGGTAGCGGAGCGTGCAGCCCGCCGCGCGCATCGCGGTCTCGAGCGACGCGCGGAGCTCGTCGCGCCCGCGGACGATGGCGCTGCCGGTGTAGAGGAGAAGCCGCCCGCCCGGGGCGAGGCGCTCCGCGGCCTCGCGCGCCAGGTCGAGCGAGAGCCGGCCGCCGTGCATGCCGCCGCCGTCGCGGTAGGTGCGCCCTTCCTCGTCGATGATGTAGGGCGGGTTGGCGATCGCCACGTCGACGGGATCGGCGACGTCCGCCAGCCCGTCGGTCTCGACGAGCTCGGCGTCGATGCCGGCGAACAGCGCGTTGAGCCGCGCGAGGCGCAGCGCCTTGGGGTTGATGTCGGTGAGGACGACGCGGGCCCTCGGGCAGGCGTCCGCCGCGACGATGCCGCCGACGCCCGCGCCGGTGCCGATGTCCACCAGCCGTGCGCCCTCGCAGTCGCCGAGTTCGGCGCGGATGAAGTCGGCGAAGCGGTAGCTGTCGGGCCCGAAGAACACCGAGTCCTCGGCTTCCGTCGGGTAGGCCGAATGCAGGAAGAGATGGCCGTGCAGGCTCGAGACGCGGTAGCGGCTCTTCGGCCCCCGCTCGGTCCGCTCGATCGCATCCCCGGCCTCGAGCCGCGCGAACAGCTCGGGATCGATCGTCCCCTCGTCGAACGGCAGGCTCCAGCCCAGCACGTCGGCGACGTCGCGAGCCTGCTGCCGGTCGGGGCGGGCGACGACGCGCGCGTGCGTCGCCGGCGTCGGCGTGACGAAGGCGTAGTCGCGCCGGCGGAGCTCGCGGAGCAGGTCGAGGAGGGCGGCGTCGGATCGTTGCAGGTCTGTCATCGCGACGGGTACAACCGGCCGCCCGCGCTTTGGTGCCCCGCTCCGATCAGCGCCCGCCGAGATCTTTCGCCAGCCGGTAGACGTGATCGACGGCCTGGTAGAAGGACTTCACCGGCACGCGCTCGTCGAGGCCGTGCGCGAACATCTCGTCCTGCCGCATAAAGATGCCGGACGTGGCGAAGGTCGGAATGCCCGCGGCGCGGTAAACCTTGCCGTCGGTGCCGCCCGACTCGAGGTAGGGCACCACCGGCACGCCCGGGTGGTTGGCGTGCACCGCGCGGGTGATCGCCGCCGTCACGTCGGGCCGCATCTCGGAAACCGGGCTCGGCTGCGGATCGTCGAGCACCTTGAAGGCGACGTTCGGTCCGGCGACGCGCGCCAGCTCCGCCTGCACGTCCGCGACCGCGACGCCGGGGAAGATGCGGCAGTTGACGGTGGCCGTCGCCTTCTGCGGCAGCGCGTTCTCCGCGTGGCCGGCGTTCAGCATGGTGGCGACGCAGGTGGTGCGGGTGGTGCCGACGAACTCCGGCTCGCGCGCGAGCCGGTCGGACGCCGCCGTGTCCTGCGGGTTCGCGGCGAACGCCTTGAGCGCCGCGCCGACCTCGCCCGGCATGGCCTGGCCCACGGCGCCCAGGTAGGCGCGCGTCAGGCCGTTCGCCATCACCGGGAAGCGGTGCGCCTGCAGCTTGGTCAGCACCTGCGCCAGCTCGTAGATGGCGTTGTCGGCGCGCGGGCGGGAACTGTGGCCGCCCGGGTTCGCGACGGTCAGCTCGAAGGTGGCGTAGGTCTTCTCCGCGCCCTGCACGAGGTAGATGAGCGGCTTGCCGTCGGGCGTCAGCGCGCCGCCGCCGGCGTCGGTGTTGATCGCGAACGCGGCGCCCTTCGCCCAGGGGTGCGCCGCGATGAGCTTGGTGGTCCCCATCGACGTCTCCTCGTCGCCGACGAAGGCGAAGACGAGGTCGCGGCCGGGCCGGAACCCTTCGGCCTTGAGGCGCAGGATCGTCGAGGCGAGCGCGGTCACGCCCGCCTTGTTGTCCACCGTGCCGCGCCCGAAGAAGTTGCCGTTCTCCTCGACCAGCTTGAACGGGTCGCGCTTCCAGTCCTCGGGCCGGGCGTCGACCACGTCCATGTGCGCCGAGAACAGGATCGGCTTCGCGGCCGCCCGTCCCGCCGCCGGCAGCCGCACGAGCATCGCCACCGTCTCGCCGAGCGGGAGCAGCGCGATGTCGGACGCGGGCACGCCGCCCGCCCGGAGCGTGTCGGCGAGATAGGCCGTCATCTTCGGCACCTGGGCGTGCCCCTTGGCGGTGCGGAAGGAGATCGTCCGCTCGAAGATCTCGCGCGCCTTGGCGTCGTGCGGCGAGGTCTGCGCGGCCGCGCCCGTCGCGAGCATCGCCAGCGCCAGTCCCACCAGCTTCGTCGTCCCGAGCTTCATGATCCCTCCGCCGCCTGTTTCGCCCGACCCTAGCACGGCGCCACCCTCCCGAAACCCATCGCTTTGCCAAGGCCGGCCGCGGGGATTAGAGTGCGCCTCAGAGGGACAGGAGAGAGCTTATGGCGACCCGGATGAAGGAGGCGCCGCAAGCGGCGGCGCGAGACATGCACGACGTGCTCCGGCGCCAACGGGCGGCGTCCCTCGCCGAGCTTCCCGTCCCCGTCTCGGTGCGCAAGGACCGGCTGGCGCGCGCCAAGGCGCTGGTGCTCGACAACCGGGATGCGCTCGCCCGCGCGGTGTCGGACGATTTCGGCCACCGCTCCACGGAGCAGACGCTGCTCACCGACATCATGGGTTCGGTCGGCCCGCTCGCCCACGCGCTGAAGCACGTCGAAGCCTGGATGCGGCCCGAGAAGCGCAAGCTCGACTTCCCGCTCGGGCTGCTGGGCGCGAAGGCCTGGGTCGAATACCAGCCGAAAGGTGTCGTCGGCGTCATCTCGCCGTGGAACTTCCCGGTGAACCTCACCTTCGGGCCGCTCGCCAACATCTTCGCGGCCGGCAACCGCGCGATGGTGAAGCCGTCCGAGTTCACCCCGGCGACGAGCGAGCTGATGGCGGCGCTGGCCGCAAAATATTTCGACGACGCCGAACTCGCCTTCGTGCTCGGCGGGCCGGAGGCGGGCAAGGAATTCGCCTCGCTGCCGTTCGACCACCTCCTCTTCACCGGCGCCACCGGAATCGCGAAGCACATCCTCCACGCCGCGGCGGACAATCTCGTGCCGGTGACGCTCGAGCTCGGCGGCAAGTCGCCGACGATCCTCGGCCGCTCGGCGGACGTCGCCCAGGCCGCCGAGCGCATCGCCACCGGCAAGATGCTGAACGCCGGTCAGATCTGCCTCGCGCCCGACTATCTGCTCGTGCCCGAGGAGAAGGAGCCCGCGGTCGTCGACGGGCTGCAGGCGGCCGCGCGGCGCCTCTATCCCAAGCTGCTCGCCAACCCGGACTACACGTCGGTGGTGAACGGCCGCCACCGCGAGAGGCTGGAAGCCTACCTGGCCGACGCGCGCGACAAGGGCGCCGAGGTGATCGTCGTCAACCCGGCGGGCGAGGACTTCGGCGCGCAGAACACGCACAAGATGCCGCTCCACATCGTCCGCAAGGTCACCGACGACATGAAGGTGATGCAGGAGGAGATATTCGGGCCGATCCTGCCGGTGAAGACCTACGGCCGGCTCGAGGAGGCGGTCGACTACGTCAACGCGCACGACCGCCCGCTCGGCCTCTACTATTTCGGCACCGACGCCGACGAGGAGCGGCGCGTGCTCGACCGCACCGTCTCGGGCGGGGTCACGGTCAACGACGTCATCATGCACGTCGCCGCCGAGGATCTGCCGTTCGGCGGCATCGGGCCGTCGGGCATGGGCAGCTATCACGGCCGCGACGGCTTCAGGACGTTCAGCCACGCCAAGTCGGTCTACAAGCAGCCGAAGCTCGACATCGCCAAGCTCGCCGGGCTGAAGCCGCCCTACGGCGCGGCGACGCAGAAGACGCTCAGGCAGCGGCTGAAATGATCGAGAAGGTCGACGTTTCGGCGAAGTTCGCGCTGTTCGACGAACCGTGGCGACCCAAGGTGGTCGCGGAACTGAACGGCCAGGAGGTGAAGGTCGTGCGTCTCGACGGCGCCTTCCCGTGGCACAAGCACGACGGGGTCGACGAGATGTTCTTCGGCTGGAAGGGGCGCTTCCGCCTCGAGTTCCGCGACCGCCATGTGGAGATCGGTCCCGGCGAGTTCGTCGTCGTCCCGCGGGGCGTGGAGCACCGGCCGGTGGCCGACGAACCGGCGGAGGCGATCCTGTTCGAGCCGACGGGCGTCAGGAACACCGGCGACGCCGGCGCGTCGGCGTACACCGCGCCGGATCGGGTGCGCCTGTGATCGAGCGGATCATCGAAGCGCGCCGGCGCGACCTGGGCGACGGTTTCGTCGTCGGGCGCGTGCTGCCCGCGCCGTTCCGCCGCACGGTCGGTCCGTTCATCTTCTTCGACCACATGGGGCCCGCCACCTACGCGCCCGGCGTCGGGTTCGACGTCCGCCCGCACCCACACATCAACCTCGCCACCGTGACCTATCTGTTCGAAGGCGAGATCATGCACCGCGACAGCCTCGGCTTCGAACAGCCGATCCGGCCGGGCGCGGTCAACTGGATGACCGCCGGGCGCGGCATCGCCCATTCGGAGCGCTCGTCCGCCGAGATGCGTCGCACGGGGCAGACGCTCCACGGCATCCAGGCGTGGGTCGCGCTCCCCGACGAGGCCGAGGAGGTGGAGCCCGCCTTCCACCACCACCCCGAGGGCACGCTGCCGAGCATCGTGATCGACGGGGCGCGGCGCACGCTCATCGCGGGCCGGGCCTTCCACGCGGCGTCGCCGGTGAAGACCCATTCGCCGATGTTCTACATCGACGTCGAGGCGGAGCCCGGCGCGACCGTGCACCTGCCCGACGACCACGAGGAGCGCGCGGTCTACGTCGCCGAAGGCGCGATCGACCTGGGCGGCGAGCGCCACGAGGTCGGGCGCATGCTGGTGCTGGAGCCCGGCGTGCCGGTGCGCTGGTCGGCGCTCGAACGCTCGCGCGTGATGATGCTCGGCGGCGCGCCCGTCGGCGAACGCCACATCTGGTGGAACTTCGTGTCCTCGCGCCCCGAGCGCATCGAGCGGGCCAAGCGCGACTGGGCCGAGGGGCGCTTCGACAAGGTGCCCGGCGAGACCGACTTCATCCCGCTCCCCGAGGACGTGCCGCCGCCGAAGCCCGAACCGATGTCCTAAGCCGCCGGCGGACGCGTCGCCACCATCGAGGGGCGCTTCGCCCAGCGGTCGTGGATCTCGGCGAGCCCGGGCCGGCCGCCGCGCCAGCCGAGCGTCGCGTGGCGGAAGTCGAGAGAGCCGAGCGCCACGGTGGTCAGCAGCTCGGCGTAGGGCCGGTAGGCGGGCAGCGCCGCGAGCCGCTCGGGAAGCGCGTCGAGCGCGCGCTCGATCTGCGCGCGCCAGCGGCCCTGCCAGTAGATCGACCGCTCGCCGGGCTGGCGCACCTGCTCCATGCGCAGCGCGACCGCGGCGTCGAGGATCGCGTCGCAGTGCGCCGCCAGCGTCATCGCCGGCCAGCGCTGCGGATCGTTCGGCTGCGGGTAGAGGTCGGTCGGCGGCACGAGCGACGCGAGATAGGCGAGGATGACGCGGCTGTCGTGGATCGGCAGCCCTTCGTCGGTGACGAGCGCCGGGATCTTCGACACCGGGTTCACCGCCACCAGCGCCTCGGGGTCGTCGAGCGCATTTACCGGCACCTCGTCGACCTGCGCCTCGAGGCCGAGCTCGAGCGCGAACACGCGGACCTTCCGCGCGTAGGGCGACGTGTGCGACATGTAGAGCTGCATGAGCGATCCCCCCGAAGAAGCCGTCGCACCAGCCAGTAGCGGCGCTATCGCCGGATTGCCAGCCGAGGCGGCGGCCCGCTGCGCGCGGCGGCACGGGCTCGAGGTGTCGGGCGTCCACCCTATCGGCGGCTACGCCAACACCATGGTGCGCCTGGAGCCCTGGCCGCTCGTGGCGCGGGTGTCGACCGGCACCGCGCTGGTCCGCGACGGCGCGGCGTCGTCCGCGCGCGAGCTGGCGTTCGCGCGCTGCCTCGCCTCGGCCGGCGTCCCGGCGGTGCGGCCGAGCGACCTGCTGCCGCCGGGGCCGCACCGGGAAGGCGGCTTCGTGGTCAGCTTCTGGACGCGCGTCGAAATCGTCGACCCGACGCCGGGCCCCTCCGAGGTCGGCGCGGCGCTGCGGCAGCTGCACGCGACGCTTCCAGCCTGCGACGCGCCGCTCGATCCGATGTCGACGGTCGCGGAGGCGGCGCGGATGACGGACCACCCCCGCGTGTCGCGCGCCTTGGGACCGCTCGGGCCGGACCTGCTCCGGCCCGCGTTCGCGCGCGTCATCGGCGCAATCGAGGCGCGGCGGCCGGCGCTCCGGCCGCTGCACGGCGACGCCCACCACGGGAATCTGTGGCGCACGCGCGGCGGGCTGCTCTGGGGCGATTTCGAGGATTGCTGCCTCGGCCCCGTCGAATGGGACGTCGCCTGCGCGACCGCGACCTCGGTGGTGCTCGGTACGGGCCGCGCGGCGGCGGCCACGCTCGACGCCTACGGCGACGCGGATCGCGACCTGCTCGACCCGATGACCGAGGCCCGGACGCTCCAGGGCGTGGTCTGGGCCGCGCTCCTGCTCGATCGGCCGGGCGACAGCCCGCGCCTCGCCCGGCGCTTGGACTGGCTGCGCGAGCGATCTAGAGAGGCGGCATGACGTCCGCGACCGGGCCCCTGGCCGACCTTCTGATCGTCGATCTCTCGCGCGTGCTCGCGGGCCCTTACGCCACGATGGTGCTCGCCGATCTCGGCGCGCGCGTCGTCAAGGTCGAGCAGCCCGGCAAGGGCGACGACAGCCGCCACATCGGGCCGTTCAACGCGGCGGGACAGTCGGCCTACTTCAGCTCGATCAACCGCGGCAAGCGGTCGATCGCGCTCGACCTGAAGCTCGACGCCGACCGCGCGCTGTTCGAGGCGCTGCTCGAACGCGCCGACGTGCTGGTGGAAAACTACCGCCCGGGCGTGATGGACAAGCTCGGCTACGGCTGGGACGCGCTCCACGCCCGCTACCCGCGCCTCATCTACGCCGCCGCCTCGGGCTTCGGCCACACGGGTCCGGACCGCGGCAGGGCGGCCTACGACATGGTCGTCCAGGCGATGGGCGGCATCATGTCGATCACCGGTCACCCCGGCGGCCCGCCGACCCGCGTCGGCACCTCGGTGGGCGACATCACCGCCGGGCTGTTCGCGGCGATCGGCATCCTCACCGCCGTCCACCACCGCGCGGCGAGCGGCGAGGGCATGTTCGTCGACGTCGCGATGCTCGACGGCCAGATCGCGATCCTCGAGAACGCCGTCGCGCGCTACGCGGTGACCGGGGTGCCGCCCGGGCCGCTGGGCGCGCGCCACCCGTCGATCACGCCGTTCGCCGCCTACGCCTGCGCCGACGGGCACGTCGTCGTGGCCGCGGGCAACGACGCGCTCTGGACGAAGCTGTGCGACGCGCTCGGCGCCCCCGAGCTCAAGGCCGACCCGCGCTTCGCGACCAACGCGGCCCGCACCGACCACGCCGACGCGGTCGCGGCCGAGCTCGCGGCGCGGCTGGCGTCGCGCACCGCGGCCGAGGCGCTCGCGCTGTGCGAGGCGGCCGGCATCCCCTGCGCGCCGCTCCAGGACGTCGAGCAGGCGCTCAACCACCGTCAGGTGCGCGCGCGCAACATGGTGATCGAAACGGCGTTTCCCGACGGCGCTCCGCTCACCGCCGCCGGAAACCCCGTGAAGCTCTCCGCCTTTCCCGACCCGACCACCCGCCCCAAGGCGCCCGCGCTCGACGAGCACCGCGCCGCGATCCTGAACGAGCTCGGGCTGGCATGATCGACGCCGACGTCATCCTGCTGGCCGAACGGCTGGCCGACGCCGCGGGCGCGGCGATCCGCCCCTACTTCCGCCAGAAGCTCGAGATCGAGACCAAGGGCGACCTGTCGCCGGTGACCGCGGCCGACCGCGCGTCGGAAGCCGCGATGCGCGCGATCATCGAGGCCGAGCGCCCGGACGACGGCATCATCGGCGAGGAATACGGTCGCGTCCGCGAGGCGGCGCGCTACGTCTGGGTTCTCGACCCGATCGACGGCACCCGCGCCTTCGTCGCGGGCCGCCCGCTGTTCGGGACGCTGATCGCGCTCCTCGACGAGGGCAAGCCGATCCTCGGCGTCATCGACCAGCCGATCATCAAGGATCGCTGGGTGGGCGCCGAAGGGCGCCCGACGCTGTTCAACGGCGAGCCCGCGCGCACCCGCCCCTGCGCGTGTCTCGCCGAGGCGCGGATCGGCACCACCTCGCCCCAGGCGTTCGGCGGCGACAGCCTCGCCGCCTTCGAGCGGCTGCGTCCCCGCGCCCGCGACACGCTCTACGGCGGCGACTGCCACAACTACGGGCTCGTCGCGTCGGGGCACCTCGACCTCGTCGTCGAAGCCGGCCTCCAGCTCTACGACTTCGCCGCGCTCGTCCCGGTGGTCGAGGGCGCCGGCGGCCGGATGACCGACTGGCGGGGCCGCCCCCTCGATCGGGAAAGCGACGGCCGGGTGGTCGCGGCCGGCGATCCGGCGCTGGTGGACGCGGTGCTCGGGGCGCTGGCGGCCTGAACGGCGCGGCGGTTCAGCCGGAGCGCTCGGGGTGCGCCGTCGCCTCGGCGGTCAGCGTCGCGGCCGGCGCCATCGCCTCCCAGGGGAAGACGAACCAGTCGGGGGTCACGGCCCGGTCGATCCGGCGGGCGCGGTAGTGGACGCGCGCCGGCGAGCCGGCGTTGTCGATCAGCACCGCGAACCGCACTCGATCCGCCGCGGCGCCGGCCCGCGCGAGCGCGGCGTTCAGGCCCTCGATCGTGCGCCCCGAGTCGTTGATGTCGTCGACGAACAGCAGCCGCTCGCCCGCCCGCGTCCGCGCCGCGAGCTCGACCAGCAGGTCGGCGGCGAACGCCGGTACCCGCGTCGAATGATCGATCGACAGCAGCGGCAGGCCGGTGGCGTGCGACAGGTAGGTGCCGGGCACCAGCCCGCCCCGGCCGATCGCGACGAGGAAGCCCGGCCGCCACGGATCGTCCGCCGCCACCTGCGCGGCCAGCGCCGACACGTCCGCGACGAAGTCGGCATAGGGGATGTCGGTCAGCGGAGGCGTGGCCATGGGCGGCTTCATCCGAACGGTTCGCGGGCGCCCGCGGCTCTTAGGGCGAAAGCCCGTCGAGGGGAACGCCGCTTCGTCCCGGGCGGTCAGCGGCGTCAGCTGCGCCCGCGTTTCTCGTCGCGCTTCTCCGCGTCGCGGTCGTCCTCTTCCGCCGCCTTGTCCGCCGCGCGCACCGCCGGGGTGCGGGCGCCGGCCAGGACGGGGGCGCAGTCGGTGTCCTCCTCCTCGCCGACGTCGATGAAGGCGAGCACCGCGGCGAGCGGCGAGAGCACCGCGCCCGCCACCGCGCCGATCGCCCCGCGCTTGATGAGCTCGGGCTTGATCGGATCGATCTTCGGCGCCGCGAAATAGCCCTCGATGCCGATCGGCGACTGGCCGGAGAACAGCGAGAAGTTCTTCGCGTCGGCCTCGATCGCGAGGTCGAGCGACTCCTGCGCGAAGGAGAAGCTGCCGCGCCCGCGAATCACCGACTTCTCGGTGTCGACGAGGATCGGGTCGGCGACCGCGACCCCGTTACGCACCGTGAAGCCGAGGAGGCCGCAGCGGATGGCGGCGGGCTCCTTGAGCTTCTTCGAGATCGCCGCCTGGAGGAAGTCGCCGACGTCGAGCTCGGCCAGCTCGGCGTTGCGCAGCCACAGCGTGCCGCGCGGCAGGATCACGGCGATGCGGCCCGACGACGAGCCGAGCGAGCGGCGCACCGTGTCGCCGTGGCCCCGGAGCTGCAGCCGGCCCTTGACCGTGCCGGTGGTGCCGCTGTTCTCGACGTCGAAGGCGCCGAGCAGCCGCCCGAGCGCCACCGGCGACAGCCGCACGTCGTAGTCGGTGACGACGGGGCGTCGCCGCGCGTCGATGGTCACGTCGGCGGTCACCCGGCCGCCGGCGAGGTCGAACGCCACGGGCTTCAGTTCGAGCCGCCGGCTGCGCAGCGCGAGGTCGAGGTCGAGGTTGGCGATCGGGACCGTGCCGGTGCGCACCGCGCGGGCGCGGTAGGCGACGTCGGCGTCGAAGCTTTCGAGCCCCGAGACGTCGAGCGTCGCGTCGGGCAGCACGCGCGGGCGGCCGCCTTCCACAGTTATCGCGCCGCGGCCGCCCAGCGCGTCGAGCCGGTCGGGCGAATAGCCGATCCACGGCCCGGCATCGAGGATGTCGAGGCTGCGGCTGGAAAGGTCGGCGGTGATTCGCAGGCGCCCGCCCGGCGCGCTCGCCGCCTCGGCGGTCCGCGGCCGCACCGTCATGCGTCCCGCGAGGTCGCTGTGGCCGAACCGCCCGGCGATCCGGGTGAAGCGCCACTCGTCGCCCGCCTTCGTGAGCTTGGCGGTGACGCGGTAGCGCCGCGTGTCGGGGATGATCGCGCCGATCAGGCGGAACGGCGTCTGGAGGTTGGCGCCCTGCGCGGTGAGCGCGAGGTCGCTGCCCTCGAACTCGGTGAAGCCGGGCAGCGTGCCGCCGACGTCGACCCGGCTGTCGCCGACGTCGATGCGCAGCGCGAGTTCGTTGCGTCCGCCCGCCAGCGTCTCGTTGGGCGCGGTGAGCCGCCCGCTCACCCGGAAGGGCACGTCCTGCGACCGGCCTTCGCCCGACAGGGTGAGCGGCCCCTGCACCTGGGTGCGCCGCGCGGCGACGTCGCCGATCCGCAGACGGAATTCCAACCGGGTGAGCGGGTTCACGTAGGACAGGCTGGTGCCTGTGATCGCCGCCCGGCGGATGCGCGGCAGCTCGAACGGTTCGGCTTCGCCCCGCGCGTCGAAGCTCCAGCTCTGCTCGCCGCGCGCGTTGGTCTCGAGCGCGAGGTCGCCGCGGGTGATGTCGAGGTCGCGGAAGCGCAGGCCCTGCCCGAAGAGCAGCTTCCAGACGTCGATCCGCGCGTCGACGCGCGCGGCTTCGAACAGCCGGTCGTCGCGCGCCCACGGCGGGTTCGCGACGGCGATGTCCTCGGCGCGGAACTGGATGTGGAACGGGTTGAGATAGAGGTTGAAGTCGCCGCCCACCCGGACCTGCCGCCCGGTCCGCTCGCTCGCGATCGAGACGAAGGCGTCCTTCAGGAAGCGGCCTTTGGTCACGTAGAGCAGGAGCCAGGCGAGGAAGATCGCCAGCAGCAGGCCCGCGACGATCCGGAGCGGCCACGTCAGGCCCTCCCGCCAGCGGAGCCTGCGCCGGTCGGTCGGCGGCGTGCCGCCGGTGTCGGTCGCGCTGCTCGCCATAAGCATAGAAACGGGCGGGCCGCGGCGGCTGTTCCAGTTGCCTTTTCCCGCCGGTCCCGATATAGGCGCCGCTCCGATCGAGGGATCGCCCGGCCAGTGTGGGCTGCCGTGGACGATCCGCAATCGTTCCTACAGGAGACGAAAATGCCCAAGCTCAAGACGAAGAGCGGCGTGAAGAAGCGCTTCAAGCTCACCGCCACCGGCAAGGTGAAGCACGGCGTCGCCGGCAAGCGCCACCGGCTCATCAGCCACAACGCCAAGTACATCCGCACGAATCGCGGCACCACGGTCCTGGCCGAGGCGGACACCGCCCGGGTCAAGATCTGGGCGCCCTACGGCCTGAAGTAAGGAGCCCGGACGATGGCACGCGTGAAGAGGGGCGTCACCGCCCGCGCCCGCCACAAGCGGGTTCTGGAGCAGGCGAAGGGCTATTACGGCCGTCGCAAGAACAGGATCAAGGTCGCGCGTCAGGCGGTCGAGAAGGCCGGCCAGTACGCCTATCGCGACCGCAAGGTGAAGAAGCGCAACTTCCGGGCGCTTTGGATCCAGCGCATCAACGCCGCCGTGCGCGAGGAGGGCCTCACCTACGGCCGCTTCATGCACGGCCTCAAGCTCGCGGGCGTCGAGCTGGACCGCAAGGTTCTGGCCGACATCGCGGTGCACGAGCCGGAGGCGTTTAAGGCGATCGCCGCGCAGGCGCAGACCGCGCTCGGCCAGGCCGCCTAACACCCAAGCAAGGCGAATGGATCGAGGGCGCGGGCTGCTTCGGCGGCTCGCGCCCTCGTCGTTTGAGGAAGGTTCATGAGCGACGTCGAAGCGCTGAAGCGCGAACTACTGGACGCGGTCGCCGCAGCCGATTCCGCCGACGCCGTCGAGACGGTGCGCGTGCGCGCGCTCGGCAAGTCGGGGAGCGTCACCGAGCTCCTCAAGACGCTCGGCAAGATGTCGCCCGAGGAACGGCAGGTGAAGGGACCCGCGTTCAACGGCCTGCGCGAGGACGTCGCCGCCGCGATCCAGGCGCGCAAGGGCGATCTCGAGAACGCCGCGCTCGACGCGCGCCTCGCGGCCGAGCGCCTCGACATGACGCTGCCGGTGTCGACCGGCACCCCGGGGAGCGTCCACCCGATCAGCCAGGTGATGGACGAGCTCGCCGAAATCTTCGCCGACCTCGGCTTCGCGGTTGCCACCGGCCCCGAGATCGAGGACGAGTGGCACAATTTCGACGCGCTCAACATCCCGGAGACGCACCCGGCCCGCGCGATGCACGACACCTTCTATTTCCCGGCGCAGGCGCAGCCGGGCGCGGCCGGCGGCGCGGGGACCGCGCCGTCCGACGGCGGCTCCGCCGCCGCGGCCCGGCGCGGGCGCATGCTGCTCCGCACCCACACCTCGCCGGTGCAGATCCGCACGATGGTGTCGCAGCGGCCGCCGATCCGCATCATCGCGCCCGGCCGCGTCTACCGGTCCGATTCGGACGCGACGCACACCCCGATGTTCCACCAGATCGAAGGGCTGGTGATCGACCGCGGCATCACCATGGGCCACCTCAAGTGGACGCTCGAGACCTTCCTCAAGGCCTTCTTCGAGCGCGACGACATCGAGCTTCGGCTCCGGCCCAGCTACTTCCCCTTCACCGAGCCGTCGGCGGAGGTCGACGTCGGCTACACGATCGAGAACGGCCAGCGCGTCATCGGCGGCTCGGACGGGTGGATGGAGGTGCTCGGATCCGGGATGGTGCACCCGAAGGTGATCGCCGCCTGCGGGCTCGACCCGGCCGAATGGCAGGGCTTCGCCTTCGGCACCGGCGTCGACCGCCTCGCGATGCTCAAGTACGGCATGGACGACCTGCGCGCCTTCTTCGACGGCGACCTGCGCTGGCTGAGGCACTATGGCTTCCGCGCGCTCGACGTGCCCACGCTTTCGGGGGGAGTCGGCGCATGAAGTTCACCCTGTCCTGGCTGAAGGACCACCTCGACACCACCGCCTCGCTCGACGAGATCGTGGCGGGGTTGACGCGCGTCGGGCTCGAGGTCGAAGGCGTCCACGACCCGGCCGCCAAGCTCGCGCCCTTCACCGTCGCGCGCGTGCTCACCGCGGCGCGCCACCCGCAGGCGGACAAGCTGCAGGTGCTCACCGTCGACACCGGTTCGGGCGATCCGGTGCAGGTCGTCTGCGGCGCGCCCAACGCGCGCGCGGGCCTCGTCGGCGTGTTCGGCGCGCCCGGCGCCTACGTGCCCGGCTCCGACCTGACGCTCAAGGTGGCCGCGATCCGCGGCGTCGAAAGCCGCGGCATGATGTGCTCCGAGCGCGAGCTCGAGCTGTCGGACGAGCACAACGGCATCATCGAGCTTCCCGAGGACGCGCCGGTGGGCGCGGGCTTCGCCGGCTACGCCGGGCTCGACGATCCGGTCATCGAGGTCTCGGTCACGCCCAACCGGCAGGACTGCATGGGCGTCGCCGGCATCGCGCGCGACCTCGCCGCCGCCGGCCTCGGCACGCTCAGGACGCCGGTCCCCGAGCTGGTGCCCGGCCGCTTTCCCTGCCCGATCGAGATTCGCACCGACGACTCCGAGGGCTGCCCCGCCTTCTTCGGGCGGGTGATCCGCAGCGTGAGGAACGGGGCGTCGCCGGCCTGGATGCAGCGCCGGCTGCGCGCGATCGGCCTGCGTCCGATCTCGGCGCTCGTCGACGTCACCAACTACATCAGCTTCGACCGCGGGCGCCCGCTCCACGTCTACGACCTCGGGAAGCTCGACGGCGCGCTCGTCGCCCGCCGCGCGCGGCCCGGCGAGGCGGTGCAGGCGCTCAACGGCAAGACCTACGCGCTCGACGAGACGATGACCGTCATCGCGGACGACCGCGCGGTGCACGACATCGGCGGCATCATGGGCGGCGAGGAGTCGGGCGTCGACGAGGCCACGACCGACGTCGTGCTCGAGACCGCCTACTTCGATCCGGCGCGCATCGGGGCCACGGGCCGCAAGCTCGGCATCAACTCGGACGCGCGCGCCCGCTTCGAACGCGGGGTCGACCCGGCGTTCCTGTCGGGCGGCACGGCGCTCGCCACGCGCCTCATCCTCGACCTGTGCGGCGGCGAGCCGTCCGAAGTGGTCGAGGCGGGCAAGCCGCCGGTCCCCGACAAGACCGTCGCCTACGATCCGGCGCGCACCGTGGCGCTCGCCGGCGTCGAGGTGGCGCTCGACCGCCAGGCCGAGATTCTCGCCGCGCTCGGGTTCAGCATCGATCGCGCCGCCACGCCGTGGCAGGTGGTCGTGCCGAGCTGGCGTCGCGACGTCGACGGCGAGGCCGACATCGTGGAGGAGGTCGTCCGCATCGACGGCTTCGACCGCATCCCGTCGACCGCGTTGCCACGCGCCGAAGGCGTAGCGAAGCCGACCGCGACGCCGGCGCAGCTCGTCGAGCGCCGGGCGCGCCGGACGCTCGCCGCGCGCGGGCTCGACGAGGCCGTCACCTGGAGCTTCGTCTCCCCGTCCGAAGCCGCGCCGTTCGGCGGCGGGGCCTGGACGCTCGACAACCCGATCAGCGCCGACCTCGCGGTCATGCGCCCGTCGCTGCTGCCGGGGCTGCTGTCGGCGGCCAAGCGCAACGTCGACCGCGGGCGGACGGGTCTCCGCCTGTTCGAAGTCGGCAGGCGCTACCTGTCCGACGGCGAGCGCCCGACGATCGGCCTGCTGCTCGCCGGCGAGCGCGCGGCGCGCGACTGGCGCACCGGCAAGGCCGCGTCCTTCGACCCGTTCGACGCTAAGGCCGAGGTGCTCGCGGCGCTCGCCGCCGCCGGCGCGCCGGTCGAGCGGCTGCAGGTCATGGGCGAGGCGAGCGCCTGGTATCACCCCGGCCGCTCCGGTCGGCTTTGCCTCGGGCCGAAGCAGGCGCTCGCCGAGTTCGGCGAACTCCACCCGCGCGTCGCCAGGCAGGTTGACCTGCGCGGCCCGGTGATGGTCGCGGAGATCTTCCTCGACGCGCTGCCGCCGGCGAAGGGCGCCAAGCGGGCGCGGACGCCCTACCGCCCGAGCCCGCTCCAGCCGGTCAACCGCGACTTCGCCTTCGTCCTCGACGCCGGCGCGCCGGCCGACGCGCTGATCCGAGCCGTCCGCGGCGCGGACAAGGCGGCGATCGTCGACGTCGGTCTTTTCGACGTCTTCGACATGGGCGACGGCCGGAGGTCGCTCGCGATCGCGGTGACGCTCCAGCCGCAGGAGCGCAGCTTCACCGACGAGGAGCTCGAGGCGCTGTCGGCGAAGATCGTCGCCGCCGCGCAGAAGGCGACCGGCGCGATACTGCGCGCATAGGATCGACCGGCGGCGCCCGCCCGGGCCGTCCCGTCCGGCTTCGACCGGATGACGGCTTGGGCGTTCGCGGCGGGATGGGCTAAGGGGCACGCATCCGAGCGCTTCGCGCTCCCACGAACGAGCGAGCCCCCCGCATGCCCAACGACAAGACCGAGATCGAGCTCAGCGGCGTCCCCGCGCGCAAGATGAAGCATCAGGCGACCGAGATCGGCGGTCGCCCCCTCCACCCGTCCACGATGATGATGGGCTACGGCTACGACCCGGCGCTGTCGGAAGGCGCGCTGAAGCCGCCGATCTTCCTCACCTCGACTTTCGTGTTCCAGAGCGCGGCGCACGGCAAGCGCTTCTTCGAGGGCATCACCGGGGTCCGCCCCGGTGGTGCCGAAGGGCTCGTCTACTCGCGCTTCAACGGACCCGACCAGGAGATCCTCGAGGACCGCCTCGCGCTCTGGGAGGGCGCCGAGGACGCGCTCGTCTTCTCGTCCGGCATGTCGGCGATCGCGACGCTGTTCCTCGCGCTCGTCCAGCCGGGCGACGTGATCGTGCATTCGGCGCCGCTCTACGCCGCGACCGAGACGCTGATCGGCCGCATCCTCGGCAAGTTCGGCGTGACCTGGCTCGACTTCCCGGCCGGTGCGACGCGCGAGGAGATCGAGACGGTCATGCGCGCGGCGAAGGCCAAGGGCCGCGTCGCCGCCGTCTACCTCGAGAGCCCCGCCAACCCGACCAACGCGCTCGTCGACGTGGAAGCGGTGAAGGCCGCGCGCGACGCGGTGCTGACCGACGGCGACCACGTGCCGCCGATCGCGATCGACAACACCTTCCTCGGGCCGCTGTGGCAGCAGCCGTTGCGCCAGGGCGCCGACCTCGTCGTCTACTCGCTCACCAAGTACGTCGGCGGCCACAGCGACCTCGTCGCCGGCGGCGTGCTCGGCACCAAGACGGCCATCAATCCGGTGCGCTTGATGCGCAACACGATCGGCACCATCACCGACCCGCACACCGCGTGGATGATCCTCCGCAGCCTCGAGACGCTCGAGCTGCGCATGAGCCGGGCCGGGGAGAACGCCAAGGCGGTGTGCGAGTATCTGCGCTCGCACCCGAAGGTGGAGCGCGTCGGCTACCTCGGCTTCCTCGAGGAGGACTCGCGGCAGGCCGACATCTTCCGCCGCCACTGCACCGGCTGCGGTTCGACCTTCTCGCTCTACGTCAAGGGCGGCGAGGCGGAGGCCTTCCGCCTGCTCGACAACCTGAGGCTCATCAAGCTCGCGGTGAGCCTGGGCGGCACCGTGTCGCTCGCGTCGCACCCGGCGGGCATGACGCACCTGTCGGTGCCGGCGGCGCGCAAGGCCGAGCTGGGCATCTCGGACAACCTCGTGCGCGTCTCGATCGGCGTCGAGCATCCCGACGACCTCATCGCCGACTTCGAGCAGGCGCTGGCCGCGGTCTGACCGTTGCGGTTGCGTTCCCGCGCCGGCAGGCTAGGCTGGCGCGGGAGCAACCCGAGGGGAGAGCCGCCGTGGAGCAAGCCGTCGTGCCGAAGCGCCGAAGCTGGATCGAATGGGTCGCCTACGCGACGATCGTCGCCGCGCTCCTCGTCCTGTTCGCCGGGCCGCTCCACCGCATCGGCGTCGATTTCCGCGCGGTGTTCCGGCTCATGAGCATCGCCGCGATAACCGCGGGCGTCGGCGCGCTGATCTGCGCCGTCGCCGCGTTCGTCGCCCGCTCGCGCGCCGACCGGCGGCCCTTCTTCCTTGCGCTGATCGGCGCGGCCGCCGGGCTGCTCGCCTTCGCGATCCCCATGCTCCTGGCGATGCAGGCGCGCGGCGTGCCGCCGATCCACGACATCACCACCGACACGCTCGACCCGCCGCAGTTCGTGGCGATCCTGCCGCTGCGCGCCGACGCGCCGAACCCGCCGTCCTACGCCGGCGCCTCGGTCGCGGCGCAGCAGACCGCCGCCTACCCGCGCGTCCGCACGCTCGTGCTCGACGTGCCGCCGCAGCAGGCGTTCGACCGCGCACTCGCGGCCGCCGCCGACATGGGTTGGGACATGGTGGCGACGGTTCCCGGAGAGGGCCGGATCGAGGCGACCGACACCACGACTTGGTTCGGCTTCAAGGACGACGTGGTGATCCGCATCCGCCCGCAGGGGGCGGCGTCGCGCCTCGACGTACGCTCGAAGTCGCGCGTCGGCATGAGCGACCTCGGCCTCAACGCCGAGCGCGTCGAGCGGTACTTGGAGCGCGTGCGCGCCGGGGCCTAGAGCTCGACCTCCGTCCCGAGGCCGGCGGCCGCCGCCGCCCGCCACACGACGTGGCCGGCCGCGAGGTCCTGCGCGGTGACCCCGAGCGACTTGTAGACGGTGATCTCGTCGCCCCGCCGTCCGGTCGCGCGACCGAGCAGCACGTCGCCGATCTCCGCCCGCACGTGGTCCTCGCCGACCGCGCCGGTCTCGATCGCGCGGCGCAGCTCGCCCGCCTGCGCCAGCGCGGCCTCGCGGTAGTCGACGAAGAAGGCGGCGCGGGCGACGAGGTCGACGTCGGCCTCGGCGGTCGTCGGGATCGCCGAGCCGACGAGGTTGACGTGCGCGCCCGGCTTCAGCCAGCGGCCAGCGAGGATCGGCTCGGCGGCGGACGTCGTCGTGCAGACGACGTCCGCCGCGGCGACCGCCGCCTCGACCGACGCGGCCGGCTCCGCGCCGACCGCGTCCGCGAACGCCCGAGTCCGCCCGGGGTCGCGGCCCCAGACGATCGCGCGCTCGATCGGCCGGACGAGGCGCACGGCTTCGACGTGGCGGCGCGCCTGCTCGCCGGTGCCGAGCACCGCGAGGGTGCGCGCGTCAGGCTTCGCCAGCAGGTCGGTGGCGAGAGCCGAGGCGGCCGCAGTGCGGATCGCCGTGAGGCTGCCGCCTTCGATCAACGCGAGCGCGAGCCCGTCGCGCGCGTCGAACAGCATGACCGCGCCGACGTGGCTGCCGTGCGGGTCGCCGGCGGCGCGCGGGAACTTCGACACGACCTTGACCCCGAACAGCGGCGGGTCGGCGATGTAGCCCGGCATCAGCCCGAGCTTGCCCGCGGTGTCGGGCACGCCCATGAACTGGCGCAGCGGCAGCACCACCTCGCGGCGCGAGACCTGCGCCATCGCGGCGCGCATCGCCGGGACGCAGCGCTCGATCGTCAGCAGGCGTTCGACGTCGGCCGCCGGAACGACGAGCATCAGCGGGGCTTGGGGGGCACGAAGCGCAGGCGCGCCTGCACGTCGGCGACGTCGTCGGGACGCGCGAAGGCCTCGGGCATCGGCTCGCCGGGCGCGCGCGGCCGGCCGATCGCGTGGAACCAGTCCTCGAGCCCGGGCGGCAGGAACACCCAGAAGATCTTCATGTCGACGTCGCCGTCGTTCACCACGAGGTGGCGCGCGTGGCGGCCGAACAGCACCGTCGTGCCGGGCACGAGATCGTAGGTCTCGTCCTCGATCGTGCAGGTGCCGGTGCCCTCGTAGATGAACAGCAGCTCGTGGTTGCGCTGGTGCCCGTGCTCCCGCACCGAGCAGCCGGGCGGCAGGACCTGGATGCCCGACGAAAAGCCGTCGTAGGGCGTGTTCGACGGATCGAGGATCACCTCGACGTAGCCGCGCGACGGCAGCGGCTGCCAGTAGGAGCGGCCCTCGTCCGGCCCGAGCACCTTCCACCAGCGGCCGAACGGGGGGTCGTCGCTCATGCCGCGAGGAAAGCTTCGAGCCGCGCGGTGTATTCGGCTGGCACGGTGACCGGCGCGAAGTGGTTGCCGGTCGACAGCACCTCGAGCCGGGCGCCGGGGATGCGTTCGGCGAGCTCCTCGGACAGCGGCAGCGGCGTGATAGAGTCGTCGCGCGCGCAGATCACCATCGTCTCGGCGCGGATCGCGCCGACGCGGTCGCGCAGGTCGTGGCCCGTCACCGCGTCCATCCGCTCCATCTCGATCTCGACGCCGGCGAACGTCGCCAGCCGCGCCTCGACGCCCGCCATCACCGCGTCGTGGTTGCGCATCACCCACCAGCCCGGATTGCCGAGCAGGTTGCCCTGGAGGATGTAGGCGCGCGGGCCGCAGTCGCGCAGCACCGCCTTGCGGAGCGCGAACAGCTCGAGGAAGGTCGGCGTCGGCCCCGCCCAGCTCGCCGACAGCACGAGCTTGCCGACGCGGTCGGGCGCGTGCACCGCGACGTGCTGCGCGATCGCGCCGCCGAGCGAATGGCCGACGACGTGCGCGCGTTCGACGCCGAGCGCGTCGAGGAGACGGATCGCGTCCTCGGCGAGCACCCGGACGGTGGTGCGGATGTCCGACGGCAGGCTGTCGCCGGTCTTGCGGTGGTCGAACGACAGGCAGTCGAAGCGGTCGCGGAAGGCGTCGAACTGCGGGCGCCAGAACTCGCAGCGGCCGCCGAGGCCCACGAGGAAGAGGAGCGGGTGGCCCTCGCCCTCGCGCACCACGTGGAGCGCGGTGTCGCCGACGGGGACGAGCGCGGGCGCGTTCACGGTCGGGTCGCGACGATCGACTGCAGAAAGCCGTTCGACACCGGCGGTCCGTCCTCGACTTCGAAGCCGGCGTCGCGCAGCATGGCGCGGAAGTCCGAATAGACGAAGTCCACCGAATAGGGCTCGCAGTTGTCCCGGCTGTCGTAGTCGATCATGAAGCGGTAGGCCGGCGGCAGCGGGCTGGTGTGGTTCGGGAACTCGAAGATCGAGAACCGGCCGCCGGGCCGCAGCACGCGGTGGATCTCCGCCAGGATCGCCGGCACGTTGGCGATCGGCACCTCGTGGAACAGAATGTAGGCGAGCACCGCGTCGAAGTGGCCGTCGTCGAACGGCATGTCCTCCGCGAGCGCCTGGACGAAGTTGACGTCCGCGTCGCGCTCGGTCGCGCAGGCGTGCGCGTAGCGCAGCACCGGCAGGCCGACGTCGAGACCCCAGATCTCGGCGTCGGGGAAGCGTTCCTTCAGCACGATCGTCGCCTGGCCGATCGTGCAGCCGACGTCGAGCACGCGCGCCACCCGGCCGTCGGCGGGCGGCGTGAGCTTCGCCGCCAATTCGGCGTGGAGTTCGTCCTGGTCGTTCTGGCCCTGGTAGAAGACCTTGGTCCCGTAGTGGTAGACGATGCCCCCGAGCGTCGCGTCGTCGGTGTAGCCGCCGGGCTGGAGGTGGATCTCGCGGCGATAGGCCTCCGGGACGACGAACGCCGGATCGTAGACCAGCCGGCCGGGCCCTTTCGCTTCCGCCGCCTTCAGCCAAGCCTCGTGGCCGGTCTCGTCGCGCGCGAAGCTTTCGCGCGCGCGCCGCCACATCATCTCCTGCTGGGTGCGCATGAAGCGCTGCCACGTGCGCACGATCGGCGCTTCGGCGAAGGCGGTCTGGACCTCGGGCAGCGGCGTGGAACCGTCGACCGCCAGGCCTCGGGCCGCCATTCGGGCGTGCCCGGCTTCCGACATCGCCGGGAACATCCGGGTGAGCAGCAGGTCGCGGAAGCTTTCGAGGAAGTCGAGGTAGCTCTCGTCGGCGAGGCGCGTCGGGCGCGGCAGCACGCCGATGCGTCCGCGGTCGATCGCTTCGGTCATCGGGCACCTCCGTCTGGCCGGCGCAGGAAGCTTTCGAAAAGCCGCGCGACGAACGCCTCGCGCGCAACCTTGCGCTCGGCGGCCTCCTCGGCGCTCGGCACGCGCGTCTCGACGAGGCGGGCGGCGTCGATGCCGAGCTCGCCGAGCGCGCGCTCGAGCCGGTCGTGCCGGTCCTTCAGCGTCCACACCTCGGCCGCGAGCTCGAGGAAGGCGTCGAGCAGGTTGTCGGTGACGACGCTGTCGAAATAGGCGCGGCCCGGCCCGCCGATCTCGGCGCCGATCGAAGGGCGAGGGGCGTCGTCCATCGCGTTCATGGCAGCTCCGCGTTCACGCACCGATGGTGCCGCGCCCTGCCATGCACCGCAATTGCATATCGCGGGCCCTGGCATAAACTGGACGCATGGAATTGAGGCACCTCCGCCACTTCGCCGCCGTCGTCGACACCGGCAACCTGTCGAAGGCGGCGGACAAGGTCTTCATCAGCCAGCCGGCGCTGACCCGAAGCATCAAGAACCTCGAGGACATCGTCGGCGCGGTGCTGCTCGAGCGGCGCCCGCGCGGGGTCGTGCCGACCCCGGCGGGCGAGACGCTCTACCAATATGCCAAGCTGATGCTGAACGAGGCGGCCCGGGCGCGCACCGAGATCAAGGCAGTGCAATCGGGCGCCAAAGGGCATCTCGCGGTGGGAATCGCGGCGATGTTCGCCGACCACATCGTCGACCGGGCGGTGGCGCGCGTCTGCGCCGGCGACGCGGGCGTGTCGATGAACGTGACGCAGGGCTTCCTCGAGGAGCTCGTCGACGCGCTGCGCGACGGACGGCTCGACCTCATCTTCTCGAACCTCGGCGTGGGCTCGCTGCCCGACGACGTCGCGGTCGAGCCGCTTTACGAGCTCCGCGCCTACGCCTACGCCGCGGCCGACCACCCATTGGTCGGACGGCGCAACCTCACCAAGGCACAGCTCCTCTCCGAACGCTGGGCGGTCGTCGACCAGCCGCACATGAGCGACTTCCTCGACCGCTACTTCTCCGCCGACGGCCTGCCGACGCCCGACTATGTCGTGCGCACCAACTCGCTCAACCTCATCCGTTCGCTGCTGGCGACCGGCGGCTTCGTCGGCATCCTGCCCGAGCATCTCATCCGGCTGCGCGCGAAGCGCGGCGAAATGCGCCGGCTCGACGCGCCCGACTGCCCGGTGGTGCGCAAGGCGGGGATCATCACGCGACGTTCGATGCCGCCCCGCGCGGTGCTCGCGGCCTTCATCGACGAGCTGCGGGTGGCCGCGCGCGATGCATCCCACGCATCGTGAAGCGCCGAATTTGAATTGGCGTGCATGGCAGGATGGGCGCGATAGTGGTGCGTCCCCAACCGAAGGTGCCCGCGTCATGTCCTTGAACACGTCTCCTTTGCGCCCCGTGACCGACGCGGAGGCCGACGCGTACGCGCGGGACGGGGTGGTGTGCCTTCGGCGGGTGTTCGACCCCGAATGGCTCTCGAGCCTCGAGGGTCCCGCGCGGCGGCTCCTGATCGACAAGGAGGACTTCGGGCTGCTGCCGAACAACCCGGGCCGCTACATGGCGCGGCGCATCCCCGAGTTCCGCCGCTTCGTGTTCGAGAGCCCGCTCGGCGAGGCGGCCGGCCGCGCGCTGCGTTCGTCCGAGGTCCGCTTCTTCTTCGACGAGATCTTCGCCAAGAAGCCGAACTCGTCGGACAAGACGATCTGGCACACCGACCGCATGGGCTGGCCGGTGGCGCCCGAGACCACGATGGTGCCCTCGCTCTGGATCCCCTTGACGCCGATCACGCACGCCAACAGCCTCGAGGTGATCGCCGGCACCCACACGACGCCCGTCGACTACTGGCTGTTTTCCCCCAACGCGCGCAAGATGATCAGGCCGGAGGGCCGCGCTCCCCACCCCGACGGCGAGGCGATGCGGGCCGACCCGGCTTATGCCGGCCGCTTCCTCACCTGGGAGATGGCGCCGGGCGACATGCTCGTCGTCCACCCCTGGGCGCTCCACTACAGCCACGGCAACCCGAGCGACGACTGGCGCATCGCGCTCTCGGTGCGCGTCTTCGGCGACGACGCCCGCTGGAGCCCGCGGCCCGACTGCCTCAACATCGCCGGGGTGAGCTTCGACGAGATGGTCGACGGCGAGAAACCCGGCGGCGACCTCTTCCCCCTCCTCTGGGCGGAAGACGGCCGGAAGGACGGCGACGAACGGTACCCCAGGGGCTTCGCAACCACCTGGACCGCCCAACGACGCGACGACGTCAACGACTACGAGACGTTCAACCGGCTCAAGAACGCGGACACCCCGGCCCAAGCCGCCGAATGAGCGAGGGCTTCGACTACATCGTCGTCGGGGCCGGATCGGCGGGGTGCGCGCTCGCGGCGCGGCTCGCCGAGGACGAGCGCACCCGCGTGCTGCTGATCGAGGCGGGGTCCCGCGACCTCCACCCGGCCATCCACGTGCCGGCCGGCATCGTGCGACTGATCGGCAACGCGCGCGTCGACTGGGCGCATCTCGCCGAGCCCGATCCCTCGCGCGGCGGCAAGGTCGACCTGTGGCCCGCGGGCAAGGTGCTCGGCGGCTCGTCCTCGATCAACGGCATGCTGTTCGTGCGCGGGGCGCCCGCCGACTTCGACCGGTGGGCCGCGGCCGGCAACCCGGGGTGGAGCTACGCCGAGGTGCTGCCCTACTTCCGCCGGCTCGAGGCCACCGAGTGCGGCGACGGGCAGTCGCGCGGCGCGCTCGGGCCGCTCCACGTCCAGTGGCTGCGCTCGCGCCACCCGATGGGCGGGGCGTTCGAGGCCGCGGCGCAGTCGGCCGGGCTCGCCTACAACCCGGACTACAACGGCGCGGACCAGGAGGGCGTGTCGCCGCCGCAGGTGACGCAGCGCGCCGGGCGGCGGTGGAGCGCGGCGCGCGCCTACCTCGCCAAACGGCGGCCGAACCTGCGAATCTTGACCGGGGCGATCGTCGAGCGGGTCGTCATAGAGGACGGCCGCGCGACGGGCGTGGCCTACACGCGCGGGGGCCGCGCCGAACGCGCGACCGCGGCGCGCGAGGTCGTCCTGTCGGCGGGCGCGCTGGGCAGCCCGAAGCTCCTGATGCTGTCGGGCATCGGCCCGGCGGACGAGCTGCGGCGGCACGGCATCGAGGTCCGGCTCGACGCGCCGGGCGTGGGGGCGAACCTCACCGAGCACCCCAACGCCAACATGAGCTGGGACGTGCGCCCGCGCACCTACAACGTCGAGGTGAACGGGCCGCGCGCCGCGCTCCACGCGCTCAACTGGGCGCTGTTCCGCCGCGGGCCCGCCACGAGCCCGTACCCGCACGCCGTCGCCTTCCTCCGCTCGTCGCCCGACGTCGCCTCGCCCGACATCCAGCTGATGTTCGGCCCCTTCGCCTTCGACTTCTCGCCGGCGGGTGTCGTGCCCTACCTCAGGCCGGCGGTGACCGTCGTCGCCGCGCTCAACTACCCGAAGGCGCGCGGCCGGCTGCGGCTGCGCTCGGCCGATCCGACCGACAAGCCGGTCATCGAGCACGCGCTGCTCGCCGAGCCGGAGGACGTCGCCCGGCTCACCCGCGCCTGCCGCTTCGTGCGCCGGATCTTCGAGCAGAAGGCGCTCGAGCGCGACGTGATCGCCGAGCGGCTGCCCGGGCCGGGCGTCGAGACCGACGACGAGTGGGACGAGTATCTCCGCCGCACCACCTTCCTCGGCTATCACCCGGTCGGCACCTGCGCGATGGGTCCGGCGGGCGTCGTCGACCACCGGCTTCGCGTGCGCGGCGTCGAGGGTCTGCGCGTCGCCGACGCGAGCGTCATCCCGTCGCCGGTGTCGGGCAACACCAACGCCGCCGCGATCATGATCGGCGAGAAGGCGGCCGACCTCGTCCGCGAGGACGCGCGAGTCCGTGCCGGCGAGAGCCGCCGGGAGACCGTCCGGGCCGCGTGAGCCGGTCCTCCGCCGTCGCTCGCGCCACGCGCGGACCCTGATTTTCCCTTCCTCCGGCCGCGCTTCGCCGGCAGCCGATCGCCGCCCCGCGCGTTGTAGCGGGCGGAGTGAGTTGCGTGCCCGTCGTTGCCCGAGCGTCGTTCGTCGCGCTGATCGCGCTGGTTTCGACCGGCGCGACCACGCGCGAAAGCTGCCCGGCGCACTTCCTCGACGGGCGGGCGCCCGTCGTCGTCGAGGCCAAGCGCGCCGCCAAGACGCGTCCGCTTTGCTTCAAGGCCTTCGCGGTGCTGCATTCGGGCGTCACGCGCACGCCGTTGTGGTCGGCGCAGCGGCTGACGCGGACGAGCGTCGCCGCGGCGGTCGCGATCGAGGGTCGGAGCGACCGCTTCCACGCCGAGAAGCAGCTGCCCAAGGCGGAACGCGCCGAGCTCGCCGACTACCGCAAGTCCGGCTTCGACCGCGGCCACCTGGCGCCGTCCGGCGACATGCCGAGCCGCGCGGCCGACCGGGAAAGCTTCAGCCTCGCCAACATCGTCCCGCAGGCGCGCCGTCTCAACCAGGGAAGCTGGGCGCGGCTCGAGGACATGCTGCGCGACATGGCGCTCGGCACGGGCGCGGTCGACGTCGTGACGGGGCCGCTGTTCGAAGGGGCGAGCGTCGGCGCGCTCAAGGGGCGCGTCCTGGTGCCCACGTCGACGTGGAAGGCGGTGCACGTGCCCGGGCGCGGCGCCGCCGCCTACGTCGCCACCAACGAGGACCGGCCGCGCTGGCGGCTCGTCTCCATCGCCGAGATCACGCGCCGCGCCGGCGTCGATCCCTTTCCGTCGCTGCCGCCCGCCGTCAAGGCGCGGGCGATCCCGCTGCCGCTGCCGACCGAACAACGCCTCGCCAGGAGCACGACATGAAGCCGTTCGCCGACGACGACGCCTCGCAGGCGATCGGCGGCCTGACGGTGGAGAATGGGACGACCCGGATCGCGGTCTACGGTCGGCTCGACATCGGCCGTGACAAGGCGGGTTTGCGGCGCGCGAAGAAGCTGAAGGCGCTCATCGACGCGATGGTGGAGGCGCTCGAAGCCGTCGAGGACCTGCCGGCGAAGGCCGCCGAAGCCGTCGACCCGCCGACGCGCGTCGCCAACCCGTTCGCCTAACCGAAGCGCACGCCGCCGGCGATGTAGTCGGGCGTGCCGACGAGATCGTTGACCGCCTTCGACCCGAGCGCCCGTTCGCGCATCGCGGCGAGCTCGGGCGTCGCGGCGAGCGCGCGCGCGGCCTCGTCGCCCGCCTTGGCCATCGCGCCGAGGATGATGCCTGGGAACAGCGCGACGCGGAAGCCAAGCGCCGCGAGGTCGGCGGACGAGGCGGCGGGCGAGCGGCCGCCTTCGAACAGGTTGTGGACGAGCGGCACGCGGGACGCGAAGTCGCGCGACAGCCGCTCGAGCTGCGCGGGCTCGGACAGGCCTTCGACGAACAGCAGGTCACAGCCCGCCTCGACATAGGCCTCGCAGCGGGCGAGCGTCGCGTCGAAGCCTTCGGTCAGCGGCGCGTCGGTGCGGGCGGACACCAGGAAGGCGTCCGACCCGCGGGCGTCGAGCGCGGCCTTGATCTTGCCGGTCATGTCGGCCGTCGGCACCATCGGGCGCGACTGGGGTTGGGCGGTCGGCTTCACGACGGCCTGATCCTCGACCTGGATCGCCGCAGCGCCGGCGCGCTCGAGCATCTTCACGAGCCTCGCGAGGTGGAAGGCGTTGCCCGCGCCGCTGTCGGCGTCGACGAGCAGCGGCGTCGCCACGCGTTCGGCGATGCGGGCCGTCGCGTCGACGAGCTCGGTGGCGGTGACGAGCCCGATGTCGGGCCGGCCGAGCCGCGTGTAGCCGAGCGCTGAGCCCGACAGGAACAGCGCCTCGAAGCCGGCGGCCTCGGCGATGAGCGCGGAAAGCGCGTCCCACACGCCGGGGGCGGTGACGATCGGTCCGTCGGCGAGGCGAGCGCGAAAATCGGTCATGGCGGGGGTCTTCGCAGGACGGGAGGAGGAGGGCAGCAGCCGAACGGCGATTGCTCGCTATCCGGTCAGCGCGGCGGCACCCCGCCCGCGACTGAGCGCCCGCCAACCGACCGCGACCGCGGCGGTGCCGACGAGGAGCACGACGATGCCGACGATCGACAGCGACCAGCGGATCGCGTCGGGATCGCCGAGCACGCCGTCGGTGAAGACGGCGATCGCCCAAGGGCCGACGCCCCCGCCCACGAGGTTGGCGACGAGCAGGTAGATGGCGGTGAGCTGCGCCCGCATGCGGTTCGGCGCGAGCGCGGGGATCGCCGAGGAGCCGGCGGCGAACGGCATGGCGCCGAAGAACATCACCGGGGCGAGGAGCATTAGCGACAGGCGCGCGTCGCCCGCCAGCGGAAAGGCCAGAACGAACGGGGCCGCCACGAGCGCCGACCAGATCGGCACCAGCAGGTAGGCGTCGCCGCGACCCTTCGCGACCAGTCGGTCGGCGAGCCAGCCGCCCGCCACGACGCCCGCCGGGCTCAGCGTCATGATCATCAGCCCGAGGATCGGACCGATCTCGCCGGGCGTCCAGCCGAAGGTGCGGATGAAGAAGGTCGGCGCCCAGGCGTTGACGCCGAACTGGCTCGCCCCGATCAGCGGCAGGCCGATGTAGACGGGGCCGAGGAGCGCCCGGTTGCCGCGGATGAAGCCGACGAGCTCGCCGAGCGACGGCGTGTTCGCCGTCACCGGGCCGGAGCCGCCGCGGGGCGGCTCGCGCACGGTCAGCAGCAGCGCGGCGAACAGCAGCCCCGGGACGGCGGCGAGCACGAAGGCGGCCTGCCAGTCGGCGAGCGCCCCGACGCCCGGCAGCACGAACGGATCCTGCCGGGCGTTGAGCAGATCGAGCATCGCGCCGATCGCGACGAGGGCGAGGCCGGAGCCGACGTAGGAGGTGCCGACGAACAGCCCGACGGCGCGCCCGAGCTTCTCCTTCGGGAAATAGTCGCCGAGCATCGAGAAGCCGGCAGGCGCGAGCTTCGCCTCGCCGACGCCGACCATCATCCGGGCGACAAACAGCGCGGCGAAGCTCGCGGCGAGGCCGCAGGACACGGTGGCGAGCGAGAAGAGCAGCACGCCGCCGAGGATGACGTTGCGCCGGTTGGCACTGTCGGACAGGCGCCCCAGCGGCACCGCCATCACCGCGTAGAACAGCGCGAAGGCGAAACCCTGGAGCAGGCTCACCTGCGTGTCGGAGATGCCGAGGTCGGCCTTGATCGGCTCCACGAGCAGATTGATGACCTGCCGGTCGATCATCGACACCACCGATCCGAGGCAGAGGACGGCGACGACGAACCAGGCGTAGGCGTCGCTGCGGAAGGCGAAGGGATCGGCCGGGCGGCTCGCTTGCATCGGTAGGAGCCTGCCTGAACCGATCCCTACGCGCCAGTATGGATTTTGGCCTTATCCATGCGCGCTGTCTATGGCTCGCCGCCGGGATTCGATTTGCGCCGTGGCCGCGCCCGCGCGACGATCGCGGCATGCCCCGCACCGTGAACGCCGCTGCCGCCGACGACGATCTCATCGGGCGGCTGGCGGCGATCGCAGGGCCGCAGGCCGTCATCACCGACGAGGACGAGCGCCGCTTCCATTCGCAGGACGCGAACCGCGCGGGCGCGCTGCCGCTGGCGGTGTTCCGGCCCAAGACCGTCGAGGATCTCGCGGCCGGGGTCGCCGCGGCCTGTGGTTCCGGCGTCGCGGTCTTCCCGCGCGGCGGCGGCATGTCCTACACCGATGGCTTCCTGCCCGACCGCACCGACTCGTTGGTGATCGACACCGGCGCGCTCGACCGCGTCGTCGAGCTTTCCGCCGAAGACCTCCACGTCACCGTCGAGGCCGGCTGCACCTGGGCGAAGCTCCACGACGCGCTCGAACCGCTCGGCCTGCGCACGCCCTTCTGGGGGCCGTTCTCGGGGCACACCGCGACGGTCGGCGGCTCGATGAGCCAGGGGACCGCCACCTTCGGGACGGCGCGCGTCGGCACCTCGGGCGACAACGTCATCGCGTTCGACGTAGTGACGGCCGACGGCCGGATCCTGCGCACCGGCCCCGCCGGCCAGCCGGGGCACGCGCCGTTCACGCGCCAGTACGGACCGGACCTCACCGGTCTGTTCGCCAACGACGCCGGCGCGCTCGGGATCAAGGCGCGTGTCACGCTGCCGCTCGAGCCGCGCCCGGCGGCCGTCGCCGGGCTGTCGTTCCTCTTCGCCGGATTCGCCGACCTCGTCGACGCGATGCGGGCCATCGCCCGCGAAGGGCTGGCGAGCGAGAGCTTCGCGATGGATCCCGTCGTCACCCGGCAGTTCAGCGGCGGGCCGACGAGCTTCGCACAGGACCTCGCGACGCTGCTCACGATCGGCCGCGCGGAAGGCTCGGCGTTGCGCGGCGCGGTGCGGATGGCGCAGGTGGCGCTCGCCGGACGGCGCTTCCTCGGCCGCGAGGGCTACCAGCTCCACGTCGTGGTGGAGGCGGACGACCGCCGCTCGCTCGACGCCAAGCGCGCGCGCGTCCGGGCCCTCGCGAAGGCCGGGGTCGAGCTGCCGAACACGGTGCCGACCGCGGTCCGCGCGGTGCCCTTCTCGCCGCTCCCGGTCCTGTCGCCCGAAGGCAAGCGCGTGCTCCCGATCCACGGCATCCTGCCCTTCTCGCAGGCGCCGGAACTCGACCGCGCGATCCACGCGATCGTCGCCGATCACCGCGCCGAGACCGAGGACGCCGGCGTCGTCGTGGCGACGAGCTTCTTCGGGGTCGGCCGCAACGGGCTGCTCTACGAGCCGGTGATCTACTGGCCCGACGCCGCGAGCCTCTACCACCGGCGGCGCAGCCCCGCCGGGATGCCGGCGCACGCCGACAACCCCGCGGCGCGGGCGGTCGTCGAGCGGCTGACGACCGCGATGATCGACGCCATGTACGCGCGCGGCGCGACCCACCTGCAGATCGGGCGCGTCTACCCCTACCTCCGCGACCGCGATCCCGCCTTCGTCGAGCTGCTGCGCGCGATCAAGGCCGAGCTCGACCCGCGCGGCCTCGTCAACCCGGGGGCGCTCGGCCTGTGATCGATCCCGCGCCGCGGATCGTCGTCGTGGGCGCCGGGCTCGGCGGCCTGACCGCGACGCTCGCGCTCCAGCGCGCGGGGTACCGGCCGCGGCTGCTCGAGCAGGCGGCGGCGCTCGGCGAGGTGGGCGCGGGCATCTCGGTTACCCCCAACGCCACCAAGGGGCTCGAGTCGCTCGGGCTCGGGCCCGCGCTCGCGGCGCTCGCCGAGGAGCCGCCGCACCAGGCGATCCGCTCGGCCGCTACGGGCGACGAGGTCATGCGCATCGACCGTACGGGTACGCGCGCTCGCTACGGCGCCGCCTACTACATGCTGCACCGCGCCGATCTCCACGCGCTGCTCGTCGAGGCGGTGCGGACGAACGACCCGTCGGCGCTCCGGCTGGGATCGGCGGTCGAGGGAGCGGCCGAGACCGCCGCCGGCGTCCGGCTGACGCTCGCCGGCGGCGAAGCGGTCGAGGCCGACCTGCTGATCGCCGCCGACGGCGTGCGCTCGCGGCTGCGCTCGGCGCTGTTCGACGACCCGCCGGCGCGCTTCACCGGCCACGTCGCGTGGCGCGGTCTCGTGCCCGCCGACGCCGTGCCGGACCATCCGCCGGCGCCGGGATCGATCGTCTGGGCGGGGGAGGCGAGGTCGTTCGTCCGCTACCCGGTGAAAAGCGGGCGGCTGGTCAATTACGTCGGTCTGTCGCGCAACGAGCGGTGGCGCGGCGAGGGTTGGTCGCAGCGCGTGCCGGTCGCCGACGCGCTCGCCGAATTCGACGGCTGGCCGGCGGAGGTGCTGGCGCTCATCCGGGCGACGCCGGGCGGCGAAGCGCACTCCTGGGGCCTGTTCGCGCGGCCGCCGCTGCCCGCGCTGACGCGCGGCCGCGTCGCGCTCGTCGGCGACGCCGCGCACCCGATGCTGCCGTTCATGGGGCAGGGGGCGGCGATGGCGATCGAGGACGGCGTCGTGCTCGGCCGGGTCCTGGCGGCGAGTTCGAGCCTCGAGGAGGCGCTGGCGCGCTACGACCGCGCCCGCCACGGGCGCACGAGCTTCATCCAAGAGGAGTCGACCGCCGGCGCGGATCGGCTGCAGAGCGGGAGCGGGCCGAAGCTGGCGCGCAACGAGGACACGCTCGGCATCTTCGACTACGACCCCGCGACCGAGCCGGTCTAGGCGGTCCGGATCACCCCGTCGCGCACGGTCACCGGCCAGGCGGTCAGCGAGCCGCCGTGGCAGGGGCCGCCGAGGCAGGCGCCGTCGTCGACCGAAAAGAGCGCGCCGTGCCAGTCGCAGACGATCTGCGCGCCGTCGGGGGTGAGATAGTCGTCGAGCCGCTTGGCGAGCGGCAGGCCCATGTGCGGGCAGCGGTCGACGTAGCCGACGACGCCTCCGCCGCGGCGCACCACGAAGCCGTGGAAGCGGTCCGGTCCGATCTCGAGCACGAAGTTGCGCGCCGCGCCGTCGGCGATGTCGTCGAGCGCGCAGAGCGGCACGCCGGCGGGCGTCGCGGTCAGGCGCTTGGGAACGTCGGTCACCCCGGGAGCCGCGCCTTCGGGAAGTCGGCCCAGCAGTCGTCGTAGTCGAGCTGCGCGAGCGGCGTGTTCGCGGCCCAGGCGGTGGGGCGGATCACCCAGCGGCTCTCGAACATGAAGGCCATGGTGTTCTCGATCTTGTGCGGCTTCAGCTCGGCCGCCGTCGCCTTCTCCCAGCTCGCGACGTCCGGGCCGTGCCCGGCCATGCAGTTGTGGAGCGACGCGCCGCCCGGCGCGAAGCCGCCCTCCTTGGCGTCGTAGGCCCCGTGGATCAGCCCCATGAACTCGCTCATCACGTTGCGGTGGAACCAGGGCGGGCGGAAGCTGTGCTCGGCGACCATCCAGCGCGGCGGGAAGATGACGAAGTCGCAGTTGGCGGTGCCCGGCGTGTCGGACGGCGAGGTCAGCACCGTGAAGATCGACGGGTCGGGGTGGTCGAAGGAGACCGTGTTGATCGTGTTGAAGCGCGCGAGGTCGTACTTGTAGGGCGCGAGGTTGCCGTGCCACGCGACCACGTCGAGCGGCGAGTGGTCGAGGTCGCAGACCCACAGCCGGCCCTGGAATTTCTGCACCACCTCGTGCGCGCCGTCGGCGTCCTCGAACCAGGCGACCGGCGTCTCGAAGTCGCGCGGGTTGGCGAGCCCGTTGGCGCCGATCGGCCCGAGGTCGGGGAGCCGGAAGGGCGCGCCGTAGTTCTCGCAGACGTAGCCGCGCGCCTCGCCCTCCGGTAGTCCGGCGCGGAAGCGGACGCCCCGCGGCACCACGCCGATCTCGCCCGGCGCGAGGTCGAGCACGCCGAGCTCGGTCGCGAGCGTCAGCCTGCCTCGCTGCGGCACCACCAGCAGCTCGCCGTCCGCCGAGTAGAAGACGCGACCCGCCATCGACCGGTTGGCGGCGTAGAGGTGGACCGCGATCCCGGCGCCCGCGCCGACGTCGCCGTTCCCCGCGTAGGTGACGAGGCCGTCGACGAAGTCGGTGGGTTCCTCGGGCAGCGGCAGCGGGTCCCAGCGCAGGCGGTTGGGGCTGGGCGGCGCCTCGTCGAACGGGGCGGAGCGCAGGAGCGTCGCTCGCCCGTAGGGCCGGTAGGGCCGGTGGCTCGCGGTCGGGCGCAGCCGGTAGAGCCACGACCGCCGGTTCTCGGACCTGGGCGCGGTGAAGGCGCTGCCCGACAGCTGCTCGGCGTAGAGGTCGAACGGCACCTTCTGCGGCGAGTTCTGCCCGACCGGTAGCGCGCCCGGCACCGCCTCGGTCGACACGTGGTTGCCGAAGCCGGGCAGGTAGCGGTCCTGCGCGCCCAAGACGGGGAGCTGCACGTTCATGCCGTCCTCCCGGACTATTCGGCGGCTTCGACCCTGATGACGCCGCGGCGGATCTGGTCGAGCTCGATCGACTCGAACAGCGCCTGGAAGTTGCCGTTGCCGAAGCCCTGGTTGCCCTTGCGCTGGATGATCTCGAAGAAGATCGGACCGAAAAGATTCTCGGTGAAGATCTGGAGCAGGATGCCCTCGTCGCCGACGTTCCCGTCGATGAGGATGCGGTTCGCCCGGAGCCGCTCGAGGTCCTCGCCGTGGCCCGGCACGCGCCTGTCGACGAGCTCGTAGTAGGTCTCCGGCGTGTCCTGGAACACCACGCCGCGCTTCCGGAGCTTCTCGATGGTGGCGAAGATGTCGGGCGTGGTGAGCGCGAGGTGCTGGATGCCCTCGCCGTTGTACTGGCGGATGAACTCCTCGATCTGGCTGTGCTCGTCCTGGCTCTCGTTCAGCGGGATGTGGATCGCCTTGTCCGGCGCGATCATCGCCTGGCTGAACAGGCCGGTCGCCTGGCCCTTGATGTCGAAGTACTTCTGCTCCTCGAAGCCGAAGATGCGGTTGTAGAACTCCGACCACACCCGCATCTGGCCGCGCCGCACGTTGTGCGTCAGGTGGTCGAGGATCTCGAGCCCGACCGAATTCTCGGCTTCCGCCGCCTCGGCGCCCGGCATCGGCGTCCAGCCGTCGTAGATCGAGCCCTTCGCCCCGTGCCGGTCGACGAGGTAGAGCAGCGACCCGCCGATGCCTTCGATCACATGCTCGCCCGGGAGTGCGCCCGAGGCCGCGTCGGCGGCCTTCGCGCCGCGCGACAGCGCCGTCTGGAAGGCGCGGGCGGCGTCGCCGACGCGGAACGCCATGCCGTTCGCCGAGGGGCCGTGCACCGCGCGGAAGTCCGCCGCCTGGCCCCGCGCCTCGCGGTTGACCAGGATGTTGATGCCGCCCTGCTTGTAGCGGACGATGTCCTTGGTCGGGTGCGTGTGCGCGGCGACGAAGCCGAGCCGTTCGAAGATCGCCGTCATCGCCGCCGGGTCGGGCGAGGTGAATTCCACGAACTCGAAGCCGTCGAGGCAGAGGGGGTTGTCCTGCGTCGTCGTCACGTGCGCCTCCATCACTGGAGCGTATAGTAACGGCTGTTACTAATCAGCGCAACGCCGCCGCCGCGTCTTTCAGCTTGGCGAGCGTCGCCTTGAGCTGAACGACTTCGGCCTCTGACAGTTCACGCAGCACGCGCGCCTCGAACTCGAGCGCCTGGGGCGCCACCTCGGCGTAGAGCCGACGGCCGTCTCCGCTCAGCTCGAGGAGGTGGGCGCGCTTGTCCGATCCGTGGCGGACGCGCGTCACCAGCCCGCGCTCGACGAGCGCCTGGGCGGCGCGGCTCACCGTCATCTTGTCCATCTCGGTGCGCGCCACGAGCGCCTGCTGGGTCAGCTCGCCGCCTTCGGCGAGGACGGCGATCAGCCGCCATTCGGGGATCTTCAGTCCGAACAGCCGGTCGTAGGTGCGCGCGATGACGCCGCTCACCGCGTTCGACGTGACCGACAGCTGGTAGGGCAGGAAGTCGTCGAGCTTCAGCGTGCGCGGCGCCACGGTCGCCCCCTACGCGTAGTGCGCCAGCCGAAGTCCCGGCCGGTCCCAGCGACACCTAGCGAGCTTGCCGGTCGTCGAGAAACACAGCCACGCGTCGCGCATGTCCGCCCCGCCGAAGGCGATGTTCGTCGTCAGGAGATCGGGGAAGCCGACGATGTCGTAGCGGCCGGTGCCTGGGTCGACCTGCGCGATGCCCGGCGCCTCGACGAGCGTCGCGACGCACACCGTGCCGTCCGCCGCGACCGCGAGGCTGTCAAGGAGCGTGCGCCCCGGGAAGCTCGTCACGACGCGGCCGGGGAGCGCGGGAAGGGGCGAGGGCGCGACCTCGCCGGGGCCGGTGACGTCGAAGGCGAGCAACAGCCGTTCGCTGGTGAGCGCGGTGTAGACCGTCCTGCCGTCGGGCGAGAGGCCGACGCCGTTCATGTTCGGGCCGCGCACCGCGCAGCGGATGCCGCTCCCGTCGGGCCGGGCGTAGAACAGCCCGCCGTTCTCGTGCGCGTGGTCGCGGTGCTTGCCGAGGTCGGTGAACCAGAAGCCGCCGTCGGCGTCGAACACGATGTCGTTGGGACCCGACAGCCGCTGCCCGTCGCACGCGTCGTACAGCCGCTCGACCTTGCCGGTGGCGAGGTCGACGCGCTCGATGCGGCCGGTCGTGTAGTCGGCCGCCGCGTTGCCGGGCAGAAGCAGCCCCATCTCCCGGCCCGACCATTCGAAGCCGCCGTTGTTGCAGACGTAGAGCGCGCCGTCGGGCCCGATCGCCGCGCCGTTCGGTCCGCCGCCGGGCTCGGCGACCGTCTCGGTCCGGCCGTCGGGCCGGACCCGGGTGATTCGTCCGGCGGCGATCTCGACGACGATCACCGATCCGTCGAGCATCCACACCGGCCCTTCCGGGAAGGCGAGATCCTCGGCCACGATCTCGAATTCCATGACGACGCTCCCCTGGTTTTCGTTGCCCGGAGCGTGAAACGGCCGGCCCCCGAGCGCAAGGGGCTGGTCAGCACCCTCGCCTTTGCATTAGCCTTGGAGTTCACGATCCGTTCGCAGGGGTTAGGCGTGGTCGAGGTTGCTTTCTTCCTGGTGGGCGCGGGGCTCGCGCTGGCGCTCGGCTGGCTCGTGTGGGGCCGCGACGTCGCCAAGTGGCGCGATAAGCACGGGCAGGCGACGCTCGATCTTCAGGCGAAGATCGCCGAGGCGGCGCAGATCGACTCGCTGCGCCGCGAGCTCGCGGAGCTGCGCGGCTGTCGCGAGGAGCTGGCCACGCTCAAGGAGCGCGAGCGCGGCTTCGACGAGCAGAAGAAGCAGCTCCTCGCCACCGGCGAGATGCTGCGCCAGCAGTTCGAGCAGCTCGCCGGCTCCACGCTCCAGAAGAGCCAGCGGCAGTTCATCGAGATGGCGAGCCAGACCTTCGCCGCGCACAAGGCGAAGGCCGACGCCGGGCTGGAGAAGAACCGGGCCGAGATCCAGGCGCTCCTGACGCCGGTCGCCGACACGCTCAAGCGCTACGAGGAAAAGCTCGCGCAGGTCGAGGCGGCCCGCGTCGAGGGCTACGGCAAGCTCACGCAGCTCTTGCAGCAGGTGTCGTCGGGCCAGGACAAGGTGAGCCAGGAGACGCTGAAGCTCGCCACCGCGCTCCGATCGTCGGGCAAGGTGGCCGGCCGCTGGGGCGAGGAGCAGTGCCGCAACGTGCTCGAGCTCGCCGGTCTGGTCGAAGGCGTCGACTATGTCGCCCAAAGCTCGGTCGACGGCGACGCCGGGCGCCAGCGGCCCGACTTCACCGTCACGCTGCCGGGCAACCGCAAGCTCGTCATCGACGTCAAATGCTCGCTCGACAGCTTCTACGCCGCCGCCGAAAGCGAGCTCGAGGAGGAGCGGTCGCGGCACCTCAAGGCGCACGCCGCCGCGGTGCGCAGCCACGCCACCGGCCTCTCGAGCAAGGCCTACGAGAAGTCGGTCGACGGGGCCGTGGACTTCGTCGTCCTCTTCGTGCCGGGCGAGAACTTCCTCGCCGCGGCGATGGAGCAGGACCGCACGCTCATCAACGACTTCATGGCCAAGCGGCTCGTGCTCGCCGGCCCGATCAACCTCATCGCGGTGGCGCGCACCGTGGCGGCCATGCGCGACCAGGCGCGGCTCGCCAAGGAAGCCGCCGAGATCGCGAAGCTCGGGCGCGACCTCTACGACTCGCTCCGCATCATGGGCGGCAACGTCGGCGCGGTGCAGAAGTCGCTCGAGAGCGCGGTGTCGAACTGGAACAAGCTGGTGGGTCAGCTCGACAGCCGCGTGATGCTCCGCGCGCGGCGCCTCGAGAACTACGGCGCCGCCACCGGCCTCGATTCGATCCCCGAGATCAGGGCGATCGAGCAGGTGCCGATGCTGCCCGCCTCGGCCGAGCTCCAGCCGCCGGCGGCCGAAGCCGCGGAGTAGCGGTCAGCTCGCCCGGCGCCGCTGGTTGAACACCTCGTAGAGCAGCACCGCGCAGGACACCGCGACGTTGAGGCTGTCGGCCTTGCCGACCATCGGGATCTTCACGAGCGCGTCGCACGCCGCCTCGTAGTCGGGCGGCAGCCCCGACTGCTCGTTGCCCATGAACAGGAAGGTCGGCGCCTCGTAGGCGACCGCCTGATAGTCGTGGCTGGTGTTGAGGCTCGCGCCGACGAGCCGGCCCGGTCCCCGGCGCAGCCATTCGAAGAAGGCCGGGCCGTCGCTCTGGATCACGGCCTGGGTGAACAGCGCGCCCATGCTGGCGCGCACCGCCTCGACCGAGAAGGGGTCGCACGACTGATCGAGGAGGAGGACTCCGCCGGCGCCGACCGCGTCGGCGGTGCGCAGGATGGTGCCGAGGTTGCCGGGATCCTTGAGCGACTGGCACACGACCCAGACGTAGGACGCCGAGCGGTCGATGTCCTCCAGCCGCCGGTCGAGGATCGGGAACACGCCGACGAGCGCCTGCGGGTTGTCCTTGCCCGTGAGCTTGTGGAGGATGTCGCGCGTCGTCTCGATCGCCTCGCCGCCCGCCGCCTCGCACCGCCGCACCAGCCGGTCGAGCAGCGGATGCCCCGCGGCCCCGCCGGCGTAGACGAGCATCCTCGGCGCGGCGCCGGCGTCGACGGCCTCGGCGACGATCCGCATGCCCTCGGCGAGGAACAGGCCTTCGCGCGCGCGGTACTTCTTCTCCCACAGCGAGCGGATGCGCTTGATCGTCTCGTTCGAATGGCTGGTGATGACGCGCGGCATGGCTTCGCCTTAGCCGCCGCACCGGCCGAACGCAAAAGGGCCCCGCCGGCGAAGGCGGGGCCCGATCGACCGCCTGGGAGCGGGCGTCAGAAGCGGAAGGTGCCCTCGATGCCGAAGGTCCGACCCTTGCGCAGCGTCGCGAAGAAGGCGCGCGGCGCCCCGGTGTCGATGACGGCCGGCTGACTGTTGAAGGTGCCGGTGCGCAGGCCGTTCGCGCCCGGCGGCGGCAGGTTCCGCACCGCGTTGCCGTAGCGATAGTCGAACCAGCGCGTGGCGAGCGGCGGCGCGTCCTCGTTGGTGAGGTTGCGCCCGAAGGCGACGAGGCTGAAGCGGTCGGTGCGGATGCCGACCCGCGCGTTCAGCAGGAACGCCGCCGGCACGTAGGCGAGGTTGTCGGTCTGGACGAACTTCTTGTCCTCGAAGCTGAAGGTCGCGTTCGAGGTGAAGCGCAGGTCGCCGTCACCGATCGGCCGCTCCCAGCTCGCCGAGCCGTTGACGATGTACTTCGAGCCGAGCGGGAGCTGCTTGCCTTCGATGCTGCACAAGGGCAGCCCGGCGGCCGACGGGTTCGCCGTGCTGAAGTTCGGCTGGAGACCGCCGGAGTTGAGCACGAAATAGTCGAAGTCGCAGCCGCGGGTGAACTGCGCGTCGACGTAGGTGAAGCCGAGCGTGAAGTTGAGGCCCTCGGTCGGCGCCGCCTGCGCCTCGACTTCGATACCCTGAGTGCGCCCGTCGCCGGTGTTGACCGCGACCGAGGTCGTCGCCTGGCCCGGCGCCGTGGGCGGCAGCGAGCGCGTGAGCTGGACCGCCTCGAGCTTGTTGTAGAAGGCCGACACCGACATGCGCAGCGTGCCGTCGAGCGCGTCGAACTTGGCGCCGATCTCGCCGCCCTTGGCCTTCTCCTCGTCGTAGCGGACGAGATCCTCGCCGGTCAGGACGCGCGCGGTCAGGCCGCCGGTGCCGTTGAAGCCGCCGGGTTTGCGGCCCTGCGCGTAGACGGCGTAGAGCAGCACGTCGTCGTTGACTTTGTAGTCAACGGTGACGCGCGGGTCCCAGCCCTTCCAGGTGCCCTTGGGCTGGCAGGTGATGGTGCCGGTGACGCCCGCGCTGAACTGGGCGACGCGGTCCTGCTCGCCGGCGCAGAAGATTTGCGAGGCGAGCGCGCCGGCGCGGTCGAGCACCGTCTTGTCTTCCTCGGCGTAGCGGAGCTCGCCCGTGACGGTGAGCTTCTCGGTGGCGTCGACGCCGAGCAGGCCGAACACCGCGCGGTCCTCGATCGTCGAGAAGGCCGAGCCGGTGGTGCCGAGCGCCTCGCCGCGGCGCGGGTTGGCGAAGGTGAGGTCGACCGTCTGGAAGTCCTGCTTGAAATAGTAGGCGCCGATCAGGCCGCGCACCCGTCCGTCGGCGGGGCTGGCGATGCGGACTTCCTGGCTGAAGTCCTGCGTCTCGTCGCGGTTGGTGTTGGCGAACGCCGGCTCGGTCGTGGGAAGCGCGTTGGCCGGCGACGGGAACAGGAAGAAGAAGGCCTCCGAGTGGTCGGAGTCGGTGCCGAACAGGTTGGTGTTGTCGCGGTAGCCGGTGAGGCTCGAGACCACCCAGCCCGATCCGCCGACGTCCCAGTCGACGACCGACGAGAAGAGATACTGCTTGTTCTCGACGCCGTCGAACGCGGTGCCGTCGCGGGTGCCGAAGCCGGTGGTGGCGACCGGATCGGTGTTCAGGCGGACGCGCTCTGGCGCGGCCTGGATCGGGCCGCAGATATACTGGTTGTTGTTGCTGCTGAGGCCGTAGAGCGACGGCTGCGTCGCGGGGTTGCCCTGCCGGAAGGCGAGCGAGCGGAAGCCCGGACGGCAGTTGTTGTTTTCCGCGCCCGTCAGGAAGATGGCGAGCGGACCGTCGTCGTCCTCCTGGTAGGAGCCGCGCAGCCGGATCTTGAGGTCGTCGACCGGCTCGGCGACGAGCGTGAGGTAGGCCGACCGCGTCTCCTCGTCGCCCACCTTCTTGCCGGTGAGCTGGTTCCGGTACTGGCCGCCGTAGGTGTAGTAGCGCGCGCCGGCGCGGAAGCCGAGCCGGTCGGCGATGATCGGGCCGGAGATCGAGCCCGCGACCTGGTACTCGTCGTACTCGGCGACGGTGGCGCGCGCCGAGCCCGAGAACTCCTCGGTCGGGTCCTTGGTGATGTAGTTGATCGCGCCCGCGTAGGTGTTGCGGCCGTAAAGCGCGCTCTGCGGGCCCTTGATGATCTCGACGCGGGCGATCGACTCCGGGTCGAAGCCCTGGATGTCGCCCTGGTAGTAGATGCCGTCGACGAAGTAGGCGGCGCCGGTCTCGACGCCGAACTGCACGCCCGCCAGCACGTTCGATTGGCCGCGGATGACGGGGCGGTCGGTCGAGCGGCCGAAGGCCTGGCTGAAGCTGATGCCGGTCGCCTGCTTCGCGAAGTCCTCGATCGAGTTGAGGCCCAGTTCCTGGATGCGCCGTTCCGACAGCGCCGACACCGCCACCGGCGCGTCGGACAGCGTCTCGGCCACCTTGCGGGCGGTGACGACGATCTCCTCGAGGCCCGTCTCGGCGACGGACGCCGGTGCGGCGGTCTGCGCGGTCGCGGTCGTCGTGTCGCGCTCCTGCGCGAACGAGGCGCCCGGCAGCGCGACGAGTGCGCCCGCGGCGAGCAGAACGGCTTTACGGCTCATCATGGAAATGGTCCCTCCCTATTCCGGGAGGGAAGCTCAGCTACGGCGCGCTTGTCCAGACGCTTTCGGACTTTGTCCGGACAACTTCGGCGGAGTGTGTCGGCTGTGCAACGGCTTCAGATCGGCTTCACGTTCCCGAGGTAGCTCGTGGCGAGGAGCAGCAGGTACACGATCCACACCCAGATGCGGGTCCGGTCCATCGTGCGCCGGAGCGGGACCTCGGTCGCGTCGCTGGACCCCTCGGCGATGAGGCGCCCGAGCTGCGGCCCGACCGGCTTGAACGCGACGTCGATCATGATCGCGGCGACGAAGATCAGGCCGAACAGCAGCGCCTTCCACGCCAGCCAGTCGGGCTCGATCGGCGCGCCCGCGAACACCGACGAAGCGCCGAGCCACAGGTAGAACCCGGTGATCAGTAGCTTCAGCCAGAATTCGATCTTGCGGTCGCGCGCGGCGCGCGGCGTCTGGTCGTGGAGGTGCGCGTCCCAGATCAGGAACAGCCAGAAGCCGGCGATCGCCCAGGCGGCGATCACCAGCCCCTGCGGGACGTCCCACCAGCCCCCGGCGTTCGCCACCGACAACGACAGCGGCACCATGAGCGCCCAGGCGGTGCGGGGCGTCATGTCGACGATGACGAGCAGCTTCAGGAGCGTCAGCCGCTCGGGGAGCGAGTAGATCTGCCGCTTGCGGAAGTGCTGACCGAGCACGAACACGCCGACGTCGGCGCCGAGCCACAGCACGAACAGCAGCAGGTGGACGTAGACCAGCGTCGGGTAGACGGTCGCGGCATCGATCATGACGGCATCCCCTCGAAGATCGCGACGTGGAACTCGCCGGCGCCGTCGCGGAGCGGCTTGATCTCGTTCTGGTAGGCGTCCGAGAACCAGAAGGCCTCGGCGGCGGCGCGCGACGGGAAGA
>Ga0164290_1000832_pt1 | contig 74594 bp, 76 predicted proteins | sample Micstemetagenome_FD_108782 | JGI IMG/M metagenome (GOLD analysis project Ga0164290, IMG submission 108782) | Contaminated culture microbial community from soil near Moab, Utah, USA - Microcoleus steenstrupii SON62 (Illumina Assembly) | ecosystem: Environmental > Terrestrial > Soil > Soil crust...
AACAAGGGTGGAGAGTATGGCAACCGGGTGTATCCGCATCCAAAAATTTTCATCCCGTAATGCATAGGGTCCGGTTATTAATGTATTCGACTCCGGCAGGTGCGACAGGTACGGTGGAAAGTAAACGAGATGTGCATACACAATGCCGCCGATCAATGTGGCCCATGCTGTGATGGCGATCAATAGTGAGAGTTGTTTTGCCTGCTGCATAACGGGTGGTTTAGGCCTGCAAGATGGACCGGACCGGGAAAACAGTGAACAGCTTTGTGTATGGAATGAATAAGAAGATGTTTGAAATGCTGCTGCCGGAGAATCAGTCAATCAGCTGGCGGAGTTATTTTTATCTGCCTTGGTTTATGTACTCAAGAACCTTCATACGCCCCCCCAACCTTTCCCCCTCCCCATTGTTAACCCCTTATGAGCACACAAAACTACCACAACCACCGCCGTTATTACATCCCACACCATTTCATCTTCCTCCCCGGCATGGCATTTTGTACCATCTGGGGCATTGTAAAAGCAAGCAACAACGAAGCCCAGCAACTGGAGTGGGCCTTGTTTTCCGTATTGTCCTTTGCCCTGCTGTACCTGGCGCTGATGCTGCGGCAGCACTATGCGCTGGGTAACCAAAACAGGATCGTACGGCTGGAGTTCCGGCTGCGGTATTATCAATTCATGCAGGAGCCGGCTACTTTGGCAGAGGAAAAATTATCGTTTGGTCAAATGGCGGCGCTGCGCTTTGCAAGTGATGGAGAGTTTAAAACGCTGCTGCAAAAAGCATTGAATGAAAATTTAAGCCCCGATGCCATTAAGAAAAGTATTGTGAACTGGCAGGCGGATGAGATGAGGGTGTAAGGTTGTCCTTCTCAGGTTTGTGAAGACACAAACCTTGGCGCCAGCACACTACTTTCGCCAAATGATTGTATACTTGTATCAACCATTATGATCCATTTATCTCCCGATGCACCTCACATTGGCTTTGTCAGCAATTTTAATGATCTTGTTTCCACGCCTTTTGATGGAACCCTGAATGCGGTTTGCTGGACCCGTACACTAACAGGTGATTTTGCAGAGATCGTGAACAAGGTAGTGCTCAACGAAAATATCGTGTTACTGGAGAAAGCGGCGCTGTGTGAACTTTCCCTGAGTGAAGCCGGTAAGCTTGCCCGTACCATTTTGTTGGATGATTGGAAGCTGTTGAAAGCCCATGGCGCCGCTCCCATCCTGAATGTGATCAGGTGCTATGAGCGGGATGATGCCTGCCCGTTTTTCCCAACGGATGTGTATTCTTTTCATGTAGACCGCTCTTCTGTACCCACCGATACTTTTTTATGTACCTACTATGGCGAGCCAAGTGAACTATTGTTCAATGAACAAGCGCAGCAAAAAGTACTTGTTCCCGAAATAAGGGCTGAACTCAAAAAAATGTACCATGGTGCACCGGAAGGATTTGACTCCTTTTTAAAGGAGCATTTCTTTGACCTGCACTACCAGGCTAACGCTGACGCACAGCCTGTAAGTTTAGGCACCGGTAATATGTGGAGGCTGGCGGTTGATCATCCTGGAAGTAAAGTTCCTCCCTGTATTCACCGGGCTCCACAGGAAAAAAACGGGCAGCACCGGTTGTTGATGATCTGTTGACAACAGATCAATTGTTAGCTAATTAAACCACACCGCATACCCCTTCTTCCTTAGATCCCAGGCCAATTTTTTTTCTGCTTCCAATGCCTGTTCTCTTGTCATCGGGTTTATATTCAGGTGTTCGTACAGGCTGGGACGCAGGTAGCCTCCATAACGTTCAACTATATGCGCCGAAAGTTTGTGTCCCTTTTTATTCCTATATCCGGTTTTGTGCTGCAGCAGGCGTTCTTTAGGTGTCTTGCTCGTCATACCCACATACAGGCATTCCAGCACGCCATTGAATTGCGGGTTGGCAGCCCGGAAACGGGCGTCCAGTGTAAACACTTTTTTGGGCAACTCAATCACGTACACGCAATAAACAGCTTTTGGCACAACAGAATCTTTTAAGTATCCGTAAATGTCTATTATTTTCCTGTTGTCAGCATCACGCCGGCGGAAAATTTTACCTGGTTATTGATCCTTTCCGTACCGATTATTCCACAGCATTTTATTTCACCACCTCTTCCAGCTCCGGGTCCTGGTCTGTCTCCGCCTGGTTGATGGCATCCTGTATCAGTTCCGCACTACCCTGTCGCTCCCGGATATGCTTTTCTTTTTGCTCTTGCAACACTTTTTTCAATACTTCCATACATTGGTGAACGGCTGTTTCAAAATGGGCATCCTGCCGCTTTACAAACGGGTCGTTACCGGGCATATCCAGCCTTATTTCACAATAGTTGTCTTGTTGTTCTGCATCAGGACCTTTGAACAGGGTAACAGTGGCACTGTTGATCCTGTCTGATTTTAACTGGTGTAACTTTTCGCTTATCAATGCTTCCAAAGCGTCACTTGCTTTAAATCCGAGGGATTGGATAATGATATTCATATAGTGAGGTTTTAATATGGTTTAACTACTATCATGCCAGTAAGCCTTTTCTTCCATTTGTTTCTCCTGATCAGTATCTATACGGATACCTGAACCGATATCATAATGCGGCATGATTCAAGCGATTTCCAGTGGACGCAACTTACCAGTTAAAAAAGCAGAACCATTGTACTTTTAATTTGTTACTGTGTTTTTCATTATACTTATATTCACAAAAAAACAAGATGGCTAAAACAAAAATTACGGTTAACAATAACGGCTCCTTAAAAATAGAAGGCGATATAGAAGTGGTGGATAGAAATGGTGGGGTGTACAATTTACAGGGCAGGGAAATTGTTTCCTTCTGCCGCTGTGGTTTGTCAAAAAACAAACCTTTTTGTGATGGTGCACATAACGGGCATTTTGAACATGATGCCATTGCGTTTGACCTGCCGCCGAAGAAAACGGTATAGCATGCATATAACAGTACAGTCACAGTCTTTTTAAACGGTTGGCGTGTTTACCGATCCTGTTTGTAAACTACCCCTTGGGTTTTACCATTACAGCAACGCTGCCAGCTTGTGTTTTTTACAGGGTAAGTATGAGCGTCCAGTGTGTATTGGGGAAAAGGGTTTTTACTGATATACCAGGTAAAACAGCGGGCTCGTATTCCGGCCTATTCAAATTCCAACTCTGCCTGCACACTGCCAATCACCCGTAGCCCTGCTAAAGTATCCAGCGGACTGCATTTTATATGATTGTTGATCTGCGCCACATGGAGGTATATCATGGTGGTACGCACATTGGCATGGCCAAGCAATTCTTTGATGGTTAAAATATTAATACCATCTTCCAGCAGGTGGGTGGCATAGGTGTGGCGCAGGCTGTGTACACTTAATGGCTTTTTGATGCCAGCCAGTTGTGCCGCCCGTTTGATGGCCCATTGTATCGTACGTTGACCATATTGCGGTTCGAACACGCTAAAAAAACGGACGCTGGTTTTTGACCAGCGTTTACCCGGGAACAGCCACAAGGCTGGTTTGTGAATCGCCAGATATCTTACCAGTATATGGGCAAGTGTTTTACCGAGCGGCACATACCGGTCTTTGCGGCCCTTGCTTTGCCGTACATGTAAAACAGCCCTGTCAAAATCAATATCCCCCACTTTCAGATTTCTTGCTTCGGCACAACGCAAACCACAGCCATACAATACCGCTATCAATACCCGGTGCATCATCAGGCAGGGTACATTCATCATGGCGGCCATTTCCTGTTTGCTCAGTACCACCGGCAGTTTCTTCCTTTTACGTATAACAGGTAACTGTAAACGCAGTTCATCCAGGCCTTCCATCCGGTAAGCAAACCGCAGGGAGCAGATCACAAATTTGAAGTAGTTGTCTGATGATTCCTGGTACTTATCCTTAACGAGGTACAGGTATTCCTGCACCTGTTCTAACTGCAACTGGGTTGGCAAACAGTTGAAATGAAGTGCGGTGGCTGCCAGGCTGCGGGCATAACTTGTGCAGGTGCTTTTTGCCCTGTCATTAATGGTCATAATCCGCAGCAATTTTTGATAAAAGGCCGCAAAACCTTCTACTTTATCACAGGCATTTTGTACGATTGTCATTTTTAAATGAAATGTACCACAGCTATACAAAAAAGCTTTCGGGCTGCTATTGCTTTTTTATTACTTCCTGGTTGCAGATCCGTAAATTTAAAAGCACGGTCTTCTATACGATGCCGCTGTTAAACCGCTTATCACCCTTGCATCTTCACCAGCACTTTAAATCCGCCACCCTCTGCTGCATCCACCCACAATAAACCCCGCTTGCCATTTTCCAATTGCACAATAAAGCAATGATACCTCACTTCTTTTTCGCCCACAGAAGCAACATGAGAAAAGGAGTTATTAGTGATATGCCCTGTCATACGTTTAAGGTCCTGGTTGGTGTTGCATTGTGCAAACTGGTTCTTGTCTAAACTGATGGCATTGATCAGCGTTGCGGTGCCCCATAGTTCTGCGGGTACTTTATCATCTTTACCACTCATATTGTACCATTCCAGTTTAGGACCGCTCCAGCTGTTGCTGTTTAGCAGTACTAAATTGATGGCGGATTTGTTTGTTGTGGCCCCGGCGGCGCTGTACACTTTTTTATTGGCAATGCTCAGGTAATTGCTGCCGCCCTCCTGGGTGCTGAGGGTAACGGTAAAGCTCTGCAGGTTCTGCGCTGTGCTGATCAACACAACACAGATGCAGACAAGCAGGGAGATGATCTTCTTTTTCATGATATACTTTTTTTGTGCCGTAAAGTTGCGGTTAATGGCAGACAGGAAGAATATTTTAACCGCCAGCAGTAGCAATAGTAAACCGAAGCGTGGTAAATGATGAATGAAGTAAAAGATCTTACACTGCCAATCCCAATGACTTATTCCTTTTTTAAATTAAATATCAACAGCCGTTAAAGCTCGGCAGGTTTCTTTCAAATAAACCATTGCATTCCCTTCACATATTTTCTGGTACTGTAGAATTTGTTACACAAAAACTGGCTCTTATCCATGATACAGCACGGAAAAAAACTGGCCCGGAATTTTAATTGTACAGCTAAACGTTCCGCATGAAAAATATTTTTACCCCTGCTCTAAAAAAACTCTTGCCGCTGTTGTTGTTCATGATGGCTCAAATCAGGGCCTGGGCAATTGATACCACCACGGCCACCACCATTGAAAGAAGTAACAATGTTTTTTCTCAACCCTGGATATGGATTGGTCTTGCTGTGGTCATAACCATCAAATTACTCGGCCCGTTTACACCGGACACAAAAGAGTTTGTAATAGTGAGAAAGAAAGTAAGAAAGCCTGTTGCTAAACTTAAGAGATTGTCATCATAGCTTATTGCTGAACTGCTGCATTCTTTACCGTTGTATGGTTCTCTTACAAAACCCGAATGACGCTAACTTTTAATTTCATGAACTGAAACGGATAATCAACTTAGTCAAAAGATGAAACAGCAACCTGGCACGTTGGGTAGTTCTAAACTGTGTGCTAAAAATTAATACGTAGTAAAATAATAAATAACCATCCCCAACAATACACATAACAGCACCCCTAGTATCGTATTCTTCACAAAGGACCCACTGTGTTGTGTTGTACTTGTAATGATGCCGGCAGCTTTCTCTTTAAAATAGGCCCGCAGTTCCGGTACTTTGATCGCTTTGCGGTTTTCGCCATACTCGTCGCTCCAGATCAAGTCGTCCCGGTCTATTTGAAGCGTATCTAAATCCTGGATCTGGTACGGCCCTTTGGCCATTTCTTTTGTGCAGATATAAAACTTTGTCATAAGCAGGGAATGAATATTTTACACAACAAATTCTATTCCATCTGTTAAGTTACCACATTTTTGCGGAGGCTGCAGTAAAAACCTTTTACTTACATTGATTTACCGCAATGCCGCAGGGATCTGCTTTTGCCTGCGTAATATGGCTCTTTACCGGAGGATCTTCGCTCATCATTTGTTGTGCTGCCGCTCATTGGCTGCATAAAATATCACCCGTCCTATCCTATCCGGGTTGTTCAGCTCATAGCTGCTGCGGCAGGCCGGCACCTCCATACCCTTGTCGGTACCGGTCTGGTTCTTTTCTTCCTCGTATTGCTCCGGCAGTGTAAGTAGCCCGAGGTATGCTTTTAGTTTTACTTTGCTGTAACCTGGGCAAAACAGGAGCGTGCCATGCAATAACATACAAGACCCGGTAGCTGTTTCATTTCATCGTTTAAGTTGTTTTTCATACCTGGCGATCCAGTCATCCGGCGTCATTTTACTCACCAGTTCGCCAACCAGTTCAAAAGGAATATCCTCCGGTTTTTTATACCGGATACAGCTTTTTCCCATATCTAATTTTTTCATTGACGCTTTGGCGTGCGCTTCCTGGAACCACTGTAGTAATTTGGGATCACTGTAGATACCCATGTGATACACTGCAATAAAATTTTTTTGAGAAGCAAGTGCTAAAAACGGCAAGGGATCTTTTGGATTACAATGATACCCCCCCGGGTATTTTGAATGCGGCACTACATAACCCATCATTCCATAGCCCATACATTCCTGGAATCCTTTGGGCAGGTGCTTCTTGATAACCGCCCTTAATTTTTTCATGGCTGCCTTTCGTTCTTCCGGCAATTGCTCCATGTATTCGTCAACCGTTGTTGCTTTGGATTGCATACTTTTTATTTTAGCATGTTAAAAATTCAATATCCTGAAAAACCCGGCCCAGGGTCCTATTTCTTCTTTGTATTGTTTTGCCATCACCCGGGTGATTTGTGCTATGTGGGTAAGGTCATGCACAGCCCAGGTGGCTAATAAATGCCGCAAGCTTACTTGGCCCAGCACCGGGTGTGTTCCTGTTTTATCTAAGTCTGCTTCGGTTAAGGCGGCTGCATTTAACCAATTGATATTTCCTTTTCTCAACGCTGCAAACTCCTGTAGTAAATGATCCAGGGTTTTTCCTTTGCTTTCTTCCATTTGTGCAAACCGGTTCCAGGGAGCAAAGGGCTTTGCTGTGCCAGTTGCCAATATGATTTTCGCTCTTATTACCCAGTCTGTTTTTTCTCCATGTATCAAATGACCGACCACATCAAATGGAGAAAAAGTATCCGGGCCTTCGTTGTTCATCACCCAGCCGGGGGTTAGACCACTCAATAAAGTTTGTAATACAGCCGGCGTGCGTTCAAGAATCTGAACAGCTTCCTTTACATCGTAGGTCATAATTGTCTTTTATAACGATAGTGCTGGCGTTTTTGGTCTGTGCCATCATCTATATAAGCATGCAGTTCGTCCTTACTGATAAAATCATACACGATCCGTTTGGGAAAATCATGTGCAGGATTTTCAAAAGTGTACACGTTGCCGTTACAGGAGGTGAGTTTAAACTTTACAGGCTTTTCGTTGTTCTGCCCGGCCGTAACAGGAATATAAAACATGTCTTCTCCTTCCTTCACCCAGTCAACCGTTTCCAGCATCATGGTATCGGCTCCTTTCACCAGATAGCTTTTTCCTTTCATGCCCTTATCGTCTTTCTTTTGCCATACTTCCGCCATCAGGTGGCCCTTTTTTGTTGTGAGGGTCCAGGTGCCGGTGAGTTTGTCAAAAGGCAGGGTGGTTTGTTGTGCGGTTGATGTAAAAACAAGCCACGCTGCTGTGATTGTAAAAATGTATTTCATTTGCCAGTAGATTTTTTCTTTGAAGATTTTGCTTTGGCGTTATAGGCCAGCGCCAGCTGCAGCCAGTAATCCAATTGCTTTTTTGTGTTTACAACCGCCGCATCTACAAAAACATAGCCTTTCATTATTTTTCCGGTAAAGTCCATTGGCAGGCAACCTTCTTTTTCCATCTCTTCTTCATATACTTCAGGATCCAGGCGTATCATCAGCCGTTCGCTTTCCACCCCCACGCACATTTTATCATTTACCATAAAGCACAGGCCACCAAACATTTTCTTTTCGGCTGTGATGTTGTGGGTAGTGGCAATGATCTCCCTTACCCTGTTTGCTAATTTTTCATTGTATGCCATCGTTGTTTTTGCCACAGATTACACGGATTAACACAGAAAAAAACTTAGCCACGAATTGCACAAATGAACACGAATGTTGCCTGGACCCTTTTCGTCAGAATATTTGACATCTGACTACACGGATACTCAAAGAGAAAAATCTTTTTCACACATGCCCGTCCCCTAACAGTAACGGAACGAGTGGACGATTAGACGGTAATCGCATGAATGAACACAATTCATTTGTGAAAATTAATGCGATTCGTGACAAAACCTACTGCGGCACACTATGCAAACCGATCCTGTTTCCGTCTGTATCTATAAAAACGGCCATAAAACCATATTCCGGACTGATCTCGGTTTTGGGCACCATAATTTTTCCGCCGGCAGCTTCTACCTTATCCAATACAAGTTGAAGATCGGGGTTGCCATTGAGATAGATCAACGGGCCCTCCGTTAAGGATGGTTTGTGAAATCCACCGCTGTCCACCACGGCGCCGCCTACATCGTTCATCATATCATCTAAAGGAAACATCCGCATTTTGATATTGTCCATGTCCATCGGGATCAGGGATACGCCAAATATGGCTTCGTAAAAACGGGTGGCCCTGGCCAGGTCTGTTGCCGGTATTTCAAACCAGCTGATCGCATTTTTCATATACAAGTGTTGTTTTATTATTTGGTCATTCCCTGCTCTTTCCATTGTACCAGTACATTGATGGCACTATCTGTTAGGGCAGGTTTTTTTAACCTGAAAGGCATGAACTTAGCATCGCTTTGCGGCAGTTTTACCCGGTTAATGATCACATCAATATGTTTACTCACAGATTCGTAACTGTTGAATGCTTCCTTTTTGCCATCCGGTGGAAAATGACAGGGACTGCAGCTGGTTTTCATAATGCCCACCACATCTTTTTCATAGGTGAGGGGTACAGTAGTTACTTTTTTTGAAGACCCGCAATTTTGAAAAACAATGGCTGATAATGCCAGCAGCGTAACGCTGATTGTTCTTTTCATGTTGAAATATTTGATATTCATTTTTTGCCTGCGGATAAACGGTTCATTTGGTAACCGCCGTTACCATTTTCGCATATACGTCATCTTTAGGTTCCCACAGCTCTACCCGGTTGCCTTCCAGGTCGAGTATATGTACAAACCTGCCATACTCAAACTCCTCTATCTCATCCACAATGGTCACACCTTCTTTTTTCAATTGCGCTACCAGTGCCACCAGGTTTTCTACCCGGTAGTTGATCATGTATTGTTGTGAGGCATCGCCAAAATAATCTGTATTGCTGTTGAACGGGCTCCAGGCTGTGTGACCAAGCTGCTCTTTGTTGTCTGCCTGCCGCCATTGAAAACTGCTGCCATATTGTTCCATGGAAATGCCCAGGTGAATGGCATACCAGTCCATCTGTGCCTGTGGATTGTTACATTTAAAAAATATGCCGCCAATGGATGTTACTCTTTTCATAATGGATGTTTCTTTTAATTAAAGATGAGAAACATTTTTGAAAAGGATGTTGGGAGATCAATACAAAAAAGCTGGACGCCATGAAAAGGGAGCCACAAAGTCACCCGAATTCTTTTTCTCGTCTTTTTTAGAGATCGGCTTAGTGGAAGCTGGCGCAGGCACCGTACCAATTTTTACAACAGGCTTTTTTGCTGTGGTATCGGCCGTTTTTGATTTGCAGGGCTGGCTGGGGTCGCAGGCCAAACTATAAAAAGCTGCTAAATAAAAAATGTTGGCGAGGAAAAAACAAGTGATGTATTTCATGTGCTATATTTTATTTGTTTTGGCTATGCTTTTCCTCTAAATCATTTACATCAGTGGTTAAATGTACTATTTTTTTCTTCTGTATTCAAAGTCAAAGTCTGTTTTCCAGGTTTTACCGTTGTCTGTACTGTTCTCGCCATGCTGTCGTACTCTATCCGGTTCCAAAAGATAAAATATCATTCTTTGTATTTTAAGAACACCGTCCGCTTGTTTTTCATTGGCCGTTTGCAGTATCATTTTGCCGGGTTCATAGTGGCCGTTAAAATATTCGGTAGCGGTTCCTGTATTGTCCACCCAGTATTGCTGCCACCTTTTTTGTGCAGCGTTATAATGATTGTAACTTTTACCTGCATACCGTATTCCTTTGTTTACTGTGGCGCTGGTCCATTCTTCCAAAATAAAACAACCATCCAGTATCGCCGTAATTTTACTGTCGCCCGCTTTTTTATTATTGGTATCAAAGGCCTCCCATTCGCCTATCCAAAAATCAAACTGCCGGTAAAAACTGTCGCTGCAGGGCCTTGCCTGTGCCGCCAGCGACATGCTGAAAAAGAATACCCCAGCCAGCAAACAACTTATTTTTTTATTCCGGAACATAGCAGCATTTTATTTGCTCTAATCTATTACTTAATTTTTTTTTGCTCAAAAAGCAGTTGCCCAGGGTTGAATAGGAACGGATGAAACCGGTTAAAGCTGCGATGAAACCTTTTGTAAAGGTGGATTTTCCTGAAAATAAATTAACATTGCCAAACAAGCCGCCAACACATGAAGCTCATCATTATTGAAGACGAACGGCCCGCTGCTGAAAAGCTGATGCTGTCAATAAAGGCCTGCAACAATGGAACAGAATTGGTGACTGTACTAGGCAGTGTGCAGGAAGCGGTGGAATGGTTTCAGCATCATTCACAGCCCGATCTCATCTTCATGGACATACAGCTAACCGATGGGCTTTCTTTCAAAATATTTGACCATGTAACCATCAACTGCCCCGTTATTTTCACCACGGCCTACGATGATTACTGGCAACAGGCTTTTGAATACAACAGCATCGACTACCTGCTAAAGCCCGTACAGCAGGAAAAACTGGAAGCCACTTTTACCAAGTACGAAAATATCAAACAATATTTCAGCAGCCATTTTCAATCGCTGATGCAGTACCATCAAAACCCCGCTGCAGAAAAAATTAAAAAGCGCTTTCTTGTAAAACGAGGCGTGGATTATGTGGCGGTAAAAGCAGAAGACATTGCCTATTTCTATGCTGTACATAAGCTGGTATGTATGATGGATAAAAACGGTCAGAAATTTATCCTGGATAAATCACTGTCGGATATTGAAAAAGAAATTGATCCGGCATTGTTTTACCGTGCCAACAGGAAATACCTCATCAATATAGCCGCCATTAAAAAAATAAAAACTTATCCTAAAAGCAAACTGCAGTTGGAAGTAACGCCAGCAGTGGAGGAAGAGATCATCATCAGCCAGGAAAATGTGAGTGACTTTAAAAACTGGATGGGGAGTTAAAAAATTATTTTTCTTTTTTGTCCGGAACCTGCAACCGCCTGCGTCATTGCTGCAACGATCATCAAATTTTAAAAAAACAATTATGGAAAAGTTTATGCTCATCTTTCACGGATGCCCGGATGTAACCCCTTCACCTGAACAAATGCAGGCCAGCATGACAGAATGGATGGCCTGGATCGATAAACTGGCCAGGGACGGCCGCTATGTAAGTGGCGAACCACTGATGACCGGTGGTAAACTGATAAAGGGCAATATCAAAGGCGTAACTGATGGACCTTATGCCGAAGGAAAAGAAGTGGTAGGCGGCTATTTTATCATCAATGCGGAGAACTATGATGAAGCCGTTGCTTTATGTGCAGACTATCCTGATTTTGACAAAGACGGCAGCATACAGGTAAGACAGGTAATGAAAATGGATATGTAATTTTTTAATGAGTCAGTATAGCCATCACAAAGAGCACAGTTGCTGTGTTCTTTGTTTTTTATTATCCGATGAGTGCAACGCCACCTATTGACCACTTAGTTGACCATCTCTTTAGAAGGGAATGGGGAAAGCTGGTATCTGTATTGACCAAACTCTTTGGTCCGCAAAACCTGCAATTGGCAGAAGACGTGGTACAGGAAACCCTGTTAAAAGCCCTGCATACCTGGAAGATCAATGGACTGCCCGAAAACCCATCTGCCTGGCTGTTTACCGCAGCACGTAATAAAGCCATCGATGTATTGCGCCGGCAAAAAACACAGCAGCAATATGCACGCACTGTTACACCACTTTTACAAAGTGAATACAGTTTATCACCAACAGTGAATGAACTCGTGAATGATGCACATATTGACGACGATCAGCTGAAGATGATGTTTGTATGCTGCCACCCGCAGTTATCTGCAGAGGCACAAATAGCTGTGATATTAAAAACACTGTGTGGCTTTAGCGTGACCGAAATTGCAAAAGCATTTGTAACCAGCTACGATACCATTGAAAAAAGACTCTACCGTGCCCGCCAGTCATTAAAAGAAAACAAGGTTTGTTTTGAGTTGCCGCCCAGGGCTGCTTTGGAACAACGTGTTGAAAATGTATTAACGGCTGTTTACTTGTTATTTAATGAAGGGTATAGCTCTACGCATCACGACGACCTGATAAGAAAGGACCTGGTGAATGAAGCCATCCGGCTTGCTGAATTGATCAGCAACAGTAAACTGATCAATACAGGAGCGGCACATGCACTGCTGGCTTTGATGTATTTTACCGCCTCCAGAACGGAGGCCAGGCTGGATGAGGAAGGAAATATTTTATTATTAAAAGAACAGGATAGAAGTAAATGGAACAGGGAACTGACTGGTAAGGCCATTCATCATTTAGACGCTGCTGCAGTTGCAGACAATTTAAGCCGGTATCATATTGAGGCAGGTATTGCTTTTGAGCATGCCAAAGCCCCCACCTATGAACACACGAACTGGAATAACATTCTTCACTACTATGACCTGCTGTATCAATTATTTCCCACACCGGTAATTGGTTTGAACCGTGCCATTGCAGTTGCAGCATTGCAGGGTGCAGAAAAAGCGCTTGAAACAATTGAAGACATTCCGGATAAGGGGCTGCTGAAAAAATATTATTTACTACCGGCCACCCTGGGGGAATTGTACAGCCAGCTGAATGAAAAAGAAAAAGCCATTGCCTTTTTTGAAGAAGCTATTACCCTCACACAATCTGCTGCGGTGAAAAAATTATTGCAACAAAAAATAAGCCTCTGTATAAAATAGTAAGATAGATCTTTATTCTGCGCATCTGCGGCAATTCACCAAAACCTACCTGGCTTCGAGTATCTGCATGATTATATCCTTCTTTCTTTTAGAGATGGGTACCTCATCACCATTTTGCAGCACCAGCGCCCCGCCATCTTTTTTATCATAGCGGATAATTTTATCCGGGTTTACGAGATAACTGTGATGGGTACGTAAAAAACCAATGGGCTCTAAAATATTCTCATATTCCTTCAGGTTTTTTGAAACGGTGATCGGGTTGATATTTTCAACAAAAAACCTGGTGTAGGTTCCTTCTGCCATGCAGTACACAATATCGGCCACTTTTAAAAAGTACACATTATCCAGGTCTTTTAACACAATCCTTTTTTCATCGCCGGGTCTGCCTGAAAGTTGCTGCAGCAGGATCTGAATCTGCTGCTGCATGCTTTTTGCCTTGATACTTTGAATGGCTTTTTGTATGCTTGCCTGCAATGCGTCGGGATCCACCGGTTTTAATAAAAAATCGATGGCACTAAACCGGAATGCATCAATGGCATACTTGTCATGTGCTGTGGCAAAGATGAGCTGAAAACCCGGGTATGGCACTTGTTGTAACAGATCAAAACCGGTACCATCATCCATCTCTACATCCAGTAATAAAATATCGGGTTGAAAGGAACTGATTTTCAGCAGGCCGTCTTTTACACCTGTGGCCTCTTCTATGATTGTTATTTGCGGGCAGTAAGCCGCCACCAGTTGCCTGATCCCATTTCTTATTGCTGATTCATTGTCTGTTATGAGCAATTTCATAATTAGCTGCAGTATAGTTGAATTGACAAAATATGCAGCAATATAGGTAGTAAAAAACAGTAACCCAATGAAATACCGCCGAAAAAAAATGATCTTTTTTCCGGCAAAAAACAACTGTTAATATGGCTTTTCCGGTTGTTGTTTTATTGCAGCCGCTTGTTAACCTGCCGCAGCCATCAACGCTGACAATAATATTTTTAAACCAAAAATGATGCGATATCTTAAAACGTTCTTCCCGTCACTTGCCCTGCTGATTTTTATTTCCTGCCATTCTGCTGATTCAAAAATTCCGGCGATAGCTGCAGATATGTGTGGCTGCTTTGATAACCTCCAAACAGGCATGAGCGCTGAAGCCATCGCGGTATTAGAAAAAGTAAAAAACAGTGCTGATCCTCAAAAGACCCTGCAGGAAGAACTGGCAAAACTACCTCCCGAAGAAGCACAGCAACTGGTAAAAACATTGTCTGAAATGGGTAACAGCACCAGCAGCATTGCTCTTTGCATGGAAGCCATTGATAAAAAATATGGTAACGAAACCACCAATGATAAAAAAGTACTGATGCAAAAAGTAGCCGGCGAAATGAAAAAAGACAACGGCTGCCTCGTGGGTGCTGCCATTATGAACCTGGGTGCAAAAAACATGAAATAAAATCAATAGAACAATTGCAAAAATTAAAACTATGAAAATAAAGATCCTGTTGCTTCCGGTAATGATATTTCTTACGTCAAACGCTGATGCACAGTTTAAAGTACCGGGCCGTAAAGCTGTTGAAAAAAAAGCAGAGAAAACAGTCAATGATATATTGAACAACGATGGTAAAAAAGGCAATGGTGCGCCGGACACTAAAATACCTGCTGAAGAAACCAGCGGTCCTGCAAAGTCTTATATCAATTCATTCTGGAAGCATATTGAGAAGATGAAGACGCATGAGAATGAAAGTAATAAACAGGTAGTGTACAATAATGGTATCAATGCCGCCAAAACAGCGTTGAATAATACAAAAATGAAAGACCCCTCTTATGATACAAAAGAGATGGAGAAAACGCTGGCCGAATACCAGTCTGTTTATGACGGTCTGGGAAAATCAAAGCAAAACCTGAGAGATTCCAGAACAGCCACAATCGAATACATGCAGCAGCTGATCACTGAGCCATTTATTTTCAGAAAAGGAGAGTTACAGGTTAATGGTGACTCTACACAACTGGAATCTGCGATTAACAATGCACTGGCAAAAAGCGATGCTGTTATAAAAGAGCATACCGAAAAAGTGGAGGAATTCTTAAAAACCAACCCGGAAGAGGTAATGATAAAAAATAATCTGCGTACAGCGCAGATAGAAGCAGGCAATGTACCCGGTTGGATAAAAAAAGCTGATGATGCCTATAAAAATGAACGGTCGATGAGCAGTGTGTATTACCTGCAACAGCTTTATCTGTACCGGGCATATATAGCAGGTGCTTTAAAAATATATCCGGGCGATAATGCTTTACAGCAAAACCACGACCTTGTTGTATCAGCTATTGAACGAATGGGTTCACGGCAAGGTTACATGGCCAAATTAAAAGAGAACTACAAAGAGTGGGCAAAAAATCTGAAAATGGGAAAAGCGGTGATGAGTGACCCGTCTTTGGAAAAGCTGGCAAAAAAAGAATTTGAAGAGTGGGGAAGCTGGGATAAAATGACGGTGACCAAGGTAACGCTGGCCAGTGCCTGGAGACTCGAAAAAAACAGCCTCGATATTCCCGTAAAAAAAGAAGTGTATGTAAACATGGCTTTTAAAAAGCCGGATGGCAGCTGCGGACTGGCGGTGGCTTACCTGGTACAGGAATACGAAGGCGGCGGAAAATATGGTGGCGCTTATATGACCATGCCTTCAATTTTGGCTGCTGTAGTGCCTTGCGAAAACTTAAAATAAAACAAGTCACCCCATGTCTAAAAAACCAATACCGGTAAAATATTTCCTGTATGGTGGGTTGATCATCATCCTGGCCATGTCAGCGCTGTTCCTGTACCTGGCACAAAAAGAGTCAAACGAAAAAAAATTACTGCTGCAAAAGGGTGTTCGTGGTGATGCCTGGGTAATGGATGTATACGGAAGAAAAACCAGTAAAAAAAGCAGCATCAACTATTATATGACGGTGGCCCTGTTTGCAGATACATCGGTCAATAGAGCAGTAACAATTGACACGGCGGTTTCAAAAGCTGCCAACGGTCCGGATATGGTAGACAAACTTTTTAACAAAATGCACGCCAGTGATAAACCCATGGGAGATTACCGGACCATCACGATACCTGTAAGCGGTGTTATCGCAAAAAAATATAAAGTGGATGATAAAGTAAAAGTGATCTACCTGCCGCAAGACCCTTCGGTAATAAAACTGCAGGAGGAAATGGAATAAACACTTATGATTATGAAAACAATACTCGCTGCTGCTACCATCGGTCTGCTGCTATACAGTTGTAAAAAATCAACCAGTTTGGTAGTGCCCGATATTGAAAGCGGCCTGGTGGTACACTATGCGTTTAACAACAACCTCAACGATTTGAGTGGAAACAATTTTAATGGCTATGGCGATACTGCTATTGATTTTGTGCCGGACCGCTTTAGCAAAATGAACGAGGCCATCCGTTTTAATGGCGGCACGCATGAAAGTTATTTTATGATGCCGGCACTAGGCAACAAGCAGGTTGATTCTGTTTATACCGTGAGTTGTTGGTTCACCGTAACCACCGCAGGCAGCAATGGGCTGCTGTACAAAGCGGATTGGAACGAAGGGGCCGAATCTGCTCATAGCCTGTTAGTGCAAAACGGAAAACTCAGGATCATTGTTGGTGATGGTACCGGCAAAACAAAAGCGTATGATGGGTTGCAAACAATTCCTGCAAATAGCTGGCAGCATTTGGTACTCACTGTAAATGGATCGCAACGCATCAATGTATATCTCAATGGTGCAGAGGTATATAATTCCCTGCTGCTTTCTTACAGGGATGATTTTAACAGCGTTGGATTCAAAACAAATCGGGAAGCAGCTGTTGGATTACTGGGCGGCAGATCCCCTCACCCATTAACCAATGGCAAACTGGATGATTTCCGTTTGTATAGCCGGGCCCTGCCGGCAGCCGAAGTAAAGCTGTTGTATGAATACAAACCTTAACTGATACATCCCCTTTTCGACCGATAAAATGCTGCTGGATTTTTCCGGCAGCATTGCTTTTAAAAGATGAATCGGTTTGAAGTAAACTTATATTTTGAAAAATTTTTATGTATTTAAAAAGAACATTTATTTTTTTAACATTGGTATTACTGGTACGGCAACCTGCTGTTGCACAAAGCAACGCCATTGGTACCAATACACCAGATGCCAGTGCCCAACTGGAAATAGCGGCCCCTTCAAAAGGGCTGCTTCCACCAAGGATCGCCCTGCAAAGTATCACTGATATTACAACCATTGTATCTCCGGCTGCAGGTTTACTGGTGTACAATACTGCCACAGCTGGTGCAGCTCCAAACAATGTGATTCCGGGATATTATTTTTATACCGGTAATAACTGGTTACGGATCAGCGGCCCGGGCAATGCACGGGGAGATATGCAATACTGGAACGGAAAACAATGGGTATTGCTTCCGGCGGGGTTTACCTTCCAGGAATTATCCAACTGTAATGGCATACCCACCTGGGGTGCCTGCCCTGGCAATAATGGACTGGCATTGGTAAGAACCGACAGTATCTGGAACATTGGAAAGATCACTGCTACTGTAAGTTCAGCCATCCTCTCCTCCGGAGGAACAGCCGTAAGGTCAAGAGGAGTGTGCTTTGGCACTACGGCCAATCCACGGGTAACAAACGACCGTACCATTTTTACAGGTAATGGCTCGGGTAATTTTGTGACCCAGATAAACCCTGAACATTTGTTGTACCCCGGTACTACTTATCACTTGCGGAGTTTTGCCATCAACAGTGCTGATACAGCTTATAGCGCCGACGCTGTTTTTACAACCGGTACTGTCAACAGTGCTATTACAGAAACGATACAACCTTTTGGTGTGGGCTCCACCTCGGCGTGGAGTGGTGGTATTGTTACCAGCGATGGCGGGCTTCCGCTCATCACCCGGAAAATAAATTACTGCACTTGTTCTAATATGGACCTGTCTGCCCCTTTCATTTTAGATCCACAGAATGTGTTGGGTAGTTTTTATGCTCCTATTACAGGGCTGCAACCAAATACTACTTACTATGTAAAAGCCAGTGCATCCAATGGGTATTCTAACACCCGCTTTGGCACACAATACAGTTTTACAACATTACCTGCCGGGCAGTTTGCCGCCATTTATTTTATGGACGCAGTTGATCCTTCCTCCGGCCTTACGGATCCTGGCCCGGTACCTTTACAAACTGGTATCACGTTTAGTGCTGTTAAGGCTATAGCCGCCGGCAGCCCTTCCTTTCATTCCACTATTGATTCTGCATTTTCGCTTTCCGGCTGGACGACGGGTGCAGTAAACGGATCAGATGTTTTTCCCTTTGTACCAGACAGCACCAGCAGGTATTTTGAGTTTTCCATTTTACCCGAAACAGGCAGAACTTTTAATCTTACGGCCATTAAATTTCAATGGCAGCGCTCTGGAAACGGCGTACGCCAGGCTTTTGTGAGAAGCAGTGCAGATGGATTTGCCGGTAATCTTCCGGCGGTGATAAGCCCTGCCAACTCAAACCTATCTGTAGTGGCCACCAATAAATTTCAGATTAGAGATAGTGCAACAGCAGCGCAGGATGGATGCACCATTAATTTATCCGGTACTGCTTTCACCAATATCAGCAGCCCCATCACCTTCCGTATTTATGGTATTAATGCAGAAGACAGCAGTGGTACATTCAGCATCGATAACCTGGTGGTAAATGGTTTGGTGAATTGATCAATAAACAACATTTAAAACAGCACTAAAAAATAAGCGGCAACTTTTACTTATGAAGAGAGCAACACTTTTTCACTTGTTATTGATAGCATCGGGCGCCTGTTTTTCGCAGGGGGTGGGCATTGGAACCAGTTCCCCCAATGCCAGTGCAGCACTTGATATTGCTGCCAGTAACAAAGGCCTGTTGCCACCAAGAGTGGCACTAACGGGCATCAATGATGTATTAACAGTAGCCTCACCTGCCACCGGGTTACTGGTGTATAATACCACCAATACAGGTGTACCGCCTGATAATGTGGAACCCGGATATTATTACTATACCGGCGCTGGCTGGCTCCGGCTGAGTGATACCGGCGCTTCGCCTGGTGATATGCAGTATTGGAATGGTAAACAATGGGTGATTGTGCCTTCGGGTATGAGCGGTCAAACACTCACCATGTGCAATGGTGTGCCCTCCTGGGGACCCTGCCCCTCTGGTACATTGCTGCCATTGGTTACTACTACCGCCGTTACCAATATCACCGGGGGTGCTGCTACTGGCGGCGGGGAGGTTACCAGTAATGGGGGTGCGGTGGTAACCGCCAGGGGCATATGTTACAGTACCACGGTTTCACCTACACTGGCAGACAATGTGGTTACGGCCACATCTGCCGGCACCGGAGCATTCACTGTTTCCCTGGTCAATCTTTTACCCAATACTACCTATTATACAAGGGCGTTTGCCACTAACAGTATTGGTACCAACTATGGTTTTAACACGAGTTTCAGCAGCACCTCTTCGTCTATCCCCACCGTTAGTACAACACCTGCCACTTCAATTGGTAACAGTTCAGTGGTTTGCGGCGGCACAGTCAGCAGTAATGGCGGTTCCGCTTTATCGGCAAGGGGAATTGTTTACAGCACCAACCCCAATCCATCGTTAGCTGATGTTATAGTTACAGATGGTGGAACATCCACGGGTGCCTTTACGCTGAACCTTACCGGCCTGGCTAACAATACGCAGTATTTTGCCCGGGCTTATGCCACTAACCAGCAGGGTACGGGGTATGGAAATGAGATCAGTTTCACCACGCTTTCAAACGGTGTGTTTGCAGCGGCATACAATTTCGATTCTGTTTCTATAAGTTCAGGAGTGACTGATCCCTCGCCTGTTCCGTTTGTGGCAGACGTCAATTTTGGTTCTTTTGCTGTTACCGGTGCCGGCGCACCCACCTTCAACCCCAGTACCAACGGACGCTTTTCATTTACAGGCTGGACACTGGGTGCAACAAACGGTTCAGATATTTTTCCTTCCGGCGACACGCTTACCCGGTATTACGAGGTAACGCTATCGCCTGTCCAAGGCAATACCCTTGATCTGAGTGCTCTTTCCTTCCGGTTACAGCGGTCGGGTACCGGCGTAAGACAGGTGTTTGTGAGAACCAGTATGGATAACTACAGTGCTAATCTTCCTGCTGAAACGGCTCCCGGCAATACATTGGTTTCAGTAGTTACCGGTAATAAGATCCAGGTGTCAGACAGTACCACTTCTCCGCAGGACGGATGTGTGATCAACCTGGGCGGTGCTGCCTTTACTGGTATAACCGGTCCTGTTAGTATCAGGTTCTATGGCATTAATGCAGAAGCCGCTGGCGGTACTTTCAGTATTGATAATGTAGTGATCAACGGGCTGCTGTATTGATAAAAAAAGGCACACCTTGAAAGGTATGCCCAGAACGCTCAAGGTTCTTCTTTGTATGTAACGTTTACTTATTACTCTATCGAGATATTCGTTGTAACCGTTTCCGTATCTGCAATTTTAGGAAGCAGGCAATGCCAGGTAACCACCGGGGCGGCAAGGCCCAGGTTATTTTTCATTACTACATTTACCTGCACCGTTGCTGTATTGCAATCCCTGCTGGCAGTGTATTCTATGGCGCTGTTATCGTTGGTCAATTGCTTTTTTCCAATCACGAGTGTGTACTGGTTAAAGTTAATGGCCGGAATACAGCTGCCTGCAACGCTGGCTTCAAATGCTGCCTGGCTGTTGATCACTAAAAAGTTTTCTGTAGAATTTAATTGCAGTGCATACCTGGTATTGACACAACCATATTCTGTTTCTAAACTTTTAACTGTCAATGGGCCGCTTTGGCATGTTTCGCTCAGTTTTTTTTCTTCAGCAGCCTTTTTACAAGTGAATGCACACAGTGTAAGGCTGAACAGCATTAAGATGTATTTCATAAACTGTTGGTTTGATTGGTGAACTTAAATTTACAACAGGGTATGCATTTGATCTTTCCAGGTTAACAAGTGGTTTTGTCAACTTATTATTTGATCATGGCGGATAAATAAAAAACCGGCCGCCATAAAGACGTACCGGTTTTTTGCCCAAGACTATCCATGAAAAAACAACTACGGAATAAGCCGCCAGTTAGTACCATCAGAAATTATCTTGATACCGCTGTTGGCAGGAATGCTGGTTACCGTAGCACCTGAAAAGTTGATATAGGATGAACCATTAAAATTTTTAACCGCATTGCTTTGATTTACCAGGATATATAGCCTTCCTGTACAGGTAGTAGCGGCTGGCAGTCCGATAGTACCGGTGCCGTTTAAAAAACAAACAGATGAATTGGCATCCAGCCCAATACTCAGCGATGAATTGATGGTGGCAGGTGTTAATGCCAACGAACCGTTTACAGACAACATACTGCTGGGCGTTGGTGTGTTTACACCGGCAAACCCGCTGTTTAATACGGTAAAAGCGGTGTTTCTTCCACCACCGGCATTGAAGCCATTGCCAACAGTAAACAGATCTGAATTGGCTGTGATACCGGGCTGCACCGCAAACGAGGTATCATTATACCTTCCAACTACTAAACCACCATAACCATTGGCTACCAGTCCCTGCCCGATAGCAGCAGAAAAATTGGCATTGACACGGTTGCCATTACCCGCAGTAAAAGAAGATTCACCTGCAGCAAGATTATCTTTTCCTATACTCACGGCATTTAGGCCGGTAGCATCACTGCCGTCGCCTAATGCTATAGAGCCCGTTGCTTTTGCATAACTGTTTCTGCCCGATGCAAAAGAATACAGTCCCTCTGCAATGGCACCAAGGCCCACCGCCACTGCATTAGCTCCTGTAGCACTGCTCTGATATCCCATAGCAACACTCTGATTGCCCATTGCTGCGTTTAACTGCCCGATCGCCGTGGATGACTGGCCACCTGCAATATTGAGTGCCCCTATAGACACTGCATTCACACCACGGCTTATTGTTCCATTGCCGATGGCAACACCATAATCTGCATAGGCATTACTGTTAGATCCCATTGCTACAGATATAAAGCCCACACTATCTTTAGTCCACATATTGGGATTATTGGCATTCAGGTATCCGGCCCTGAAAGCACCTTCTCCTGTACTAAAAAACATCCTTGACCCGACACCCGGGTTATCAACAAATGCATTTCCAAGACCACCCCAAACCAGCAGACCATAACCCCCATCCACTCTTAGTGCAGCAGTTGATGCATTGATGATCCTACCTGCCCCGGCACCACCATAATTATACGCATCAGTCAACGTTCCGCCACCTCCAGCCGCCGCTTGCCAGCTGGCATTGCCTGTGGCATCTGAGGTAAGCACTTTGCCTGCACCAGGCGTGCCTCCCGTGATCCTTACTATCGAGGTTTTGATGGTATCTGCCAATACATTGCCTTCCACTTCCAGTTTTTCCGCAGGGTTGTTGGTGCCCAAACCTGTGCGGCCATTGTTGAGTACCACCATCGCATTGCTCCTGCTTACTGCAGTATTGCCATTACCCACCACAAACAGTGCCGTGCCTGCTGTGGCGGCTGTTTGCTTTGCATAGATTGTATCATTGTGCTTACCAATTACCAGCGAACCATAGCCGTTATTGATATTATTAAATCCAAATGTGGTACTGCGGTCAGCATTTGACACCACATTAAGACCGATAGCAACTGCGTTTTCTCCATTGGCATTCACAGTGTTTCCGGCGGCAAAAGCAACAGCTCCCGCCGCATTCGAATTAAAGCCCATTGCTGAAGAAGCGTAGCCAACGTTGTTTCCACTCCAGATATTTTGAACTGATACAACCCCTGACCTGAATGCGGCCTTACTGGCACTGTAAAACATACGGTTTCCAGGCCCCGGGTCTTCCAGGAACAAGCTGCTTGAACTGCCATACACCTGGAATCCATAATTACCATCCACCCTTAACGCGTCTGTTGCAGCATTGATGATCCTTCCGGCACCGGGCCCACCAAAATTATACGCATCTGTCAAAGTTCCGCCTCCACCAGCCGGTGTTTGCCAGCTGGCATTGCCTGCGGCATCCGAAGTGAGTACTTTACCGGCTGCGGGCGCACTGCCGCTCAGCCGGAGTGAAGTTGTTTTAACTGTATCGGCTCTCACGTTGCCGGCTACATGCAGTTTTTCTGAGGGTGAACTGGTGCCAACGCCTACATTCTGGGCCAATAAAACGGACGGGCATGCCATTACAAACGAGAAAGCAATTTTCTTTAACATAGATTGGATTATTGATGAATAAAATGGTTAGTATCCAAATTTCATCAATGCCAAAGAGGAATAGGTACCGGGTTTAATAACTGTACTCAAAAGATTAACAGTTGTGCAGCAATTCAGCTTTTATACATAGCGGGTAATATGATTTTTGCCATCACTCCAACACCGGCAGGATTATTTTCAATACTGAAACCGGCTTTAGACTTCAGCTTTATATTCAGCAGGTATATCCTGTCACGTATGATCTGGCTGGCTCTCGAAATATGTTCATTGTTATCTTTTCCTGTTTTTAATAATCCTTTGCCGTTATCTGTAATAGTAATCAGCAGTTGCTCATCCTTCACACTAAAAAAAACAGATACATGACCTGGATACGTGATGCCTGAAAAACCATGTTCAATGCTGTTTTCCACAAAAGGCTGTAATATCATGGAAGGGACCAGCAACTCCTCGGTTTCCACATCCTCAGCAGAGTGAACACTATAGGTAAACTTTTCAGGAAAACGTATTTTTTGCAGTTCGAGGTACTCATTTAAAAACTGTGTTTCCTGTTCTATGGTAACATAATCTTTATAAGTACTTTCCAGTGTTTCCCTCATAATATGATAAAACTTTGACAGGTTACCCGCCAATGCTTTGCCATCATTATCACTTAAAGCAATACTCTGTAAGGTAGACAGTGCATTAAAAAAGAAATGGGGATTCATCCTGGCCCGGTTAAGCCGCTGCTCTGTTTCCAGTATGGTTTGTTTGTGTTTTAAATGTTGCTGCCGCAAAATAAAACCTACCAGTATCAATGCCAGTAAACCTGCAATTGCCAGCAGGCCGTAAATCTGCTTTTGCTGTGCCAGTTCTTTTATAGTTTTTTCATTTTGAGACTGGTTGTATTTTTTTTCCAGTTCTGTTACTGCTTTTGTGCGCTCTTCTGTTGTAATGCTGTCACGTATTTTACTTTCCTGTTGCTGTGCATACATAGCAGCCTGGAAGTTGCCGGCTTTGTTCTCCACTTCATACAGCAGGTTCCAGGCATTGGCGATCATAGGAGGAAAAGCATCCTGCGTACAGTAATGCAAAAAGGAATCGGCATAACGCCTGGCTTCTTTATAATTACCCAGGTTCATCAGCGCATTTCCCTTGTCGCCGTAGAGTGTTGCCAGCTGGCTGTTGTGTTCACCGGCACGGCATAGCAACAGCGCTTCATTTATAAAGTCAAGTGCCTTTATAAAATCCTTTTTTCTGGCAGCGATATCATTCATTCTTGTAAGGGCAATGATCTCCCCCTTGGTATCCTTCACCTCTTTTGAAACGGCCAGGGCCTGTGCAACAAAAACGGCTTCCGTATCAATGTATTGATCCTCCTTTTTTTCTTTTGCATAAAAAAGATAACGGGCCGTGATCCTGTTGAGCAATTCTGCCTTTATCACTGCCGAAGGAAGTTTATCAACAACCGGTATGGCACTGCGGGTGTATTGCATTCCCTTATCCAATTGTTTCATCCTGTTAAAAACGTCTGCCACAACCAGCATCCCGTTGGCTTTGTCCTGGTTGTTGCCGCTGATTTCTGCTATGGCCAGTATTTTTAAGTTATAAGTAAGTGATGATTGAAAGTCAGCTTTGTTGTGGTAAAGATTGGTATAGAGTTTATAAACAGTAAGATAACTTTCTTCACCGCAGCTGTTCTTTTTATACAGCGCTGTTGCTTTTTCAAGACACAGGGATGCAGAGTCAAAAGCTTTTCGTTTTAATAACTCTTTGGCAGTTTGCTCGTAGCCGATGGCTTTGCAAACTGCGGATGGCAAAGCCAGCAATTTTTCAGTCCCCTGCTTATCGCCACTCAGTTTTTCAAATTCCGGGCATTCACAGGATGTTTGTGCAGGGAGGTTGTATACTCCAGCAAATAGCAGTAAAAAAAAGATGACCAGGGATCGTTGTAAAAAGCGGTACATATTGATGCTTTATTGTTTTCTGCTACTACAAATAGCTTATTTGTACGCAAAAAAACCATAGCACCCCGTTAGCAAAAACAACCTGTTCCGCCTGTTAATTTATTATTGCCGGTTATTAAACTTTTGAAGCCTCCAGCTTATTCAAATAATTAAAATACAGTAAAAAAAATAATCGTCATTGCTTAAAAAATAAACGGGTCACCTTAAAAGGTAACCCGTTGTTGTAAACCCAGGTGCTCAACCCCTGATTTTTTGTTGATTTACATTTTGCTCAATTTCATAATAACTGCTTTCTTGTCTTTACTTACCAGCCTCAGCAGGTACATACCAGAAGGTTGATTGCTGATATCAATAGAAAAAGCATTGTTCCTGTTCTCGTTCCGGCTCATGATCAATTTGCCGGCGGCGGTCATCATTTCATACTTAACAACCGAAAAGTCTGCAGGCAATTTGATAAAGAAAATTCCGTTGGATGGGTTAGGCATTACCGTTACACCTTCATTAACTTCCGGCGAAGCGGCAATTATCTGTACGTTGTTTGCTGCGAAAGATGATCCGCTTATAAGATTCACCCGGTAATCTTCCGCTTCACCATTAGCGCCATTCAAACAACTTAGCATAGAGGTTCCGCTTCTCAGCATCACCACCCGCATGTTGGTAAGTCCCGGTGCAGCAGTTGCCGGAATGGTGATATTAAAGTTCCTGATATTACCGCTGGAAGCTGCGCCAACACCAAATACCATTTCGCCGGCATCAGCAAAACTTCCGTTACGGTTAAGATCAATATACACCGCATACCCCTGGTTAATAACAGCGCCTGCAAAACCTGCGCTTATTCTGGCTGCATGGGTGGTACCGATCATAAGATTAGTTATTAAGCCGGTATTGATATAGCCACCGGGCTCTGCACCCGAAGTCCGTTCAATACCTCCCAGTTTAAAGTAATCAATAAATTCAAGGCTGTTGTTAACTGCAGGCACACAGGGTAATGGTTGCAACACCATACTGCTGTACACACTGTTGATACCGCTACATTCTGTTTGCACCCGCAACTGGTAACTGCTGCCTGTTGCCAGGCCGCTAATGGTTCTGCTGTTTGTACTAATACCGGTTATCACAGTCCATGAGGCCGCCTGTGGCGTCTTATATTCTAACCGGTAAGATACTGCGCCGGCAACTGCCAACCAGGATGCTGTTACAGAAGAGCCGTTATAGCTTGTTTGCAAACCGTTTGGTGCATTACAAACCGAGATCACCGGCAATGTACTAAACTGTGCTGTTGCAAAACTGCTGGCGTTATTGTTTCCGCAATCAGTCCGTACACGCCAGTCGTACAGGCTGCCTGCTGTTAAACCATTGATGGATGCACTTGTTCCTGCAACAACTGTATTCTGCCAAATGGCGGAGGAACTCAATTTATACTCAACAGTGTAACCGGCAGCGTTAGCCACTGCAGACCAGTTGAGGGTTGCAGCGGAGGTTGTTACATTGCCAGCCAACAAACCTGCAGGTGCATCGCATACCAGCGGAAGAGTGGTAAACTGGATGGGAGCGCTGTAAACACTAACATTAGTAACACCACATTTGGTTCTTACCCTGCTGTCATATGCTGTACCTGGTATTAATCCTGTTAACACCTCCTGCAGGTTATTGCTGATGATGGTTTGCCAGTTTGGTTCAGTGGCTTTTTTATATTCCAACTGATACTCCTGCACATTGGCAGCTGGCTGCCAGCTGATGAGTGCTGTGGTGGTAGTAATATTGGCACACGACAATGCTGCCGGTGCATTGCAAATTACCGGTGGTGCCTGCAGTGTTGTAAACTGTGATGCAGCATACACGCTGGCATTGCCATAGATACAGGTTGTGCTTACCTCCCACTCATACAATGTTGCAGGCGTAAGGCCGCTCAGTGTAATTTGGTTGGCCGTTGTCGGGATGTTTTGCCATCCTGCTGATACCGCTGTTCTGTACCGTACTTTATACTCCTGTGCATTCGGTACTGCATCCCATATAAGCGTTGCAACATCATGCGCTACAAGAGATGTATTTAATGATGTGGGTACAGCACAAACAGGTATGGCTGTTGTAAACTGACTGGAAGTAAATGCGCTGTTATTATTACCTGCACATATAGCAGCTACCTGCCATTGATACGCTGTGCCAGCAAGCAGGCTGCTGATAGCAGCAGTAGTTCCATTGGCAACAGCATTTTGCCAAATACTGGCAGAGGTTTCCCTGTACTGTACCATGTAGCCGGCTGCTCCACTCACTGCATCCCATTGTATCACCGCTGTATTCTCTGTGATGTTATTTTCAGACAGGTTAACAGGAGCATTGCATACTAACTGGAGCGTAATAAACTGCGACTGCACAAAACCTCCACTGCCGCTGCTGCAGTTGGCCTTTACTCTCCATTGATAATTGATATTGTCCTGCAAGCCGGTGAGCAGGTAACTGGTATTGCTTACGTTTCCTGCATTTATCCAGTTAGCAGCAATAACAGACTTATATTCTATAGTGTAATCAATAGCTCCACCAATAGCATACCAACCCAGTATGGCACTGCTGGATGTAATGACTGTAGCTGACAGGTTGCTAACTGTTCCGCAGATGGACGCAGTAGTAAATTGAGAGGCTGTGTATGTGCTGTTAACATTGTAGCAATTTGCTTTTACACGCCAATCGTATAAGGTGGCTGGTTGCAAACCAGTGAGGCCTGTTGTTCTAAGGCTGGTAGGAGGCATCGCTGTCCATATTGTTGCGGAGGCCATTTTATATTCTACCGTATAGTCACCTGCACCGTAACTGCTGTTCCAGTTGACCAGGGCGCTGTTAGAGGTAATAAGTGCAGCGGTTAATCCGGTTGGTACATCACATCTTGCTATGGTAGTAAAGGATGAACTTATATAATTACCCATACCGTTATTACAGATCGTTTTTACCCTCCATATATACAAGGTAAACTCTGCAAGTCCGGCAATATTCATAGAGTTTAAATTGGTTGTACCGTAGTTGGTCCAGGTGTTTACTCCATAAGGCCTGTAATCAACAGCATACCCTGTTGCGCCATTTGCTGCTGTCCAGTTTACTGTGGCCCCTGTGCCGGTGATATTGGTTGCATTTAAACCGGTTGGTGTGGCACAGGCTGCTGCCGTGGTAAATTGGGCGGTGGCGTAATTCCCAAAAGAACCGTTGCAATTAGACCGTACCCTCCAATCGTAAGTAGTGGCTGCCTGCAGACCTCCGGTTATAAATATAATGTTTCCAAAGGAAGCACTGGATACCGTCCATGTTGAAGAAGCAGCAGGTTTATATTCATACTGATAGCCGGATACACCACTTACAGCATCCCAGCTAATGGTAACCGTGGTGGGACCGCCAATAGAAGATACCAGGTTAGCAGGTACAGCGCATATAGAAAGGGTAGTAAATTGAGATGATTCAAAACTGCTGGCCTGGCTGGTACAGTTGCTCCTGACTCTCCAATTGTATTGAGTGTTGGAAAGTAGTCCGTTTATTTGCAGGCTGGTACCGGCAACCGGATTGCCTGCTGCAGTTATCCAGTTTGATGCTGTTACTGCTTTATATTCTACTGTATAATTAGTAACGCCCGGAACGCCTGTCCATTTTACGATCACGGAATTTACACCTGTGTTTGCCGTTAAGCCGGTTGGTGCATTGCAAGGTGGTAATCCCGTAGTGGTAAAATTCTGTGTTGCAGAAGTATTGCCGTTTCCGGCATTGCATACCGTTGTTACTGACCATAGATAATTTGTTCCGCCGTTGAGGCCGCTTATGGTGTAGGATGCTCCTGTTATCCCGGGAATACTCACCGAAGGCTGAGAACCATTTACCGGGTAATAAAACAATGTGTAATTGTTTGCGCCTGGTACTGCTGCCCAACTAACGGTAGCGCCTGTGGTAGTTGCAGAACCCGATAAGCCAGTGGGTGCAGCACAGGTAGTGGAAAAAGAATTAATAGTATAACCACTGTTTACCGGTCCGCACTGGGAAATAATCCTGCATTGATACAATGAGCCTGTCATCAATCCTGTTAAAGTAATACTGGTTGCATTGGTACTTGCTGCCAGCGTCCAGGCTCCGGAAGTTCCAAGCCTGTATTCCACGCTATAATTTACCGCATTTGACGCTGCTGTCCAGTTAACTACTGCGCCAGTTGCGGTTATACTGCTGAATGATACACCGGTTGGTGCCACACAAGCGTTGGCATATAAACCAACAGCGGTAAAAGCATTGGCAGTTTGTATGGCTTCATTGCTGCCGGCACCATACAGGTTTTCTGCCGCCATGATACCGTATAGTCTTGCATCGGCAAACTGCGAAAGTGGGGTGAGGTAGTAAGCATTTAAATGATAGGCAATAGCAGCAGCCTTGTTGATACCGATACCCGATACAGAATAAGACGTGCCATGATCATTTACTCCGCTGCCACCCTGCGTTAGCAGGTAAAACCAATGATTGAGCACTCCGCTGTTGGTGTGTACGCCCCCATTGTCTGCCGAACCAGCGTACCAGTACAAACCCTGGTAGGTATCGGGATGCTGGTAAGCATTGGGGTTTGCCATATCCCTGATAGTATACGTCTCACTGGCCAACTGCCAATTGGCATTGGGTTTATTGGCAAACTCCACCACGGTGCCAAAAATATCGCTGAAGCCTTCATTCAAAGCGCCGCTCTCATCGAAATAAATAAGTCCGGATGTGGCTTGCGTAACCCCATGCGTAAACTCGTGTGCCACTACATCCATACAGGTGAGTGGCTGAAAGTTATTGAGAGCGTCGCCGTCTCCAAATGCCATATAATCAAGATCCCAAAAAGCATTTAACCCTACCGGCATATGCACTCCGCTGTAAATGGGTGCGCCTGCATTGTCATAACTGTTGCGGTTATGTGCAGACAGATAATAGTCGTATGTTTTTTCTGCTGCCCAATGTACGTCGGTAGCATACTCATCCTTTTCCGGGTTTATATTGTTCCAGTTATTGTCGGCATCTGTAAAATCCACCACATTGTAATTGATGGCATTCAAAGTATAGATTCCGCCGCCACGGCCCGTTTCTTTCAGGCTGTACTGGCTGCCATCAAAACTGGTGGTAATATTTTGTATGCCGCTGTAAACGGTATGAGCTACCCCTGGTACATCAGTAGGATGCGTAAGTTCACGGCTGCCCAAAATATTTCCATTGATGGCGTCAACAAAAACCAGGCTGCGGGATAACGGCTCCAATACAGCAATCTCCATTTTATAAGCCAGCCGCAGGTTGGCAGGCTGGATGTCTTTTTCTCCGGCATAATAAACCAATGCGGTCCTGGGATAATACGTTGCCAAAGGATCGTTCTTCATTTTCTTCAATGTGGCTTCCATTGCTAAAGACTCCCAACGGTACTTCCTTGCTCCAATATGCCTTGTGGCACCCGCAATGGCCGCTGATGGCGCAATCGCCGGACTAACAGTGAGGTCTGCTGGAAACTGTTTTATCCATTTCCCATTCTGGCTGTATACCCTGCCGTTTTTAATATGCTGGATCAGGATGGCATTCTCAACAGGTATTCCATTGAATGTTTGCTGGTAACGGTAATGTGTAAAGCCAAGCTTGTCTCTTTCTTCAGTAACGGTTTTCAACTGTTTTAATTCCACGGTTTTACCGTTATCACCCGGCATTATTACAGCTGCCTGTTTAAACGCAGGCTGGTTGCCTTGAAAAATAATTTTCTCAGGCCACATGCCTTGTTTTGATGCAGAAACATCCTGGGCTGTTGACAAATGATTGCTGAACAATGCAGTTGTCAGCAAGAGCAGAGCGTAGATTTTTTTCATGCTGAATTTATTTAAAAAAGTTTAATTGGAATGTACCCGGATATGGCAGCGCTTACTGGCATTCAATCATGGTACGGATTTAAAAACAATCCAAAACTATCTGATGAGGATATACTAAAATGGACTGATTAACCGGTGTGTTAATTACATTAACAAATGATTTTAAGCCGTTGTTAACTGGCTTTTTAAAAAATAGTTGATTGGTATGTATGTAATCCGGTAATACATTTCATCCCATACACAAACCAATAATGTATGCAGTTAAAAGCAGGCGGTTGCGATGCCCGTTATTTTCAAATGGCATTCCAGTTAACTTTTTTGTGTTATGGATGTATCTTTTTGCACTGGGGTACTGAATGGTGGAACTATCTTTTATTTATTGGAAGCGGCCTGTTATTTCAATTGACCGCAGATTCATTGATGGCAAAAAAGATCTTCGTAAATCCATTTGCAGGGCAAAGCTGGAAGAGTGTATTGGTAAGTTGTTTCAGTTTGTGCCTGCTGTTAAAAACAAACGACTGGTATATCTGTGTGGCGGCTTCTGCCATTACCATTTTTAGTAAATATATTTTCAGGTACAAGGGCAAACACATTTTCAATCCGTCTGCATTGGGCATTGCTGCTATAGTGTATTTCTCCGGCAATGCATGGATCAGTCCAGGTCAGTGGGGAAGCAATATGGTATTGTTCTTCACCATCATTTGCCTGGGTGGTATCGTTGTTACCAAAGTGCAGAAGCTGGATGTTACCATGGCCTTCCTTGGCACATTTGCAGCATTGCTGTTTATCCGGCAAATAGGGTACCTGGGCTGGCCGGCAGATTTCTTTGTTCAGTCTGTAACCACCGGTGGCTTGCTGTTGTTCTCTTTCTTTATGATCACGGATCCTAAAACAACACCTGATCATCCGGTTGCAAGAATAGTTTGGGCCATTGTAGTGGCAGCTGTTTCATTTTACTTAACAGCTTTCCAGTTTATTAACGGAGCACCAATCTGGGTTTTAGTGTGCAGCCAGCCGTTAGTACCTGTATTGGATTATTTCTTTAAAGCAAAAAAGTTTGAATGGAATAAGCGGCTCCACCTTGACCTTCGTTCGCTCCCTTAACAAGGAACTCCAAAGGGGCCACAGAGCAGGAGAACAATGTATCACTGTTCCTTATGAGTAGTTTAGGAAACTGATGCAGCTTACACCAGCAACAATAAAACAATTTATCAATAAAACCTCTTGTATGAAAAAGAAAATCGCCCTCGTATCTGCCATCATTATCGCTGCGCCGATGCTGTATTCATTCTGCGGATTTTATGTGAGCAAGGCAGACACTACGTTAAAAAACAAAACCAGCCAGGTGATACTGGTAAGAGACGGTAACCGGAATGTGATCACCATGTACAATGACTTTAAAGGCGATACCAAAGATTTCGCCATGGTGGTACCCGTACCTGTTACTCTACAAAAAAGTGATGTAAAAGTGGTGGACCAGGGACTGTTTCAGCGGCTGAATGATTACAGTGCTCCAAGACTGGTGGAATACTATGATGAGAACCCCTGTGAAAACCGCAGACGGGAGTATGCATCATCTTTAAAATCTATGAATGTAATGACAGATTCAAATGGTTCATTAGCTGAAGAAGACAGGATGAATTATAAGGTAAAGGTAGAAGCCCAATACATCGTTGGTGAATACGATATTATTATCCTCAGCGCTAAAGAAAGCAATGGTGTAAAGAACTGGTTAACTGACAATGGCTATAAAATACCGAAAGGTGCAGAAGAAGTACTGGACCCCTATATCAAAAGCAACCTGAAATTTTTTGTGGTGAAAGTGAATGAAGAAGAAAAGAAAAAGCTGCCGGGCAATTTCTTACGCCCTATCCAGATCAGTTTTAACTCTCCTAAGTTCATGCTGCCCATTCGCCTGGGTATGGCCAATGCGGATGGCGACCAGGACCTGATCGTTTATGCTTTTACAAAAAAAGGAAGAATTGAATGCACCAACTACCGAAATGTGAACATTCCAACAGGCAATAAAATCCCTTTGTTTGTACAGAAAAATTTTAGTGCCTTTTACGACAACCTGTTCACTTACCAGTGGAACAAAGAAAACCAGGATGTTTCTTTTTTAGAGTACGCCTGGGATGTGAGCCCGCAGAATTTTATGAAATGTGATCCTTGCATTGCCACCGCACCATCAGAGCAGGATGTGGTGCAGGCTGGGGTTTGGTGGCTCAACAAAGACTGGAGCGACTACAGTGATGTGAATGAACAGGAAGAAGGAGATGGCACCAGCCCGAATGTACATTTTACCCGGTTGCATTTTCGGTACAACAGGAATCATTTTGCGCAGGACCTCATGTTCCAGGTAACACCCAATAAAGAAAATTTCCAGGCCAGGTATGTGATCACCCATCCTGCCACCGGCAGCTTTACCTGTGATGCCGGCAGAAAATACCTGCAGGACCTCAAGAAAAGAAGAAGGGGAGAACTGAACGAATTAACCGCTTTAACAGGAAAAGACATTGAAAGCTGGCAGGACATGGCGGCAACAAAAAGCGACGGACAGGATGCGAAGGAAGTACAATACGCCAACCTGATCGATCAAAGCAAAGAAGAAAGACAGGCGGGCAACCGCTCTATTGCCGGCTTTGTGTTGCTGGGCGCTGCAGTATTGGGTACTGGTGCGTTTATGCGTTCCAAAGGCAGAGTATAAATTTTTCATGGCTACTTACAGGAAGTTTGGTAACGGCCGCCTTTTCTAAGGTGGCCTTTTTTTGTATAAAACAGCTTTTACTGCTTTATTTCGTGTTCGCAAATTCCTTTATAAATTCACTCCCATTCTTTTATCTTTGGCACCAAATCATTTTAACGATATGAAATTCATTGTTTCCTCTTCGGCTTTGCTGAAACAACTGCAACAGATCAGCGGTGTTATTAATGCCAATACAGTATTGCCCATACTTGAGGATTTTTTATTTGAAATAGAGAAGAATAAGCTGACCGTAGTGGCCACCGACCTGGAAACAGTAATGAAGGTGCATCTGGATATTGAGGCCAAAGACAGCGGCAAAGTGTGTATTCCGGCCAAGATCCTGATGGATTCCCTGAAGAATATCCCTGAGCAGCCACTCACATTTAATATCGACAAAAATTTTGGTGTGGAGTTGACCAGCGATAATGGCAAGTACAAGGTAATGGGTGAAAATCCCGATAACTTTCCCAAGGAGCCTGCTGCGGATGATGCCAACAGTTTTACCATGACCTCCTCTGCCCTGGTGACTGCCATCAACAAAACCTTATTTGCGGTGAGTAATGATGACCTGCGTCCGGCCATGACAGGCGTATTTTTTGAACTGGATAAAAAGGGGATCACTTTCGTGGCCACCGACGCTCACCGTTTGGTGAAATATAAAAGAACAGAAGTAAAATGTCCTAAAACGGAAACCTTCATCGCACCCAAAAAGCCACTCAATCTTTTAAAAGCCGCTTTACCAGATAACGACGATGAACTGAATATTTCTTATAACAGCAATCACCTTTTTGTAAAACATGGCGGTACCGAACTGGTGTGCCGGTTGATCGATGCCCGTTTTCCTGATTACAAAGTGGTGATACCTGTAGATAATCCATATAAGCTTACAGTAAACAAAAGTGATTTTCAAAATGCCCTGCGCCGGGTAAGTGTATTTAGTAACAAAAGTACCAACCAGGTGGCGTTGAGCATTACAGGAAGCGAATTACAATTAGCTGCGCAGGATGTTGATTTTAGTTTTGAAGGTAACGAACGCATGGTATGCCAGTATGATGGTGAAGATCTGCAGATCGCTTTTAACGCCAAATTTTTAATTGAAATGCTCAATGCGGCTGATACGGCCGATGTGAATATAGAGCTCAGCACACCAACCAAAGCCGGTATCATCAAACCAACAGAGCTGGATGAAAATGAAGAGTTGCTGATGCTGGTGATGCCGCTGATGCTGAATAATTAAAAAGACACCCCAAACCCCTTCCCGAGGTGTCGGAACGTTCCAAAAGGGGCTTTAAAGCTCAAGTCTTTAAATATCTTTTCGTATACGCAGGATTTACTTTTTAGTAAATCCTGTTTTTGTTTGCGCTTTCAACAAGTTTGAGTAGGGTCAAAGTTGAAGTCTAGCCCGGTTATTCCAGCCAGCGCAATTAAGCGGGTGCACTTAATAAATTTATTAAACAGCTCTTTCATTTCTTTTCTCCAACTTGCATATTCTAAATCCCTGATCATGGCGCTTATTATCCTCGGTATTATCGTTATCGTTGCCATTGGCATCCTGGCAAAAAACAACAGCAGTATTGCTAAATATGCTTCCATCGCAAGAATGTTGGGTATATTACTGGTAGCGGTGGGCATTTCTACTGCCTGTGTAAAACAAATAGATGCAGGCGAGGTAGGCGTAAAAAAATTATTCGGCAGCATCCAGCCGGAAGTACTGCAAAGCGGACTCCATTTTGTGAACCCTTTATTGGACATCACCAGGATTGATGTAAAAACGCAGAACTATACCATGAGCGGCGTAAATGATGAAGGGCATAAATCAGGGGATGATGCTATTAGAGTATTGACAAGTGATGGACTGGAAGTAACCATCGATCTTACTGTGTTGTACAGGGTAGTTGGTGCCGACGCCCCAAAACTGTTAAGAGAAACCGGGAATGATTATACGGATAAAATTGTGCGTCCGCTTACCCGTACAAAGATCCGTGATAACGCTGTGTACTACCAGGCAGTAGACTTATTTGCCGGCAAAAGAGATGAATTCCAGATCCGTATCTATAAAAGTATTGAAGAGGATTTTAAAAAACGTGGCATGATGCTCGAACAATTACTGGTAAGAAATATCACCTTGCCCAATTCTGTAAAAGCTTCTATTGAATCAAAGATCAACGCAGAACAGGAAGCCAAAAAAATGGAGTTTGTATTACAGAAAGAAAAACAGGAAGCCGAGAGAAAACGGGTGGAAGCCCAGGGTATAGCAGATTACCAACGCATCATCAATACTGGATTAACCGATCAGCAATTACAATACGAACAGATAAAAGCCATGAAAGAATTGGCACTAAGCCAGAATGCAAAAGTGATCGTGATGGGAAAGAATGGGGCGCCGGTGATTATTGACAGTAAACAATAATTACAATTCTATTCCTATGCCAGGCTGGTTTTTATTTGCACTGCCAACTATACTTTTTGTTCCGGTTCCGTGTACAAAAAAAGCGCATTGGTTTTTCATTTGCTGCAGCATGGAGATGGCAACTGTAAATGAAATAAACGGTTCACAAAAAATGACAGCCGTATTTTTTTCATGAATACTTACTTCTCCCGCTTCGATTACCGTTGAAAAATGTTTCTCTAACGCTTCCGTTATTCCTTCATCATTTGTAATCACAAGGGCTTTGCCTGGCAGCGAATTTGGGTTTATATCCTGCTTTGTTACTACAAACATTTTTTTTACAGCAATCAATATTTTCAGCAGCAGCACATACAAACTGCCCGAAATTTTTGGATAGTGTTTCTTTACAAACAATGCCATCGTTCCATAAAAGTTATTGAAGTAAACTGCAGTTTGTTTAGCGGTACTTTCTCCTTTAAAGTGAATGATACAGCTATCTGCAAAATAGAAATTCCTGTAACCTGCTTTCTGAATCCGGTAACTCAGGTCAATATCTTCTGCATACATAAAATAATCTTCATCAAAACTGCCCACCTGGTCCAATACCATTTTATCAATCATCATAAATGCACCCGATAAAACATCCACTGCGTTGTTTTCATTATTGGGTAAATGGCCAAGATAGTAACGGGCAAATATTTTTGATGATGGAAATAAATTGGTGAGTTCCGTCATTTTGCAAAACGAGGTGAAGAACGATGGGAAACCTCTTTTGCTCTCTGGTAAAAAATTTCCGGCGCCATCGATCATTCTTATACCCAGGGCGCCCATATTTTTTTGTTTTTTGAAAAAGGGTAAACACTTTTCCAGGCAGTCTTCCGGTAAAATAGTATCGGGATTAAGAAACAGGATTGTTTCACCCTTGGCCCCTTTTAATGCTTCATTGTTGGCTTTTGCAAAACCCGCATTTTCATTTTTCCATATAAACCGCACCTGCGGAAACCGGTTGTCAAAAAATGATTCACTGCCGTCGGTTGAGTTGTTGTCAATTACTATGATCTCTGCTTCAATATTAACGCATGCTTTTAGTACACTGCACAGGCATTGCTCTAAAAAATATTTTACGTTGTAGTTTACTATGATGATGGAGAGTTGCAGTGGATGTTTTTTGTGGTACGAATTAAGCTTAAATATTTTGCTGCGCCAAATATCACTGCATCCGCCGGGTCTGGCATAGGGTTGACAACCTTATCGGGCTGTTGTTTGCTGTAAGCGCTTACAGAAGTTTCTTAGATTTTCTAAGTGAGGGCCTGAAAATATTGTCAACCCTGTTGTAAACTCTGTTCATACCGGAACAAATTACCTGGATCATACTGCGCCTTAATACCCTGCAATCTTTTATAATTATTCCCATAATACAATTCCGGCCAGTTCGCAAAGTTTATATCCGGGTAATTCCTGTACTGTGCTTTAATACCATTACCGTTAAATACCTGTTGTACCCGTTCAAACTTTTCCAGTAATCTCTTCTCTTGCCCCGGCATCTCCCAATAGGTTTGCAATTCAGAAAAATAAGGGCAGGCCCGGTGCGGAAAAGAGGCGCTTTTTTCAAAAGTCTCGTTTTGAATATTACCTCCCAAAGTATTCACCTGGTAGATCATTCCTGGTGTGGATACAACAATATCCAGCGCCTTATCTATAAATGGATTGATCTCTTCAAAATCTTTATACAATCCTGCGGAAGCATTTTTAAAATACAATGGCGCTTGTCGTCCATAATAAACTTTCAGGGCTTGGGCCAATGGTTGCGGCGTATTGAAAGTTGTTTTATCCGTTATCACTTTTAATCCTTTGATCACATTTTTTACAGCCGGGGTTTGTTTGCCAATATTGGTCAGCAGTATATACAGTGTTTTTCCGTTCAATACAAAAGCACTGAAACATTCCACGGGCAATGTTGCCGTTAATTCAAACCATTTCTGCAAAATTGTTTTTGCTCTTGCTGCACTCACCTTATAGGCCCTAAAACGATGACTTTGCATGGAAGCAGGAGCTGTATGCGTTTTGAAAGTCAGTTCGGTCACTACACCAAAATTGCCATTGTTGCCGCCTTTGCAAGCCCATAGCAATTCATCAGTACCGGAAGCCGTGATGATCTTTCCGGTGCCATCCACCATCGTGATCCCTTGCAGGCTGTCGCAGGTCAATCCAAATTTCCTTGCCATTAATCCATATCCACCTCCCAGTACCAATCCGCCAATACCCACACCGGCACAGGAACCGCCCGGTATGATCCTTTTCCTTGGTAACAAGGCATCATAGATCTCTGCCAGTGTACAAGCTGGATTTAATTTCACCGTTTCATTATCCAGCCACTCCATATTTTTCATGGCGCTCATATTGATCACCAGTCCGCCATTGTTGCTGGAAAAACCTTCCATGCAATGCCCGCCGCTTTTTACAGCAATGGGCCAATTATTTTTTGCCGCATATTGCACTGCTTCCGCTACGCCATGGGTGTTTTTACACAACGCAATGATGGCAGGCTTTTTATCAATGCGCTTGTTAAACCCTTTTCGTAGTGTTTCATATTGCGGATCGCCTGGTTTGATAAATACAACGTTGTTGTCACCCGGTCGGTACCGCAGGTCAGACCGGTTTGAAGGCTTAAGCAAATTAAACGGCTTAGCCATTAGACTTAGCGGTGCCAGTAAAGAAAGCTGCAGGAATTTTTTACGGTGAATAGTTGAAGACATAGTATGTTAGTAAACTAAAGATAGCTAAGTACCGAAAACATTACCAATTATCGATTAACCAATTATCCATTGTTATCTTTGCGCCATGATAAAAACCACCTTATTAAAAGCTACGGAAGCAGGTGCTAAAGAACTGCAGCGGTTTTTCAACGGAAATTTTAAAATAATGAACAAGCAGGGCATCAATAACCCTGTTACCGAGGCCGACCTGGCTGCTGAGAAAGCTATCTTTGATGTGATCAAGGCAGACTTTCCGGATCATTTTATTTTAAGCGAAGAAGCCGGGGAAATTAAGATGGACAGCGAATACAAATGGATCATCGACCCAATTGACGGCACCATCAATTTTGCCAATGGCATCCCTATTTGTTGCGTAAGTATTGGGTTGGAACATGAAGGACAAATTGTAATGGGGGCCGTATACAATCCCTTGATGAATGAATTTTATTTTGCACAAAAAGGATTTGGTGCTTCGCTGAACGATAAAAAAATAATGGTGAGTAAGAAAGATAAAGTGATCAACAGCTGCCTGGTTACCGGTTTTCCATATACTTACCTTGATACAGAAAATGGCCCTTTGCAGGTATTTGAAAAATTAATCAGAAAAGGCGTTCCGGTACGCAGATTGGGCAGTGCTGCCCTGGATCTTTGCTGGCTGGCAGCAGGCAGGTTTGATGGATTTTATGAACACAAGCTAAGCCCCTGGGATAGTTCGGCTGGCTTTCTGATTGTAGAAGAGGCCGGCGGAAAAGTAACCGGTTTTAAAGGGGAAGCATATTCTGTTTATCAACCACATATTCTTGCAACCAATGGTTTGATTCATGATGAATTGCTGGCGATCATCAATGGCAAGAGCTTATAAGTAATGACGAATGTGGAATGTACACCCGTCGTTCCAGATTCGTAAATCGTAATTGATATTGAAATATAAAGAATGGTGTTGCTGTCCTGGGCATTCGTCATTCCACATTCTAAAATCGTAACTAACAACATGAGCAACGAACGTACAGAAATATCCAGTCTTGGTGAATTTGGATTGATCGATCATTTAACAAAGAACAACGAAACAAAAAACGCTTCCACTATTTTAAGTGTGGGCGATGATGCAGCTGTAATAGATCATTTTGGCAAGCAAACGGTGATCACCACCGACATGCTGGTGGAAGGCATTCATTTTGACCTGATGTACACACCGCTCAAACACCTGGGTTATAAAGCTGTGATCGTAAACCTGAGTGATGTGTATGCTATGAATGCAACACCCACACAGATCACTTTGAGCATTGCTTTTAGTAATCGTTTTAGCCTGGAAGCCCTGAGTGAATTTTACGATGGGGTATATGCAGCCTGTGAAAGATATGGTGTTGATTTGGTTGGTGGTGATACCACTTCCTCTCAAAAAGGAATGATCATTTCTGTTACAGCTATTGGTGAAGTATCTCCGGATATGTTTGTAAAAAGAAGCACAGCAAAAAATGGTGACCTGCTTTGTGTAAGCGGATTTTTAGGCGGTGCATTTTTAGGCCTGACCATTTTAGAAAGAGAGAAGAGAATATTTGCAGAAACAGGTGCACAGCCCGACCTGGAAGGACAGGATTATATCATGAGCCGTTTGTTAAAACCAGAAGCTAGGAAAGATATCATTGAATTTTTAGAAGAAGCTGAAATAATGCCTACTTCCATGATCGATGTAAGAGACGGTTTGAGCAGCGAAGCGCTTCACCTTTGCAAACAAAGCAATCTCGGTTGCATTATTTACGAAGATAAAATTCCCATTCACGAAGCAGCAAGACAGTTTGCTTATAAATTAGAGATTGATCCTACCGCCTGTGCATTAAGTGGTGGGGAAGACTATGAATTACTGTTTACCATTGCACAGGCTGATTATGAAAAAATAGTAAAAAATGAAAACATCAGTGTGATTGGATATATGACCAATGCAGAAGAGGGCAAACACATTTTAACAAAAGGCGGCAACAAGCATGAGTTAGTGGCACAGGGATGGAACCATATGAAAAGCTGATCAACACCATGAACCTTAAAACTTTTTTCATTATTGTTATTTCAGCAATGCTGCTAAGCGGTTGTGCTTCCAGCTTTAAAAATTACCACCCCGATAAAAAATATTCCAGGAAGGAACTTCAATCTGATTATACTTTACTCCGTAATATATTAGAACAAAAACATCCATCGCTGTATTGGTACACTTCGCAAGACAGCATGAATTTTTATTTCGACAGTTTATACCGGGCCATACCAGACAGCATGACAGAGCTGCAGTTTGGCTGGAATATACTGGCACCACTCTCACAAAAAATACATTGCGGTCATACCAGTTTTGGTATGAGTCACAACTGGAGCCGGTACATCCGCAACCGGTTTATTCCCTCTTTTCCGCTCTATGTAAAAGTGTGGGGAGATACCATGGTGGTTACCGGTTCACTTCATAAAAAAGATTCGCTTTTTAAACCGGGGATGGTCATCACTTCTATCAACAACATGGGGGTACGGCAAATGACTGATAGGATGTTTCAATACCTGCCTGGTGATGGCTATGCAGACAATGTAAACTACCTGCGCATCAGCAGCAACTTCCCTTACTTTCACCGCAACGTATTTGGGCTGTACAAAAATTATAAAGTAGGGTATATCGACAGCACCGGTAAACGGCTGGTTGCTACGCTCCCCATGTGGGTGCCGCAACAAGACAGTACTAAAAAAGATTCAACAAAGAAAAAAGAAATAAAGCCGCTTATAAAGATCTCCAAAAAAGAAAGGAAAAAAAGAAGGATTGAAAATGCCCGTTCACTCCAGGTAGATACTGTCAACAATACGGCCCTGATCAACCTCAACACTTTTAGCAATGGCGGCGGCAGAAGACTCCGCACATTTTTCAGGAGGTCTTTTAAAACAGTGAAAGAACTCGGTATCAAAAATCTCATCATCGATCTGCGTGCCAACGGCGGTGGTGATATTACCATGTCGTCTTTGCTCACCAAGTATATCCGCAACACCCCCTTTAAAGTAGCAGATTCGGCCTACTCCATAACCAAAAACTTCTCGCCTTTTACATCAACCATCCAGACTGGCTTCTGGAGCAATATCGGGTTGATCTTTCTCAGTAAAAAAAGAAAGGATGGCTTGTATCATTTTGGTTATTGGGAACGGCATTTGTTTAAACCAAAATCCAGTAATCATTTTAATGGTAACACCTATGTATTGATCAATGGTCCTACCTTCTCTGCCTCTACATTATTTTGCAATGCAGTAAAAGGCCAGGAGAATGTAACCATCGTTGGAGAAGAGGCGGGTGGTGGCTGGCATGGTAATAATGGTATCATGATACCCGATATTACATTACCCATAACAAAGCTCCGGATGCGCCTGCCTTTTTTCAGGATCGTTCAGTTTAACCATGTGCCAAAAGATGGACGTGGTGTATTACCGGATATTTATATCGGCCCCACGGTAGAAAGTGTAACAAAAGGAGAGGACAGGAAAATGATGACAGTAAAGGAGATGATAAAAAAAGCTTTGTAAAATGACCCTGGTGACTTTATCCCCGGATGAAAAGGAATTGAAAAACCGGAGCGGAAAAGATTTAAAAGGGAAAACCCCTTAACAAGAAAGATTGGTAAACTTATAGTATTTTAAAATCATCTCCATCTCTCCAGAAGGGAAATCTGGTTCTCACTTCTTCCAGTCTTTCTTTTTCTAAAGCGATGGTAAAAACATCTTCTTCATCAGCTTTGTGATAAAGTACTTCCCCGAGAGGGTCAATAACAAGGCTGTTGCCGCTATGATTGATGTTCTTTCCATCTGCACCTACCCGGTTTACACCCACCACATAACACTGGTTTTCGATGGCCCTTGCACACAACAATGTTTTCCATGCATGGCTTCTTCTCTCCGGCCAGTTGGCTACATACATTAAAACATCATATTCGGGCGTTGAATGTTCTCCCATATTTTGCCTGGCCCATACAGGAAACCGCAGATCATAACAAACCTGTAAATTAATTTTCCATCCTTTTACAGAAGCGATCAGTCTTTTATTGCCTGCTGCGTAGTGCTGGTCTTCGCCTGCATAGGCAAACAAGTGGCGCTTATCATAATAACCACAGGTTCCATTCGGCAGCATCCAGATAAGCCGGTTGTAAAATTTATCTTCCTCCTTAATGATGATGCTCCCTGTTAGTACGATCCTTTTTTCCGAAGCCATTGTTTTCATCCATTCAACCGTTTCTCCATCCATGGTTTCGGCAAATAATTGTGGCTGCATGGTAAAGCCCGTGCTGAACATTTCCGGCAACACCACTATCTCGGTTCTTTCTTCAATGGAATGTATCTTATCTGCTAACTGGCGCAGGTTGGCTTCTTTATCTTCCCAAATAAGATTGGTTTGAATGGTAGTGATGCTGAGAGAAGACATGCGGAATAATTGTGCTGTAAAGTTAGGCAAACACATCATCAAAAACCTATCAGGTCGGCGGCGCTGGATCAATGAGCGGCAGACCTGATAGGTTTTATAATATTCACCTCAACCCCTCTCCTTGAGGAGAGGGTGAAAGCGCTTTTATAATTTTATGAAGCATTAATTTCTTCTGTCTCTTCCACTTGAAGCAGGCCTGCTGCCGAAATTTCTTCTGGGTGGCCTGCCAGATGACTGACCATTATTACTGCCACGGTTAAACGCAGGCCGATCCTGTTGGGAGGATGGCGCAGGAGAAGGTGCCGAACCAGCCGGGTAAGGATGATTGTCCACCACAGGAATTGTTTTGTTGATGAGTCGTTGAATATCTCTCAATTCAATTCTTTCCTCTGCATCACAAAAAGCAATGGCAACACCTGCATTTCCTGCCCTGCCTGTTCTGCCAATGCGGTGAACATAGGTTTCCGGAACATCAGGCAGATCATAGTTAAATACATGCGTCAGGTCATCAATATCAATACCCCTTGCCGCAATATCTGTTGCCACCAGTACACGGGTATTGCCATTTTTAAAATTGGTAAGTGCATGCTGCCGGGCATTCTGCGATTTGTTACCATGTATAGCTGCGGCAGTAACACCTGATTTGTGCAGGATCTTTACCACTTTATCAGCGCCATGCTTGGTTCTTGTAAAAACCAGCGCCGTTTTTATGTTCGGGCTTTTTAATAGATACAAAAGCAGTTGTGGTTTGTTGGCTTTGTCTACATAAAACAAACCCTGGTCTATTTTATCAACCGTAGATGACACCGGTGTTACTTCCACCTTGGCAGGTTTAGTGAGGAGCACATCTGCCAGCTTTTGAATTTCGGGCGGCATGGTGGCACTAAAGAAAAGCGTTTGCCTTTTTACCGGCAGCTTGATGATCACTCTTTTTACATCATGGATAAAACCCATGTCGAGCATCCGGTCGGCTTCATCCAGCACAAATATTTTTAAATGCTGCAGGCCAATATAACCCTGGCTCATTAAATCGAGCAAACGGCCGGGCGTGGCGATTAAAATATCAACACCCTGCCTTAACTGGTTTACCTGTGGTACCTGCGATACGCCCCCGAAGATAACGGCATGGCTTAAACCTGTGTAGCGTCCATATGCTTCAAAACTTTCGTGGATCTGTATGGCCAGCTCCCTCGTAGGGGTGAGTATCAGCACCTTTATATTTTTGCGGCCTGTTTCATTTTTCTTCTCTTCATACAGTAATTGCAGGATAGGAATGGCAAAAGCGGCTGTTTTGCCGGTGCCGGTTTGGGCACAACCCAGCAAATCTCTTCTTTCTAATACGATAGGAATGGATTGCTGCTGGATAGGGGTGGGGGTGGTGTACCCTTCTTCCTGTAATGCTTTAAGGATGGGTTCAATTAATTCTAATTTTTTAAAAGGCATTGATTTGTTTAATTTAAATAAGGCTGGAAAGACGTTGTATTTTCTGAATCAGCGGGGAAATTATTTTATACCATGCGGCTCACAACCTGCCGTGTCACTTATGGTGCAGGCTGCGAAGATAGGGTTTTGTTTTTTGATGGGTGATTTACCGCCATTTTAGTTGCTCTTATGAGGGAAGCGAACTTTAAGGATTGATGGATTGCAATAAGATGAAAAATAACTGCATCTATCTCATAAAAAATCATGTAAGCCATGCAAACGGTGCTGAGCCCTGAAAACCTGCCCGATTTGTTTTATAATTGAAGATAACAACCAAGACCCAATAGTTAATAACCGGGCCGGGCTAAAGTACAGTGATATCATTTGTTATATCCTGATTTTCCATGATAGTAAGATTGAGTCAACTTTACTTTTCGTAGGGCTGTCAAGTTTTAATTTGTCCTGGTTTCTGAAGCTATAACCGAAACCTAAACGTGTCCAGTCTGAAAATTTTTTATATCCATAATAGATCTGAAGAACCTCGTTATGGGGTCCAATGAAATAATTTCTTTCCAGAGAAATCCCAGCGCTATCCCAATAAATATCCTTCCTGTCAAATCGGGGTTTTGTAGTGGTATCCTGATTAACAAACATGGCGCAGTCAGTGTAGGGGTCTAAACAACTATTTCCAGAATCATTGAGTTGCAGATTACCGGAAATTACAGGTAACCCGATTGCTTTACGAATACTGTCATAACCTACCCCAAATGTCTCAATACTTGATGTATTTTTCCTTTGCTGCTTGCATGAAACAAGGCTGAATGATAATATAATTACAAGTATTTTTATAATCATCAGGTTTTTAGGAATTCTGATCCTGTTTTAGCGCCAATCAAAAATATTGTTCCCTGGATCAACAGCCATAAAATATTTGTATGAAGTTAAGGAAAGACATTGCGTTTTTAACCAGCTTGTAATTTTTGAATACCCCTGTGGCTCGTAACCTATAGTGACACTTAGCCGGAAGCAGAAAATAAGTTCTTTTTTGACAAAGACCTTTGATCTATCTTAACATACTATGGCACTCACCCTTCACTACAGCGGAAAATTTAATCCCGACGCTTCTCTGTCAGAAATGATTGAAGAAGTAAAGGATATTGCCAGCATTTACAACTGGCCTTTTTATGTGTATGAAACCGCATTTGATAAAAAAATGTTGGGTAAAAAAACTTACAATGATTCGATCTATGGCATTTGTTTTACACCAACGGGATGTGAAACGGTCAGTCTCAGCTTTCTTTCCAACGGCCGGATGAGCAATGATGTAAACCTTTCATTCTATGGCAACAGCAAAAACAAGATGTAACAAAAATACCTGTACATGCTGTTTACCAAAACCCAATTGGCCGGCATCGAAATACACAAATTAATTGCTCATATCCTTAAGCATATTGAGAAAAAATACCTGCTCGATTTTAAAGTAAGTGATGAAGGTGAATATTGGGAAGCGCTGGATGAAAACAAACTGGCAGAAAAATTCCGTCAATATAATTTTCTGATGGACAGTTTTACAACCGCACTGGAATCATTCCCGAAAAATAAAGGTGAAAATTTTGAAGCTTATTTTGTCCGGCTAATGGAGTATGTAAATAAAAATTCAAAGAGGAATAAACCTTACACGCAAACCCAATAACTCACTTGAGCGGCTTTGCATCTTTTTGATCTTTTTTTTGTTCGGCATCATTCACCAGTTCCTCAATATCCTTATCACCGGTTAAATTATTCATCTGCCTCAGTATATCATCGTACCGGTTAGATACATACCGGCTGATGGGTTTAACAGAGTAAAGCTTCGGATTGGGTAAACAGGCAGCGATCATGGCAGCTTCCTGCCTGGTGAGGTTTTTAGCATCTTTATTAAAATAAGACCGGGCGGCAGCCTGCACTCCAAAAACACCATTGCCCATCTCTGCTACATTTAAATAATGTTCCAGTATTCTCTCTTTGCTCCACAACAGTTCTATCATAAAAGTAAAATACACTTCCAGCCCTTTGCGGAACCAGCCGCCATGCTGCCACAAGAAAATATTCTTGGCTGTTTGCTGGCTGATGGTACTGGCGCCCCTGGTTTTTTTGGGATGCTTTTCATTGTACTTCATGGCTTTCTTTATTGCCTTCACATCAAAGCCATCATGGTCGGGAAACAACTGGTCTTCTGATGCGATCACGGCCAGTTTTATATTCGGTCCCATTTCGTTATAATCAACATAATCCCTCTTTAATCCATGTCCGGAAATCCAACTAACGGTTTGGGTTATGGTAACAGGAGGGCTCACCCAAATCAACATAAGGAGATAAACAAACTGCAGGATGACCGCCCACAAAAAAACTTTTTTAAAAATTTGCCAGGCTCTTTTCATGTAGGATGCTGCGCTATGGTTTTTTTTGATCAGTTGCCCTGATATATTCCAGTGAATATTTTTTTCCTATCACCATCCCTTTCCCGGCGTTTCTTGATAAAAGATAACCAACACCCATCAGGCCAACAGCAGCACCCAGCAGCTCCGGGCTGAATCTTTTATTATCAGACAAGTACACAACACCGCTGGCAACAGTTAACAACAAGCCCCCGCCCATTAATGCGCCGCCGCTGCTGGCCCAGTCAAACCGCCGGCCCGTTTTACCAATAGCAGCGATATCCTTATAATGATACTGGTAATAGTAGAAGGAAGTGTCCAGTACATATACACCCAGCTGCGTAAATACCGGCCTGGTAATGTACTGTCGCAACAGAAGCGAATCATTCCTGATGGCAAGAATATGGGCTTCTATATTAGCACCCGAGGTGGCAGTAAATATGATCGTGCTGCCGGTGAAGTATGTTTTTTGTGTAATGCCTTTCTTTTTAAACAAAATAAAATCGGATGCCTGTGCAAATACACCGGCAACGCAAAACATACAGAGGATGAAGAGCAATGTTTTCATATAGATTTATTAATGGCTTAAGCGGCTGGCATAAAAAACCCCCACCATCAATACCACACCAAATCCAATTAATATTAGTCCAGATACTTTATTGATAAGCCTGATAACCCTTTCATTTATTTTGCTGCGTATCTTCCCTGCCAGCAATACTTTTAAAACATCCACTGCGGTATTGATGAGTATACAGGTGCTGAAAATAATGATCCTGTTCCTGCTGGCATGTTCATCACCTGCTTCTGCTGCTGCAATCGTGGTGGAAGTGGTAAGCCAGAAAAATATTACGCCAGGATTAAGTGTGTTGATCAAAAAACCATACAGGGCAATTTTAGCATGGTCCCGTGTGCGGATCACAATTTTGTTCTCATCTTCCTTCAGGTGTACTTTTTTAAAAAACAGGTAGTACACTCCCAAAGCCACTAAAAAAAGACTGCCACAGAAACCGTTCACCTGCTGATGATTGAGCAGCGATATCATTACGCTGGAGAAAACATTGGCCAGCACCACCCACAATATATCACTCGCCAGCACACCGGCAACAAAACTAAAACCACCAGCAAGCCCGTTATTGATGCTTTGTTTAAAAATAGCAAACACTACCGGGCCCACAGATATTATGAGCAACAGGCTTAAAGCAAAACCTTTAAAAATGGCCTCGATCATGCGAACAATTGGGTATAAATGAAAGGGGCATGAAGATAGAGAATTTAGTGGCACGCTGAGAGGAAGAGACCACGGAGGTTGGCAGATTTTTATTATTATACAATCCCGTATGCCGGATATCATCTAATGTAACAAAGTATTCCAACACTGGAAAAAACCTTTGTTCATTCCAACGGACGCAGCGGTGCTCCGTGGAACTGTCTTCTTCAGCTTGCTGACTTTTTCTTAAAAATAGGTACCGTGCTGCAGGGCTCACCATACATGATACTTTTTGCTACAGGCCTTAATAGTTTGGTGGCCTGTAAATAAGCCGCTTCTCCAATGGGAAGGTCGCCACAACCTTTTATTACAATCCGTTTATCTGTAAACTCTTCCGGTGATAATGCTGCAATATTAGTAAGCAACAGCTGTTTTTTTATTTCTTCTTCAGTACCATACAGCACTTCATTTGCAACAGGCTGCAGCACACTGGCCACCAGCATATAGGCCCACATCGGTATCACGGCATCGGCACTGCAGGTTACAGCAACCAGCTTGCCGGTAAAGGGAGCAAGGTCAAGGTTCTTTAATGCCTCCCTGAAATCTTTCTCTTTCAATATCAAACCCATGAACAGATACGCTTTCAGGTCAAATACGGCCACTTCGTCCTTTGGATAGTAATCCTCCAGGTTGAGTGTAACCAAGGCACTTTCATTTACCCTGTTGATCAATTCATTTTCCATGTAGCAAAATTAAGCTGAATAGGATTGACGGCTGCCAGCTGCATTTTCGGAAAGGGGAAATAAAAAACCCCAAACGTATGTTGGGGCTTTTTATAACAATGCTTTATCAATTAAAAATGTTTGCTTCTTTCATCTTCCACTTTAGCCAGTTTTTTGATGGCTTCAAACCAGCCATATGCCATTTGTTGTGCCAGCATTTTGGCTTTATCAACAGCCGGGATATCTATATTTTTTGTGCCATAGCTGTTTACTTTTATTACATACACGCCGCCTTTGCCTTCAATTGGCTCGCTTGCCTTTGCCTGGTAAGCTTTATTAAAAGCCGCTCCAACTACTTTAGGTTCTTCACCCACACCCATTATCATGTTGGCACTGAACACCAATGAAGAATCAGCACCCGCTGTTAACACCGCACCACCGGGATAGGCAGCAGCTGCTGTTTCCAAGGTAGGGGTAGCCGTTAGTTTTGCTTTGATCGCTTCTGCTTTTTTATTCAGCCTTACCTGTGACTCCAGCAAAGACCTCACCGATGCAGCATCGGGCAGTCCTTTAGGTACCACTTTGGTTACAACACCCACCACTACACGGTCGTTCATATTGATCGGATCGCTTACATCACCCTGGTCTGCTTTAAAAGCCCATTGTACCAGTTGTCTTCCGTCCTGCAGGTCGCCTACCCTGAAATCATTTTCTTTGATAATTTCCGGTGCTTCTGATTTTTGCAATTTGTTTTTAGCAACATATTCATCAAAAGCTTTCAGATCTTTTGCAGCAGCCACCAGGTTATTGGCATCGGCATTGGCTTTTCTCACTGTTTCATCACTTGGCATAACAGACCTTGACATATAGGCTATCTTAAATGCAGGCTCCGGATTTAACACCTGCATGATCTCAATATAGTGCCAACCGAAATTTGTTTTTACAACTTTTCTTGTTTCGCCTTTTTCATTCATCAAAAACTCGGCAAATTCAGGTGAAAAGCCGTTGGGGTTCTGAATGGTGGCAACATCAAATGTCATTACACCTTTTTCTTTATGTGCCTCCTTGTCGGTAGAATAGGTTGCTTCCAGCTGATCAAAACTGGCGCCGGAACTAATTGCAAATTGTACGCTGTCAGCCTTTGCTTTCGCTGCGCTATCCGTCATCGTTTGTGCGCCCGTTTCCCTGTTCACTGTACCTATTAATATGTGACGGCACCTGATAGAATCTCCCAGCATTCTTACTTTCAGTTTTTTTGCCATTACAAAATCACCCCTGTCGAAATAAGGACCAAACACTGCATTTAACGGCAAGGCCGCAATGGTATCTTTTTGTGCATCCGTCATTTTAGATTTTGGTACCCATATATCCGTATACGGACGTGAACTATTGTTTTTTGAAAGGAAAACGGGTGCTGTGCTGTCGGTAGCAAACTGGTCTCTTAATTTTACCACCGCATCAAAAGTACTGGCGGTATCTGCACCACTTGGGTTACTGCTGAAACTTACATAAGCTATTTTACGGCCACCATCCTGCTCGTAGCGTTTTTTGCTTTTGCTCATAAAACTCACGATATCCTCATCAGAAACTTTTACCGTACTGTCGGCTATAACGGTATAGGGTACCGCCACATAACTGATGCTTGCAAAAGTTTTTGCTTCGGCTGCTTCTTTTTCTTTTAACCATTTTGGATAGTAAGCACTGGCCGCAAGCAAACCGCTGTATTTATTACGTAACGCCTGTTGCCTGGCTGGTTCAATTACCTGGGTTTCGGCTGCCTCTCTCATATCGCCGGATTTTGCTTTTTTGGCCTCAGACCACCATTGCTGTACTTTGCTCAGATCATACTGTCCTGTTTCTTTGTCTGTAAAAGCCTGCTTTAATGGCTGCGGTGCATCTTCTTTACTAAAAATGATGCTGGTAAGTTCTTTGGGTGAAAAAGTTATACCGAGCTTTTCATATTCCGTTTCAGATGCTTTTTCAATCACCAGTTCATCCCATGCTCCCTGGCGTATATTGTTTAACTGTGCACCACTTACCCGACCACCATAATAATTTTCGTACATTTTTACTTTGGCATCAAACTCAGTGGTGGTCACTTTTTTCCCGTTCACTTCACCAAGATTGGTGCGGTCTCCTGCCTCACTCCGGCTAAGGCCAAGATTGGCATCCATTAAAATAAAACCAATTAAGCTAAGGGCAATGATTACAATGATGATTGCTGCTCCTTTGTCACGAATTTGCTGAATGATCTGCATTGTGTATAAATAATTAAAAATGGACGGCAAAAATAGGGGAAAAAAGTATATAGCGGTTTTAAATTTCAGCACCTAAAAAGGCTGTAATGAAGGAGGGGTAAGGGATTGGAGAAAAAGCTGTTTCAGCTGCATGGCAGTGGCAGTTTTAAATAGTTGTTTTAAATAGATTTTTTTACGCGTCAGTAAAAGCCGAAATCAATCTCCTATGAGGTTGCCACGGCAAAATTATTTACAGTAGAATTCTTACCTTGCTTTCAATAATATATTACCAAATCTCGAGCTACAGTAGCATGGATAATGTACTAAAAAAGTCAACCGCCGGCTTACCCGGTTCTAAAAACTTCCTGGAAAGAAGTAAAACGATGATCTTGTATAGCATCGGCCTGGCTTCGTTGCTGTTCCTGCTCAAGTGGTTAGAGCTTCGTTTTATAATATTTCACCATTCGTTCGAGGTTTACATCGGTTTTATTGCAGTTATTTTTACCATTCTGGGTATCTGGCTTGCCTTAAAGCTGTCAAAACCCACTATTGAAACCGTTGTGGTGGAAAAAGAGGTATATATAAATAGTATAGAAAACCTTCCCCAGCAACCTGCTGGTTTTGAAATCAATACTTCCCTGATCTCAAAGCTTGAATTAAGCAAACGGGAGCTGCAGATACTGAACCTGATGGCTAAGGGACACAGCAATAAGGAGATTGCCGCCGAACTTTTCATTTCTTTAAGCACAGTGAAAAGCCATATTCAAAATCTTTTTGCAAAACTGGATGTAAAAAGGCGGTTACAGGCGGTTGAAAAAGCAAAAAGACTCCAGCTCACCCCATAAAAACTCCTTCTTAAGTACTAAAAACCGGCTATTACACAAAAAAATAGCCGGAAGTATGAGTGGAAAAAGCTGTACAAAAGCCAGTTTTACGGTAACAAAAAAATTAAACATGAAAAAGAACATCATCATCCACGGGATCATTGCGGGCATTATTGTGTCAGCCACCATGCTTTTTACGGTCAATTATATCAGCCATTGTGAAGGAAGTGTTGATTTCAATACCAGTATGCTAATCGGGTATGCTTCTATGCTCATCGCTTTTTCGCTGGTGTTTGTTGGCATCCGCAATTACCGGGATAAATACAATGGCGGCATCATCAGTTTTGGCAAGGCATTTAAAACAGGGATGATGATCGTTTTAATCGCATCCACCTTTTATGTTGTTGCCTGGCTGATTGACTACTTTTATTTCATTCCTGATTTTATGGATAAGTATTCAGCAAAAATGATAGAAGAACTAAAAACAAGCGGCGCAAGCGAGGTGGAAATAGATAAGCAGGCAAAGGAAATGGCCAATTTTTCCAGCATGTATAAAAACCCGTTTTTTAATGCCATGATCACCTATGTGGAAATACTGCCAGTAGGATTGATCGTAACAATTATCAGTTCTCTTATTTTAAAAAGAAAGGCTGCCAAACAATAGATTTCTATAACCTGGTGCCGGTTGTAATCAGATTTTCTTTTAAAAGTGTCTTTGTTTGCAAATTGGTCAATACATTTAACCTTGAACAATAGCACGCAAATGTTTGACCTGTTTACGCCTTCAAAAGTTCATTATCCCCGGCTGCTGGCGGTTTGGGAATCCTCCGTAAGAGCAACCCATCATTTTTTAGACCCCGGTGATATTGAGTTTTTTAAAACTGTTATACAGGATAAAGACGTTTTTGCACAGGTTACTTTAATTGCCGCAAAAAATGAACTTGGTCATATTGTTGGCTTTGCCGGCGTATCGGGCGAACATCTTGAAATGCTTTTTATCGATGCGGCGTACAGGGGAAAAGGATTAGGAAAACTTTTATTGCTGCATGTCATTAATAATTGTAATGTTATCAAAGTGGATGTAAATGAACAGAACTCAGAGGCGGTGAATTTTTACAGGCATTTTGGTTTTACCACTGTTTCAAGGGATGAGCTGGATGGTTCCGGAAAACCTTACCCAATACTTCACCTGCAGTTGAAACCTTCAGATCTTAATTTTCTTAAGTAGAAATATATCTTCTAAAGGCTTAATTAACATACACTGTTAATAAAAACATATTCCTGTTGATAACCGATGTTTTTATTTTTCAAAACAGTGGAGATAATCGGCAAAAGATAAGTTTGAAGTATGGGTAAATACACCATAGAAAAGTTGAAAAATATTTATACGGCAGTTCATTAACATAGATGGTTTTCTATATCACTGTTTTCTTTTACCCGGCAAATGTTATTAACGACTGTTAAAAAATCGGGCTTGTTTTATTCAGACACTGCTCCTGTATTTAGTATCAGCGTAACAATTACGTAACATTATATGTTAATTACCTGTGGATGATGGTGGATAAACTGAATATTCTAATTTTACAAACCGGCTGAAATATTTGTTTCCACAAATCCACAGCCCTAATAGTAGTAAGCTTTATTTATAATTATAGTATTATAATAGTATTATGGCAGATATTAAAATCGCAAAATCAAATTTGGAATCGGTAGGTTTTTTGGATGTGGCCATTGATCCGGCCATTGACCTGTTTGCAGAAATTGAAAGATTGAAAAAAGAAAAGAATGCCATACTTCTGGCGCACTATTACCAGGAGCCGGATATACAGGATGTGGCAGACTTTATTGGGGACAGCCTCGGGCTTGCTCAACAGGCTGAGAAAACAAATGCGGATATCATCGTTTTTGCGGGGGTTCATTTTATGGCCGAAACTGCCAAAATACTTAATCCCAATAAAAAAGTTTTATTACCTGATCTGAAAGCTGGTTGTTCGTTGAGTGACAGTGCACCACCCGGCTTGTTCAGGTTGTTTAAAGAAAAGCATCCCGATCACATCGTTATCACGTATATCAATTGCTCTGCTGGTATGAAGGCATTGAGTGATATCATTTGTACCAGCAGTAATGCGGAAAAGATAATTGATAGTTTACCAAAAGATCAGAAAATAATTTTTGCTCCGGATAAAAACCTGGGCGCCTATCTCAATAAAAAAACAGGCCGCAATATGGTGCTTTGGAACGGGGCCTGTATGGTGCATGAAATATTCAGCCTGGAAAAGATCATCAGGCTAAAGATCCGCCATCCTTATGCCAGGGTAATTGCACACCCCGAGTGTGAGGCCCCTGTGCTGGCTTTGGCCGACTTTATAGGCAGTACCACAGCATTACTCAAATACACAGAGAAAAGCGACGCAAAGGAGTTTATAGTGGTCACAGAGACAGGTATTCTGCACCAGATGCAAAAGAGTAATCCAAATAAGACTTTTATACCTGCTCCACCCAATAACAGTTGTGCATGCAACGACTGTCCGCATATGAAATTAAATACATTGGAAAAATTGTATTTGTGCATGGAGTATGAAACACCTGAAATTACAATGGCAGAGGATCTAAGACTGGCGGCTTTAAAACCCATTCAACGGATGCTTGAAATCAGTAAGCAGTATGGTTTATAGATTATTTTTTCCAGAACATCCTGATCCTTGTTTTCACATTGTTACGGATATTGGTGTAAAAGAGATTGATATCTCCAATATGATAGTTCTTTTTGGTAAGAAAAATATTTCCAAAGAATTTTGGTTTACAGGTCCATAATACATTTTCATGTATCTGTGCATCAACCACGCCATAGCTGATCTTATTAAAATTGGTAAGTACCCCTCCTGTATTTAGTGTTGCTGGTGCATAGTCATCTGTCAGCGTCCAGGTAAGGGGATTGGTCACAATACTTTTGGTTTTTTCGTTGGCTTGAAAAATGGTATCTGTGTAATTTCTTTTGACGGTTCTCCAGCCAACAAAACAACCGGTGCTCAGGGAATCTTTGCAGGGTGATAGTTGAGAAAAATAATTCTCTGGGATGGGCATTCCGATAAGATAGGCACAGATCAGCCGTTGGTGTAAAACTTCTCCTTCAAAAAATTCTTTCAATAATTTACCAGCATGCAATGTTCCCTGGCTGTGGGCTGCGATGATGATGGGCCTGCCATTGTTGAAATGCTCCAGGTAATATTGAAATGCATTTTTTACATCCGCATAGGCAATATCAAATGCTGCTGAATCTTTTTGTTTATCCGAATTAAAAAAGGCTTTCAGATGTGCCTGCCGGTATCTTGGGGCAAATACCCGGCACTCTTCGTTAAATACACTGGCCTGGTACAGTATGGTTGTATAATCGGTTTTTGAATTTAACAGGCTGTCATCTATAGCAGCATTCCACCTTTCATCACTGTAATGGGTAAGTGTGGTGGGATGAATAAAAAAAACATCTGCTGCGGAGTCTTTTCTGTAATCAGTTAATAAGGGTTTTGGAACACTGTCTGAAGGATCCCACTTCCAGGGATGAGCTGCCCAATAATTCAGGTTGCTATAGTCTGGTTTGGAATCCGTACTCTTAAAATTATTTCGGGTTTTGGAAGAATAATTTTTCTGACTGCAGGAAACCAGGGCAATTGCAAAACAAATGCAGAAAGTAATTTTGATATTGTTGAGTGATATCTGGCGCACTGTTTCAAAAGTATTATTTATCAGCAAATGATTTAGTTAAATTTACTTTTTTTATAAAACTACTTGCTGGCATTTATAAGACATATCCCTTTTTTAAGAGCTGTGCTGCTGCACAGTATCACTGCTTTTGGCGGACCCCAGGGTCATCTAGGAATGATGTTGAAAACCTTTGTTGATAAACGAAAGGATGTAACAAAGGAAGAACTAATGGAATACATTTCTTTTTGCCAGATGCTGCCCGGTGCTTCTTCTACACAAACTCTTACATTGATCGGTTATAAAAGGGGCGGGGTGCCGTTGGCTGTAGTTACCCTTCTGATCTGGATACTCCCTGCCTGTACCATTATGGGTGTGCTCTCTTTTTTGGTGGGATATATTGAAACCGCGTCTGTAAAAACCGGTTTATTCCGTTTCATTCCGGAGATGGCCATTGGCTTTCTTTCTTATGCTGCTTTTAAATCGTTCAGGGTGTCTGTTAAAAATCCCATTACATTGATCATAATGCTGGTGGCAATGGCGGCTACTTTTTTTCTATTTAAAACTCCGTGGGTAATTCCGGTCTTAATTATTCTTGGCGGAATTGTCACTAACTTCAGCAGTAAACGCTTTCCTGATATTGAAAAAATAAAACCAAGACAGATCCGCTTTACAAATATCTGGCTGTTTGTTTTGGTGTTTTTAATTGCCGGCTTGTTGAGCGAAACTGCCCGTAAACAGGATTGGAAAGACCGCAAGGCATATAACCTGTTTGAAAACTTTTATCGTTTTGGAAGTTTTGTTTTTGGAGGCGGGGATGTTTTAATTCCAATGATGGTTGACCAGTATGTAGCAAGACCCACCGCTAAGAAGTTCCAGGATTCCACACAAAATATTATTCGTATAAAACGGGATGATCTGCTGACGGGGGCTGGGATAGTTAGAGCCATTCCGGGACCTGTTTTTTCTATTGGATCATATGTTGGCGGTATTGCCTTAAAAGAGGAGGGAAGAAAATTACAGGTGCTGGGATGTGTGATAGGATCAGTAGCCATTTTTTTACCCAGCGCATTATTGGTACTTTTCTTTTTTCCTGTGTGGCAATATTTAAAAAGATATGTCATAGTATACCGGTCGCTGGAAGGTATCAATGCCGTAGTGGTTGGCTTGATGTGGGCAGCATCGTTGTATTTATTGAAAGATATTTCTATCCTTAATTTTAGCGCAGATGCGCTGATGAACATATCAATTATCACGGCCACTTTCTGTATGCTTCAGTTTACAAAAATTCCGCCGCCACTGATCGTACTGGGCTGCCTGGCTATCGGCTTTTTAATTTGACCCTACCGGTAATAATTATTTCTTTCTATATCTTCTTTTACTTCGTCGGGTACCAGGTACCGGAAAGATTTCTTCTTCTTAATTAAATCACGTACATGTGTACTCGAAATTTCGAGCAGGGGTGCTTCCAGCACCGTAAGCCTGGCACCATGTGTTTCCTTAATATCAAAACCAGGTCTTGTGTAGATCAGCAGTTCATAGTTTGCCAGCAGCGCTTTAAAATTCTTCCATTTTTCGATATTGCAAAAACTGTCGCTGCCCATAATTACGGAGAATGCATGTGAGGGATATTTTTCTTTGAGGTGGGTGAGTGTATCAATAGTGTAAGAAGGCTTTGGCAAGCTAAATTCAATATTGGAGGCCTTCAGATCATTTTCACCTTCAATGGCCAGTTGTACCAGGTGCAGGCGGTGGTATTCATTTAACAGCTGGTTTGATTTTTTTAGTGGATTGTGTGGAGATACAATAAACCACACTTGTTGTACAGCAGTAGTATTAAGGATATGCTTTGCAATGATCAGGTGGCCGTTGTGAATAGGATTAAAGGAGCCAAAATATAGACCTATATTCATAATAAATTAATAGTCAATAAGATACAATCAAATTATCTCTTCTACCATGATATTCTCCGCTTCGTTAATGCGTAAGCTTAAATGATAGCCGGCAATTCGAATTGATATAGGATCGCCCAGTGGTGCTATCTGGTCAACCATAATTTTCTCCCCCGGAACACATCCCATTTCCATCAATTTTAAAAAGATCTCATCTTTTACAACAGAAGTAACCACCACTGTTTTTCCTGCCGCTACCTCTGAAAGTTTTATACCCATCCTGCAAAAGTATTCATTCATAATTGTTTGATACTTTCGTTTTTAAGAAAAACATCTGATGGCGGTACAATTCTTTTCTGCTGATGCAAAAGCGCCGGCACTTCCCCGGACTAAACTCAAGTCGTTTATCAACAGCCTCTTTAAGAAAGAAGGCAGGTCGTTGAACGAGTTGAGCTATGTATTTTGTTCAGATGAATACCTCCTCCATATCAACAGGCAGTTTCTGAACCACGACTACTATACAGATATTATTACGTTTGACATATCCGACAATAAGCAGGAAATTAAGGGCGAGATATATATTAGTATTGACCGGGTTAAAGACAATGCAAAGCAGCTTGACCAAAGTACCCAAACCGAACTCTTACGTGTTATCTTTCATGGGGCTTTGCATCTTTGTGGTTATAAAGACAAGAGCAAGTTGCAACAAGCCGAAATGCGACAGAAAGAAAACCACTACCTGTCAAAGTTCCACAAGTAACAGTTTCACCATGAAACAGTGTTTCGTGAAACAACCTAACTTTGTTGCATGGCAAGAAAAAAAAGGGAAAATCAACTGGAACTAACACCCTCTCTTATTCGGTTCAGGGAAAAAAGAAAGTGGCAGATCGCCCTAAGGCGTTATGTTCTGGAAAGGAATGTTTGTCTTGACTATGCTACCTACTTTGGTTTGGATATTGAGAATATGCGCAAATGGTTTGAATACCAGTTTAAAGAAGGTATAGGCTGGGATGACTTTGCAAGCAAGTGGCAGTTTGATCATGTTATACCTGTAACCTACTTTGACTTTTCCAGTAAAGAAGAATTAAGGATGTGCTAGAACTTTACCAATATCGGGGTGCAAATGTTAGATGAGAATAAAGAGGGTGGAAGCCGGCTGGATGTGATGGCAGCCAAAAAATATTATACGGAGCTATATGAAGACACCGGGTATGCAATTTGTAAAAAGCTGCTGTTAAAAATTGACCAAATTGAAGGGTCAGATGTCATTAATACAACAGGCCAGCAGGCATTTTTAAGAGACCATATGGACTATCTCAGGTTGGTAGAAAATTACACTGCCTTTGAATTTGAACTTATAAATAGGGGTAGGGATATTCATGATGTGAAAAAGGAATTGGAGTTTTTAAAGAAGTTTGATAATACTGCACCCGAAGGGGATAATTTTGCAACCAATGTTTAACGAATACGATGTAATAGTAGTTGGCGCCGGTCATGCCGGCTGTGAAGCTGCCGCTGCTGCCGCCAACCTCGGCAGTAGGGTGCTGCTGATTACCATGAATATGCAGACCATTGCCCAAATGAGTTGTAACCCGGCCATGGGTGGTATCGCCAAAGGCCAGATTGTGAGGGAAATTGATGCCATGGGTGGTTATAGCGGTATTGTTACAGACGAGTCCATGATCCAGTTCCGGATGCTGAACAGGAGCAAGGGACCAGCCATGTGGAGTCCCCGTGCTCAAAGCGACCGGATGCTGTTTGCTGCCAAATGGCGACAAATGCTGGAGGAGACTCCCAATGTGGATTTTTACCAGGATATGGTGAACAGTCTTTTGGTAAAGGATGGCAGGGCTTACGGCGTAGTAACGGGATTGGGGCACGAGATAAAAGCCAAGTCCGTAGTACTTACCAATGGTACGTTTTTAAACGGGGTAATACATATTGGAGAGAAAAGGCTGGGTGGTGGAAGGATGGCTGAAAAAGCTGCCACCGGTATCACAGAGCAATTGGTGAGCCTGGGTTTTGAAAGTGACCGGCTTAAAACCGGTACACCTCCCCGTATTGATGGTCGCAGCCTGGACTATTCTAAAATGGAAGAGCAGAAAGGCGATGAAGAAATAACCGGCTTTAGCTATACCAACTCAAAAAAAATACAACCCTCAGAACAGCGGAGCTGCTGGATCACCTATACGAGCCAGCAGGTGCATGATATTTTAAAAACAGGTTTTGACAAAAGCCCTATGTTCCAGGGAAGGATACAAGGAACCGGGCCACGCTATTGCCCCAGTATTGAAGATAAGATCAACCGCTTTGCGGAAAGAGACAGGCACCAGTTATTTGTAGAACCGGAAGGTTTCAATACGGTAGAGATCTATGTAAATGGATTTTCTTCTTCTTTACCAGAGGAAGTACAATACCAAGCCCTTCAGTTAGTACCCGGCTTTGAAAACTGCAGGATGTTCAGACCGGGTTATGCGATAGAGTACGATTACTTTCCACCAACTCAATTAAAATTCAGCCTGGAAACAAAACTACTGGGGAACTTATTCTTTGCAGGACAGATCAACGGTACCACTGGTTATGAGGAAGCCGCCTGCCAGGGACTCATGGCCGGTATCAATGCTCATCAAAAGGCCAGGGACCTGGAGCCGGTGGTGTTGAAAAGGAGCGAAGCCTATATCGGCGTTTTGATAGATGACCTGATAAATAAAGGAACGGATGAACCGTACCGCATGTTTACCAGCAGGGCAGAGTTCCGGACCTTATTGAGACAGGATAATGCAGATCTGCGTTTGACTGAACTTAGCTATCGCCTTGGCCTTGCTTCCCAGGAAAGAATGGAAAAGGTGAGAACGAAAGAGGACGGCGTTGAAAAAGTGAAATCAATATTGAATTCACTGACACTTGATCCCACGGAAGTGAATCCTTTCCTGGAGAGTATTCAGTCTGCAGCATTGACCTTAAAACAAAAAGCTTCCCAAATAGTGTTGCGCCCCAATATTAGTATTGCTCAACTACAGGCAAGTGTCGAAAAGGTGGAAACAGCATTAAAAGGGATAGAAACAGAAATAGTGGAACAGGCCGAGATTCAGATCAAGTACAACACGTATATCGAAAAGGAAAAAGAACTGGTTTCAAAAATGAGCCAGTTGGAAGACCTGGTGATACCTGATAATTTTAACTATGAAAAGCTGGTGTCACTGAGTACAGAAGCAAGGCAAAAGTTTAAAAAGATCCGTCCACGCACCCTTGGCCAGGCATCCCGTATTTCGGGGGTTAATCCAAGCGATGTGCAGATACTAATGGTATTTATGGGTCGTTAATTATATAAATATTTACTGATCATGTCTTTACAATTTTCCCCTGCAACAGACAAAGCCACTGTTTTTGAGCATGTAACCGCTTATTTAAAAGAACAAAACCTGCTGGTTGATAAAAAAGATGAAAGCCGTCCCTGGGGAGGTTTTTTTGTATTGGATGAAGCCGAAGCGGAAAAATTCATTCGCCTTTACTTTCCCCATCTTACCAAAGACGAACTCACTATATCTGGCAAATTGAGCCCAAAGATCCTGGTAGTTGGTCCTAACAAGCGTCTTAGCTGGCAGTATCATCATCGCCGGGCAGAAATATGGAAGCTGATTGGCGGTGTTGCCGGTGTTGTTACCAGTGATACAGACCATGAAAAGGAAACCACCCACCTGTCCATTGGCGATATCGTACAGTTACAAAAAGGAGAACGGCACCGGCTGATCGGGTTAGACGGCTGGGGTATTGTGGTCGAAATATGGCAGCATACCGATGCAGACAATCCAAGCAATGAAGATGATATTATAAGATTGCAGGATGATTTTGGCAGATAATTATATGTAATTATTAATTAATATAATAATTATGCAGATCTCTTTATTTCATCAAATTCACCGGAAAGGCGGTAGGGCATTTTCTTGATCTCAACCGGGGGATATGTTTCTTCCCAATCAGGTTCTTCTTCCAATTCAATTCTGTGGGCAATATCGTTGAGCGATGATAACCGCTGCACTATATACGGAATCGTATCCAACCCGGAAGTAAATTTCAGGATATAGCTATAAATGCCAAACAGGCTGCCGGCCATCATTGTAGTATGGTGGATATTTTTAGAAACGATCAACGATGCGGTAATAACCACCAGCACCATCAGCTCCATAAAGCCAAAATTCAGCGCTTCTTTATTGGAGATCTTGATTTGCCATTTTCTCAGGTTGTTGTAGTGGTTCTGTATTTTTATTTTATTGCCTGTCGAGATCACGTCCACCTGGTTTTCTAGTTCATCATTCCGTTCTTTGTTCAGCCTGCTCATTCTTTTTCCATACACATAACTCACAAGGCTAACAGGAACGAGTACTCTCAAACATAGGAGCGCTATTACCTTGTCGTAAAAGAACAGAATGAGGAGAGACCCGGCCAGGTTATACAATGCTTCGAGTACATACACCAGGTCCTGCTCCAGGAAGTCAACAAATTCCCTTGCCAGCGTGGAGTGGGCGCTCAATTTGGAAACCTCCATTTTTGTTCTCCTGCTCAGCAGCTTTGTTACGAGTGATGTGTAGATGGCGGAATAAGTGCGGGTGTCATACATATGCCGTATGGTACCCACAGAAAGATAAACAAGATGTACCGCAGCAAGTACCCCAACTCCCTGGTAACTCCCTTTGATAATATCATTTACCGCCTCTCCAAAAAAGTAAAACCGCAGCAAACCACCAATGGTTTCTATTGTGAACAAAGCATAGGTAATAAAAAGCTGGTTTTTGTGCTTTTTAAAAAGATTTCTTAAAATATCAAATTTTGCCATATACTTTACTCTCCAGATAATAGATTGTTACCCACGGCATAACCGCAGAAGAAAAAATCAGGAATGGAGTAGTAAGACAGAAAGCTTTCAGGATAGTTTAAGCTGTGGTTTATCTTCCCTTTCTGTTACGGAGTTGTTTTCAATTCCGGTTATTAAACCACGGCAATCAGGAGCGCCACACTGGCAGTTAAACGGCTCCATATTTTCATCCAGGAAAGAAGCATAGTCGAGGGTTAGTTCTTCGTCTTTCAAAATGTTCCTGGTAGCTATCACGTTTAAACCGTTGTACACCGTATTGGGCAAACAGCTGTGATTTTGAGGAGCCCACTCACACGGATTATTATCCCATAGCAAAAATACCTCTTTGCTTAGAGGATAAGCGTATTTTCTGAAGATTTCCTTTTGGTTAACATCCCAGTTTTTCTCCACAAATTGTTTGGTGACAATCCGCTGGGCAAGTTCTTCTCCTTTAAAAACCAATTCATTAGCGTAAATTTTCTCGGTGGCATAAATACCATACCCTGCGATGGGACTGCCCTTTATATAGTATTTTTTTTGCTTTTGTTTGTGCCGGGAAATACCTTCGGCAATAATATGCCGTAAAAAGTTCGACTGTCCATAACCATCATACTGCAGGATATAATCGGCGCTGCCTTCATATCCATCCTTATAAAATACCGAACAGGTAAAATTGATCTCTAAGAAAAACAGTTCACCGGTTTCATTCATCCTGAAATCCAGCCGGCCATATCCAACTCCGTTAAACGCTTTGAATATTTTTTTAGCAGCATCCTTCAGTCGTTCAGCAATTGTATCATCAGCCACTGGAATATTAGCGTTGGGATGAAGCTCTGATGTTTTAAGCGAATAGGTTTTATATTCAAATCCTTCAGGAAAAATGTATTCCACCGGATGAAAAACCGTAGGCGCTGCCCCTGTATTGGCGGCCAGCATCACGGTAAACTCCCTGCCTTCCACATACTCTTCCACCAGCAAAGGCGCATATTCGTCTACGATAGCAGCCACCTTGCTTTTTAGTTCATCCAGGTTTTTTACCAGGCTGCTGTGGTCAACACCCAGACTGTCACCGGCTTTGTGAGGTTTTACAAACAACGGATAACGCAGCTTGCTGCAGGCACTTTCAATATTCTGGTGTTGATCTTCTATTAATACAAATTCGGGAGTGGAAACACTTTCGGTATAAGCCACATATTTCATCAGTTCTTTCGGCGGGTCATATAGCAGCGATGTTGGACCCGTAAAAGGAAGGTTGAGTAATTCTAAAAAATAGATCACGTCGATGGATGGCACTTCCCATTCAAGGTATCCTTCGCAGAGGTTTACAAATACGTCGTAATTGTTCTTTTTTAATTCCTTTAGTTGTTTGTAAGTAGTGAGTTTGTTAAGCAACACATGATCAAAGCTGGCAGAAGGAATTAAATGTGAGAGGTCTCTTGGAGGATCATAATCCTTGTAATCAACATTGGTTGTGGAATAATCGGGCTGCAGCACGCAGATCTTTAATTTATCCCAGTTGGGTTCAGCTCCCGCCTGATGATTTTTAGCTGGTTTACCTGGCATTGGATATGTTTACTAAACTCAATGATTTTTTTGTTACAGAAACTGTCGAATTATGATGTCTTTCAAGCGCATTATTGATAATTTCCAAAACAAGTTCTGTGAATGATTTACCGCTTACTTTTAATATCGCCCCGATAGAAGTAAAATTTTCGTCTTCACTGATTCCGCATTGTGCATTTACTTCCAGTACATACAGCTTTCCCGTTGTCTTGTCTTTCCGGATGTCAATTCTTGTATAACCAGTACCTTTTACCGATACAAAAGCTTTCCAGCTTAGTTTTTTCACTTCTTCCGCATCCGCTTCATCCACCACCGCATATTCGTAAAAATTTTCTTCATCCGGCATGGCCTTCTCTTCCTCATAAATTTCCCATAACCGGTCAAAGCTCAAAAATTTTTCATTTTCGGGCAATGATGGATGAAAAACCCTTTCAACCGGTTCATAAATGAAGGTACCGGCCGGCTTATCATGATCTCCCACCAAAAAGCTGGTAAACTCCTGCCCGGGAATAAAGGATTCTGCTATTAAGCCGTCAGTAGCCAGGTTCCAGCCACGGTATCCCTCAAACATTTCTTTTATCAATTGGGCTGCCTCTGCTTCTGTGTACACAACATTCTTTGTTCCCACACCCATACTGCCGCCCGATACAGAAGGTTTGATAATAACGGGGGTACCCAATCTTTCAAAAAGTCCCTTCACATGATGCTTTTCGGTTTTAATTGCCTCCCATGGCGGAGTTGGCAACCTGGCTTTATCAAACCGCTTCTTCATAGCGATCTTGGAAGTGGTAATATGATAAAAATATTCTTCCGACCCGGTATAAACCAGTTTTCTTTCTTCTAAAAGTTTTACAACCGAAATGCCCGGTGTGCCGTTCACTTCATCGCCATCACATATATTCAATACTATTGGAAAACAAGTATGGGCATCTCTCTCTGCAACGATCTGTTCAATTACTTCGGCGTAATCATTCATGGTTACAGGCTGCCATTGCCATTGCAGATCAAGATCAGCAAATGTTGCACTGTACTCTGCTATGCTTTGGGAAAAATCGTAGTAATAATCGATCGTTTCGTCATTGGTTTGTACAAGAGGTGCCAATACCCACACCTTCACAGGAAGATTTAATGGATTACAATGCCCGAAATGGAGTTCAGCCATGGATTCGAAAAGATCGAATGAATAAAATGGTTTAGTAAGAAACGGGCCAGCTTTTTTTCTTCTGTAGCGTCTTCAGATGAGCAAAATTAACTTGATAATCAGCAAAACCCATTTGTATAGTAAATGTATGTAAAGGATGGAATAATAAAAAAATAAAAGGGGCAAATTGACGACAATTAGCCTTTCAAAGGACACAAAGGAAGTCTCCTCCAATGGATCGGCTAGTGGATTATTAGTATTTATCCGTGCCTTTTTATAGTAAAACCCCCAGCCCGGTTTCAGAAATTACGGATCATAAAAAAGGGCAAAACCGCTATAGGCGGGCATTACAGCTTATTTTAACTTTACTGTTCAAACCAATATTATTATGAAAAACAATTCTGTTCATGGCAATGTTATTGCCCAGGCTTTAAAATCAGTTGTAGCTTTCTGGAGCAACCTGTTTGTTTCAAGTTCCACAAAAGAATTTAACCGTCTCAAAGATTTTATAGCGTCTTAATTACAAGAGTTAACTGAATGCATACAGTCACCTGGCAACTGCTGGTTGCCATGATCATTCCATGCATTTTTAAAAAGAGATACTAAAGCCCAACTGCCGGCCTGTGGCTATTGAAGTTTACTTCAGTAAGGTCGATCACTTTCGCCTGTTTCAAACCTGATTCAACCTCAACCTCTTCCAGCAATTGTTTTTTTATTGCAGCATCCGTAAGCTGTGCAATGGCACAGGCCTTATCAAAATCCGTATGCATACCAAAGGCTTCCAGCATTGGGGGTACATTACTGTATTCGGGCAATACAATAAATTTTTTTACAAAATAAAAGATCTCCCCCTGGACCTTTTTTGTGTAACAGGTAAAATTAGTTTCCATAACGGTGTTATTTAGGTTAAATCAACAACCTGTTTCTCAACAGGATAAACATACGGCGTGGAAATTCAGAGGATTTGAGATAACGGATTCCAGGATAACGAACCAAACGGGCAACGTGGTTCTAAATTTTAAAACGGGAACAGTATAAAAAAATCTTCGGTCTGTTTAATTAAAAAAGAATGCGTTGATCCTTTTTGGAAAAGAAGTAAATAAACCCTGTTGCTGATAAGCCGTTCTGCCTTTTTGCACAAGCCCTTCTGCGGTTATCATAAACCCAAGCGAAGGCAGGTTGGCTTTAACGCTTTTATATTTTACCGACACCGTCTTCTCATTGAACTCCATAACGGGTCCATCAATGATGCTGGCTTCCCTGCCTGCTTCTACAAAGGTTTTTTCCAGTTTGATGTCGGAATAGGTTTCAGTTACTTTTCTTACAATATCAATTTCACTGTCGCTGATTACGGCAGGTTTTGACTTCCAGTAAGCAATGGTAGCCACCCAGGAAATGGTGAGCAGTGACTTTATTTCAGCTTCTGTTACATGCACAAAAACCACCGCATTAAAAAGCGGCTGCTGTGAAAGTTTTTTGTATTCTCCCCGGCCTTCCTTTACGGAAACCAATGGGCAGAAATTTTCGATCTTTTTCTTATTCAGTACCGCAATAACCTTACGTTCTTTTTGCGGCTTAGTATAAACTGCATACCAATTACGAAACATTGTTGTAATAATTTTTGGTGTTGAAAACTGCAGTTTTTCAAATTTGTATCAGACGGAGTTTTTTCAGAGGAATGTAAGACTGTAATGAATAGCGGAACTTCAAACGGATATTATGGAATTCATTTACTCAGAGGTGCAACAAACCTACGATTTTAATCTGAATAATCAACAGGTTTTCCCCATTTTATTTTCTGGAAAAAAGCTACCTGGCTTGCATATACTATAAAACCGGCTGCCTGGTTTCGCTTTATACTATATTTTTGATGAAACATCTAACTATGGAAGAACAAACGAACCTGGGGGTGGGAACCCGTCTTCAACACACCTCTTGCGATCCCTTTTTCCGAATTGACTAATACTGTTGCTTTACCTGATAAGCGACCGTTCCCCGAGTACCTCCACACTATTGGTAGCCATATCAAAAACGCCAGACTTGAAAGAAACCTACTGATTAAAGCGGTAGTTGAACAATTGGATATAGACAGGGAAACGCTCAGGTGCTGGGAGACGGGTGTATATGAACCCCATGTGTATCAGTATCCTTCCATCCTGGCGTTTCTGGGATATGACCCTTTACAAATCGATACAAGCACCTTGGCCGGGAAGATTAAGCAATACCGGTATTCCCACGGTTTGAGTCAGGAGAAAATGGCCGAGCTACTACAAACTGATCGATCTACGGTATGGCAATGGGAAACGAAAAACCGGGAGCCGATACCAAATTGCAGGGAGAGAATTTTAAGGCTTGTGGGTTATATCTAGAAATGCGCTTATTATATTTGTCGCAAAAAGGTAATTATGAGTGAAAACTTACAGTTAGGAATAGGCACACGGCTCCAGCATACGCAGCTAGGTCCAGGTGTGATTGTTGGCATTCGGTATGCAACTTATTTAATTTCCTTTATTCACCACGGAGTTAAGGAGATTGATAAAACCGATTCCCACCTGGAAGAGATTATTCCTGAAAATGTTACCGAGGAACTAGAAACAAACAGTGACATAGAAAAGTCGCTACTTAAAATATTACGCCTTTGGAACGGGGTATCTGAAGTAGTTCCACTGGGGGAGCGATGGATGGGGGGAACGATGATACTACAACCAGGCGACAAAACGCTAAAGCCCAAAGAAATTCCAGTGGCCGACTTTTTTCATAAGATCGTGATGCTCCGGGACAGGCTTAGGGTATTGGAGCAAAATATAAATAGCAACAAGAAACTTGGTGATGAGGATAAGGTTAATATTCAGCAATATATTACACGGTGCTATGGTTCACTCACTACGTTCAATGTGTTGTTTAAAAATAAGGAGCAGTGGTTTGTGGGGGATAGATCAGGCAAGGATGATTAATCATAATTATTTAGTACTACGAGCTCCCCAGTTTCATCAGGGTGGTCTACCCTCGAAGCTATGTTATTGGAATAGATGGTCTTTAAATTGGAATTATATACCAGCGTATTTAAACCACTATAGAAAATATTTCCCTGAATATTTAAAAAAGAACGAGTTGGAAATCCCTCGTCAGCAACAACGGCAATAGATCGGGGATCGCTTGGCTGTAGCAAGAAAACATTATTATTAATATTTATAAATTTCGCAGGATTGTCAGACGGATTTATTTCCAAAATTTCTTGACTTCCTTCTAACACCCCGTCAAAAATATTATTACATATATTAGATTTAGTTGGAGCATTCGAGGCATTTCCTATAGTTAATTTGGTTTCATCACACCGATTTCCCAAAAACTGAAATTCAGAAGAAAGGGCATAGATAGTAGATTCTTGTATTTTACAGTTCGATATTCCATTAAGAGAGTTACTGCCAATTGTACAGTTGTCAATAGTGCAATGGTTGAATGTCAAGGCTCTTATTACAGCTGTATTTTCTAATAGACAATCAAAAAAAGTTCCATAGTTCACAATACTTCCGACGGTTGCGTTACTAAATGTGCAGTTATAAAACTTCACTTCGTTATCACTTACACTTCCTACCCTGGGAATTGAACCAGAAAATTTACAATTTATATAGGTCGTTGAATTGCCCCGTAGTTCAACATCACTAAAAGTTGTACCCGTAAAAGTAACATTGTTGCCTATTCTTAAAGCAACACTTCCATTTCCGATAATTTGCCCTCCGGTGATATGCAGGCTTGCATGATTCAGAACTGATAATTCTTGCGTGAGGTTTAAGATTCCATCAATACGTACAATATTATTCGCCGATAGTGTGGTATTTAAGTAATTGAATTCATTAAGCGTAATAATTGAAGAAGCAGTAACCCAGTTAAGTTGACCAGTTCCGTCATTGGTAAGTACCTGCCCATTGGTTCCTTGAATAAAAGGAAATGAATAGGGGACATCATTGATCTTTTCAATATTCCCAATATTGTCAATTCTGAATTGTGAATTATTTCCAACTGAGAATTTAGAAGCCGGGGTGTTTGTGCCAACACCTACATTTTGAGAGTAGCAATAACTACTTGATAAAACCAGTAAAGAGATTATGAACTTTTTCATACAAAGAAGTTTTTAAAGAACAATAATTAATATCGATTACTTACCCATAATACTAAGTAGCTTGCCATCTTTTACTGTTACAAAAGTGCCCTCTGATGAATGTAACTTTCTACAAATACCGCCAGAATATACAACTGGATACCTGGGAACTCCGGTTTGAATAATCACATCCGTATTTTCGTCTGGGATGACCCCACAACTCCAATTGAGTGGGTTTTCCCAGGCATCATTCACAGAACCTTTCCATTCCAACACAAACGTGAGTGTAACCGAAGGGTTGTACACCACACTACTATCATTTAGTGTTATTCTGCATCTGTATTGATAACCATACCATGCTGTGGGTACATTTTGTAATTTGAGCGTTGCTGTATTGGCACCTGCATAATTTTCATTGTTTATTACATATATGAACCCAGCGCCGTCATTTACTTCCCATTGATATGATTGTATGTTCGAATCTGAAGTATCTGCTGTAAACACTTTACTATTTAGTAAACATTTAAGCGATGTAGTGGTAACAGTCCTTCTGTTGCCATTGCCATCATAAGTATATTTTACTAATACCCGATTAGGATACTTAACCTCTAAAAGTCTATATAATGAGTCGTATTTATACTCTACAGCTTGACCCTTAATACATAAAGGAAGAAAGAAACTCAATACGACTGCTTTATTTTTCATGTATTTAGTTTTTAAACTCAAAAAATATTTGGTTTACTGTTTAAAAAATCTATTTGTTTTGTTGCTTCTTCTTTTATAATTGTGTCTTCATGGTCTTTGAGTAAATTGAGCTTTTGTTTTGAAGCAATAGTGTTAATAGCTCCTAGCGCCCAAATGCATTTCTTTGCTATGGATCTGCCATCATCATATTCAGGAATTTCAAGAGCCCTCGAGTATAAACATTCAATACTAACTGGATCTTTAAGTTCTTCTAGCAACATAATAATATCCTCATGACTAAAATGCCATTTTTCCATTAAAAGTTCACAAAGTAATTCTGTATACCTATTGTCCACACCATCCCAAGAAATAATAATTAATAATTTTTCGAGTTCTAAGTCGTTCGTTGTATTTTTAATTTCTGACAAAAGTTCTGTTGTGTGTATGAACTTGTTTTTTGGTACTGACTTTAAAAAAATATTTACTAAAAAGTTTAAGTCTTCGATTTTTTTTATTGTATCTATAATTTTCATTATTTTATCAAGCTATGTCGAATAATGTTTTTGTTGAAATTTGAAGTACTGTTTCCTAAACCAATGTTGAGAACTCCTTTTTCGCCTTTAAAAAAATTATGTCCGTTTTGTATCCATCCTTTTGATACTTTAGGAAGATTTCCTAATCCACTATTTATTACAACTCCGGAGCCATTTCGAACGCCTATTTTCGACATATCATTTATTGCATTTGAGGTTGTCTTAAATTCTACCAATTTATCATAGCCAACTCTATTTAAATAACTTCTTGAATACTCCAAACTGGTTGAAATAAAAAGTTCTTTCCCTGCCATTGAAGACAATCCTCCATTTATTTGTAAAGCAGAGTATTCGACATTGGACATGGCTCTATAAAAGGTAAGATTTCGAGATCCTTTTACAGATGCCTTAATTAAACCCTTAGCAACTGTACTTTGGCCGGCACTTCCGATATCAAGAATGATACTGCCAACGCCCAATCCAACTTGCGCCCAACTATTATTCTGGATCCCCCAATAAATATCTCTCGCTCCTCCTACCACAGGAACAAAGTCAAGAACTGAAATTTTTGGGCTTGAAATATATGTTTGTTGCAAGTGAGGGAAATATTCACTTGTATTATTTACTGCTTTATACCCAGTTGGATCAATGTAGAAAAGAGGATTATTTAGGCCATAGACATACCTGTTTATATCTTGAGTGGAATTATAATTAAATGGGTATGGATCTTTTGAAAGAAATCTGCCATTAGAGGCATCATAATAACGAGCCCAGACGTAATGTAACACAGAGTCATCCTGTTGTACACCATACTTGCCAAGCCAGGTATATGGTTGAGTAGAAGTACCATAATGTTTAAATGATTCGCCAAATGCCCCGTAGGCATACGAGTCAGAAGTACTACCGCTATCAGTACTAAGCGCAATTGTATTTCCATACACATCATGATGATAATAAATCCAGTTACTACTACTATCTCGAGCTAATAAAATACCATCCGGGGTATAAATATTGGTTATGGAAGTGTTGAGGTTTGGATTGGATTCCGAGATAACCAATGGGTGGTCGGTAAAAAGATTGTCTATATCATACTGTATAACATTTATAGAAGTATTTTTTTGTATTCTTTGATCAAGGGCATCATACGTATACAAATGTTGGTTACTGTTGTACTGATACCTTATTAAGTTCCCTTGGCTGTCATAATTAAAAGTGCTGCTATCGTTTGAAGATAAAGTTTTTGTTCGGGCTCCATTAGGATCATGCTCATGAAGGCTCTCTCCGGCAGTAATAATCCTGTCATCAATATCAAATGTAGATGAAGTCGAAAGGTCAGCATAAACAGGGGCGGCTACCTTTATGCCGGAGTCTTTTACAATAAATCCATTCTTATCTCTTACTAGTAAATTTTCATGAAAGGGAGGAGAAATGCCGCTACTATAGTTTTTCCAAGAAGTTATTTGATACGCATCGTCATAGTTAATGGTTGCTTTTGCTCCATTGGGATACATAACACTGTCTAAAATTCCATTTACGTTTCTAAATAAAACGTACTGCTGATTATTCCAGTCAGTAACTTTTACGGGAGCATTGATTGAGTTATATGAATACTTTACAAGTCTATTGCCGCCGGAGCGAAGCGAAGCAATATTTCCAACAGAATCGTATGTATAACTTAAAGAATCGTTATGTGGATCAGCTTTTGATAAAAGTCTTCCTAACTCATCGTAGCTATACATTATATGGCCGGCCGGATTTGATGCCCTCTTTACCCATCCATTGGGGCTATACATAAAGTTTTTAATGATACCGCTTTGATTGGAAACCTGTAACAGTTCATTGTTTTTAGAGTATGTGTAGACTAAAGAATTTGAAACTAGGTCATCGAAGCGAATTATACGTCCGGCACTGTCATAGGTATATAAATAATCACCAAAACCATCATTTGATTTTATCGGTCTGTTTGTTTGGTCATATTTCCAGCTTCTAATGTTGCCTTTAGCATCAACAATAGTATCAATATTACCATTCAAGTCATGATGAATAGTAACCGTATTTCCCACAGCATCGGTAATTTGATTTTGCAATCCCATTTTATCGTAGCCGTACGTAGTGATTTTTCCTTCCGGATCTTTTATTTTTCTTATCTGCAAATTTTCATTGTATTCAATAGCTGTCGTGTCATTGATAGCATCAATATACGATACAGGTAAGTTTCTGCTGTCGTATTCTGTTCGATTTGATTTGCCTGCATGGTCTCGAGTTACAATCAAATTTCCAGCTTGATCATATTCGTTAGAGACGAGAACTCCAAGTAATGAATCACTTACAGTTGTTAATTGACCTGCGATATCATAGGTAAAAAGTAGAACATTCCCATTGGCATCTCTTTTTTTAATCATTCTGTCTAAAGCATCATATTCAAAACTCGTGACATGATTATACGATTCAATGATTTTAGTGAGCCTGTCTTTTGCATCATACTCATATTCTTTCCGGTTTCCTTCTTTATCAGTATTTGATAGCAGATTTCCATTATTATCATAAACAAAGGTTTCTCTATAACCCAAAGGATCTTTTATCAATCTAATTTGATCTAGATGATTGTAAGTAAAGCTGTCGATATTACCTACTTCATTTGTGATAGCTATAACTCTGCCGTTTGCATCGTATGCAAAAACTGTTTTTCCTGACAAAGTTTTTATTTGTTGTAAGTCACCATTTGCTGCAAAGGATTTATGAATAGAATTTCCTTTTGCATCCAATGTTAAAGTGTCTAAACCTCTTTCGTCATAATACACATTCACTTCACCCCCATTTGGAAAAAAGTATGTCGTAGGATTAGAGTTTCCATCATAGGAGAAATGATATTCGTTCCCTAGCGCATCCTTAAAATAATCGGGTTTGCTATTGATTGTGTATGATGAGGTATCGAAGTTTCCTGTTGGGTCAATTGTTTTAATAATGTTATTGTTGTTATCGTAGAAATAATTTATCGTGTTGTTTTTTTCATTAGTAAATGAGGCAAGCTGGCTATTACTATTATAGCTAAATATTCTTTTACGACTCAATTCATTTTCGCTTTCAGTAAGTCGTAATTGGGGATCATATGTAAAATTCTTTTTGCCCTGCAATGGATCAGTGACAACTGTTTTGCCTGCTAGGTACTCAAAGTTTGTTATTAGGTCAAATGCATCATATTGTCTAAAGACCTTTTTAGTTGATGGATTGTAAACAACTTTCACAACGCTGTTACCATTGGGGTCGTAAATTTCTGTGAGGCCATCACTGTTATATCTAAAACTTGTTTTAGATGTTTCAACCCGAACACTGTCTAATTGCTGATCGCTTACACCGCTGTAATGGTAATAAGCAATTCTACCGGAGGGGTCGGCAATTTGGACTATTCTTTTATTGGTATTGCTTGAAATCAGAAAAGACCTCCCACTTGGTGTAACCATTTCAGAAATATTGCCTCCATTATAGTTGAATTGGACCGCGTTCCCATTAACATCAATTATTTTATCCAGCTTTCCTGTGCTGGTGAAATGTATTTTAGTCCCATCTTGTTGTTTATATATGTAACTATAACTACCTGGTTGACCTGTATAATAGAGAGAATCTGTATTACCCGGGTAAAGAGAACGGGTTTCACCATCAGAATATGGAATATGATAACTAATGTGTCCATCACTATGATGCACTTCCCATTGGTAAGGATTTGAAAGAACTAGTTTGGTGTCAAAGAAAGAAGACCACCCTTTACCAAAATAGCCTACTGAATTGTTAGATGAGACATACCTCCGTTCAATTTCTATCTCTTTTCCTAGGCTAAATACGGCCAGATCCTTCATAGAAA
>Ga0164290_1000833_pt1 | contig 74466 bp, 75 predicted proteins | sample Micstemetagenome_FD_108782 | JGI IMG/M metagenome (GOLD analysis project Ga0164290, IMG submission 108782) | Contaminated culture microbial community from soil near Moab, Utah, USA - Microcoleus steenstrupii SON62 (Illumina Assembly) | ecosystem: Environmental > Terrestrial > Soil > Soil crust...
CGTGGGAGGGGGCGTGGCGCACGCGTGATCGAGGGAGCGCCCGTGACGCCCCCTCCCACGCCACCCGAAACCAAATGCAGGTCCAGGAGCCTCCAGGCTCCTGGCGGGAGGGGTCCGGGGAGGACAGCGCCCTCCCCGAGCACGCCGCCCGCACGCCTACCCCCGCCCGAACTCGTCCGCCCGGAAGCGGCGGGCGAGTGCCTCCATCACGCCATTGGCGAATTTCGGCTCGTCGCCGGCGAAGAAGCCGTGCGCCACGTCGAGGTATTCGTTGATCACGACGCGCATCGGCGGCTCGTGCGGCTGCATCAGCTCGGCACCGGCCGCGCGCAGCAGCGCGCGCAGCACGGGGTCGAGCTTCTCGAGCGGCCAGTCCTTCGCCAGCACCTCGGCCAGCGCGGCGTCGATCGCCTCGATGCCCGTGGCGGTGGCGCGCACCAGCCGCGCGAAGAGGCGGACATCGGCCTCCGGCACGCGGCCTTCCGGCCAGCCCTCCTCCGCCTCGTTGGGGCCGAGGCGGTGGCGGACGAACTGCTCGATCACCGCTTCCGGGCTCTCGCCGGCCTGCTCGGACTGGAACAGCGCCTGCACCGCGGCAACGCGTGCGCCCGTGCGCGGTCGGCCGCGCGCGACCGGGGCGCGCTGCACGGGCGCCTTCATGCCAGCCACCGGCGCGCGAGCGCGATCTGGCCGACCAGCGCATGCGCCGCCTCGGCGCCCTTGTTCATCCGGTCGTCGCGCGAGCGCGCCTCGGCCTGCTCGAGCCTGTCCACGGTGAGCAGGCCGAAGCCGACCGGCGCGCCCGTCTCCGCGGTGATGTTCATCACGCCGTGGCAGACCGCGTCGCAGATGAAGGTGTAGTGGTCGGTCTCGCCGCGCACGACGCAGCCGAGCAGCAGGAACCCGTCCCAGCCGCCCCGGCGGATCGCCATCCGGAGTGCCGCGGGGAGTTCGTAGGCGCCGGCGACGTCGACGACCTCGACCTTCGCGCCGAGCGCGGCCAGCATCGCCTCGGCGCCGCGGCGCATGCCGCCGACGACCTCGGCGTAATAGGGCGCCTGGATCACCAGCACGCGCGGCGCCGGGCCGTCCAGCCGCGCCGGCCCGCGATCCGGGCTATCGACAGTGCTCACTTCGCATCCTTCGGGATGGGCCGCGTCTCGATGACGGTCAGCCCGTAGCCTTCCAACCCCACGACGGGGCGCGGGTTGTCGGACAGGCGCACGATCTCGCGCAAGCCCAGATCGGCCAGGATCTGCGCGCCGATGCCGTAGTCGCGCAGCTCCGGCGCCGCGGCCCGCCGCTCCCGCCCCGCGCGCACCGCCTGGGACAGGCCGTCGGGACGCCAATCGCGGAGCAGCACGACGACTCCCCTGCCCTCCGTCGCGATCGCGTGCATCGCGGCGTGCAACTCGCCCTCCACGCGCCCGGCGACGAGGTCGTTCAGCATGGAGGCCGCATGCATGCGCACCAGCGCCGGCTCCGGCCGCGCGAGGTCGCCCTTGACCAGTGCGAGGTGCTCGCCGGCGTCGAGGGTGGAGGCGTAGACGACCACGCGCCAGGTGCCGCCGACGCCCTCGATCGTGCCTTCCTCCACGCGCTTCACCAGCCGCTCCGTCCGGCGGCGATGCGCGATGAGGTCGGCGATGGTGCCGAGCTTGAGGCCGTGCCGCTGCGCGAAGGCGACGAGGTCGGGCATGCGTGCCATCGTCCCGTCGTCGTTCATGATCTCGCAGATCACGCCGGAGGGGTTCAGCCCGGCCAGCCGCGCGAAGTCCACCGCAGCCTCGGTGTGGCCGGCGCGTACCAGCACGCCGCCGTCGCGGGCCACCAGCGGGAAGACGTGGCCGGGGGTGACGATGTGCTCTCGCCCGAGCTCCGTATTGATCGCGACGGCAACCGTGCGCGCGCGGTCGGCGGCGGAAATGCCGGTGGTGACTCCGTCGCGCGCCTCGATGGAAACGGTAAAGGCGGTCTGGTGCCGCGTGCCGTTCGACTGCGCCATCAGCGGCAGGCCGAGCTGCTCGACGCGCCCGCGCGTCATCGCCAGGCAGATCAGGCCGCGCGCATGGCGCGCCATGAAGTTGATCGCGTCCGGAGTCGCGAATTGCGCGGGGATGACGAGGTCGCCCTCGTTCTCGCGGTCCTCGTCGTCCACCAGGACGAACATGCGGCCGCGCCGCGCCTCCTCCAGCAGCTCCTCGGCCGGGGAGAGGAACTCGGCGAAGCTCGTGCGCGTGGCGTCCATCTTCACCGCCCGTACTCCCGCAGGCGCGCCACGTAGCGCGCCATCATGTCGATCTCGATGTTGACCCGCGAGCCGGGCTGCAGCGTCCCGAAGGTGGTCACCGAAGCGGTGTGCGGGATGATGTTGACCCCGAAGGTCTCGCGGTCAACCTCGTTGACCGTCAGCGACACGCCGTCCACCGCGACGGAGCCCTTCGGCGCGACGTAGGGGGCGATCGCCGCCGGCACCCGGAAGCGCCAGCGCACCGAGCCGTTCTCGGGGGTCGCCGCGACGACCTCCGCGACGCCGTCCACATGGCCCGCGACGAGGTGCCCGCCGAGCTCGTCGCCCATGCGCAAGGACCGCTCGAGGTTGACCCGCGTGCCGGGCTTCCAGCCGCCAAGCGTCGTCTTGGAAAGGGTCTCGGCCGAGGCCTCCACCGCGAACCAGTCGCCGCCGAGTTCGACGGCCGTCAGGCAGACGCCGGAGCAGGCGATGGAGGCGCCGAGGGCGACCGGCGGGTTGCCGAGGAAGGCGGGCGAGGTGCCGATGATCAGGCGATGGTCGTGGCCGCCGCCGATCGGCAGCACCTCCCGCACCGTGCCGAGGTCCGTGACGATCCCGGTGAACATCCTATTCCCCTTCCGCCTCGAACTCGGTCAGCCAGTCCTCGCCGAGCGGGCGCGAGGCGGTGCGCCGGAATCTGGGCATGGCGGCGAGCGTCTCAACCGGCAGCGGATAGGACGCCGGCTGGCCGTCCCCGCCCATGACCCCGGGCGCATGGAACCAGGCGAGGCGCTGCGCAAGCCCCTCCCGCAGCAGGGCGGCCGCGATGCCGGCGCCGCCCTCGGCGAGCACCCGGGTCACGCCGCGCTGGGCGAGCGCGCCGAGCAGACCCCGCATGGCCATGCCCTCGGTGCCCCGGGCGACCTTGATCACCTCCACCCCGGCCTCCTGGTAGGGGGCCAGCGCCGCCGGCGGGTGGCCGGGGACGGTGGCGAGGACCGTCGGGTGCGCCCGGGCGGTCGCGACCAGACGGGCGGTGACGGGGGTGCGGAGGCGCGCATCGGCGATCACGCGCAGCGCCGGGACGGGCGCGGCACCGGCCAGGCGGCAGGAGAGGTCCGGATCGTCGGCCAGCACGGTGCCGCTGCCGACCAGCACGGCGTCGTGGCGGGCGCGCATCGCATGCGCCTCCCGCCGCGCGGCGGGGCCGGTGATCCACTTGCTCTCGCCCGTCGCCGTCGCGATCCGCCCGTCGAGCGTGGTGGCCAGCTTGAGCGTGACCAGCGGCAGGCCAAGCGTGATGCGTCGCGCGAAGCCGGCGTTCAGCGCCCGCGCCTCGGCGCCGAGCAGCCCTTCCTCCACAGCGATCCCGGCAGCCCGCAGCATGGCGAAGCCGCGCCCGTCCACGCGCGGATCAGGGTCGCGCATCGCAGCCACCACGCGCGCGACGCCCGCGGCGACCAGCGCGTTGCAGCAGGGCGGCGTGCGGCCATGATGGGAGCAGGGCTCGAGCGTGACATAGGCGGTCGCCCCGCGTGCCGCTTCGCCGGCGCGCCGCAGCGCCTCGGTTTCCGCGTGGGGGCGGCCGCCGGGCTGCGTCCAGCCGCGCCCGACCACCGCACCGTCGCGCACGACGACGCAGCCGACCGCCGGGTTGGGCCAGGTGTTGCCGAGGCCGCGCCGGGCGAGCGCCAGCGCGACCCGCATATGGGCCAGGTCGTCCGCAGGCTCAGGCACGGTCTCTGTCGCGAGGACGCATCGAGGCTACTTGGCCCACCCCACCGCCCGGCGGAAGAGGCCCGGCCGTCAGTCCGGCATGCCGGCGTCGCGCAGCGCGGCAGTCAGCCGCTCCCCGAAGCGGCGGTCGAGGAAGAGCCGCCGGTTGCGTTCCCCGAAGACCCGCCAGGCCGCGGGCGTCGCCTCGCGATGCCGCAGGGCCGCATGCCGCGCCTCCTCCCGCGCGCCGAGGAAGTGGAGCGCGCCGATCAGCGCGCGATGCCCGGTCGGCCAGAGCGGCTGCTGGCGCACCGCCTCCTGCGCCACGGGCAGCGCCTCCGACGGGTTGTCGAGCATGAGGTGGGCGAAGGCGGCGCCGCCGGCGAAGTGGCTGGTCTCGGGGTCCAGCGGGCTCAGCCGCCGCGCCCGGTCGAACAGCGGCAGCGCGTTGCGCGGATCGGCGCAGTAGAGCCGCATCCATGCGGCGCTGCCCGCGACCTCCGCCGAGTTCGGGTTCAGCGCCAGCGCGCGCTCCAACGCGGCGGAGGGCTGCTCGTGCTCATAGGCCAGATAGACCAGCGCGTGGCCGGCGAGGCGAAGCGTCGAGGGATCGTCGCGGTGATCCGCCAGCGCCTCGCGCGCCAGGGCGATGCCCGCCTCGACGTCGCCGGGCCCGGACCAGCCCTGGGCCGCCCGGGTCAGATGGGTCCGCGCGGCGAAGGCCTTGGCGAGGCTGTAGCCGGGATCGGCGGCGATTGCGCGATGCAGCAGGGCGAGCGCGGCGTCGCTGCCCTGGCGCGTCATCGCGTAGTATTCCGGCAGCGCGCGCAGATAGAGGTCGTAGGCGTCGAGGCTCTCTGTGCGCTTGCCGCGCGCGCGCTCGATCTCGACATGAAGGAGGTTAGGCTCGACCGCGCCGGCGATCGCCTCGGCGATCCTGTCCTGCAGGCCGAAGATGTCCTCGACCGTGCCTTCGAAGCGGTCGCTCCAGACCTGCCGGCCCGCGGCAGAGGCGTCGAGGAGGTGCGCGGCGACGCGGATCCGCGCGCCGGCGCGCCGCACGCTCCCCTGCAGGAGGTAGCGCACGCCGAGTGCCTGCGCGGCGTCGCGGGGATCCACCGGGCGTCCCCTGAAGGCGAAGCTGGAATGGCGGGCGATGACGAAGAGCGCGCGGCAGCGGGACAACGCATCCGTCACCTCCTCCACCAGGCCATCGGCGAAGTAGTCCTGCTCGGGCTCGGCGCCGATGTTGTCGAAGGGCAGCACGGCGAGCGACGCTCCGGGCGGCGGCGCGGGCCATGCGGCGCCGGCCGTGCCACCCGGCAGCCCGCCGACGCCCGGGATCTCGAGGATGTAGCCTCGCCCCGGAACGGTGCGCAGCAGCTCGCGCCCTTGCTCGCCGAGCGCACGGCGGATCTCGGCCACGCATTGCGTGGCGCTGTCGTCGGTTACGTGGATGTCGGGCCAGACCGCGTCCATCAGTTCGGCGCGGCCGATCAGGCGCCCGGCATTCAGGGCGAGATAGCGCAACAGGTCGAAGGACTTCCGCCGCAGCGGCACGACGCGCCCGTCAGTAGATACGAGACAGCACTGTCCGAGGTCGAGGCGGAGCCCTGCACCGAGGCCAAGGAACCGAGCCGCCGGATCGTCGACCACCTTCGCCGCCTCCGCCGCTCGCCTCGGCGCGCGGTCCCTGGGTTCGGCTGAATTGTATACGAATTTCGCCCGACTTCGACCCTGCTCTCAGGCCCGCAACCGCCCTGGCGCGCTACCGATCGCCGGCGCGCCCCGCACCGCCGCACCACGCCGCGGATGCCGAGGAGCCGCAGCGGAGATCACGATGCCCCGGCTTCCCTCTCCCTTCCTGGCACGCATTCCGACCTTGCTCCGCTTCCGCCGGCCGGAGCGGGGGCTGGCGGACCTCGACGCGGCGACGCTGCGCGACCTCGGCCTGTGCCCGGACCAGGTGCAGGACCGCAATCGCGCCGCGACGAGCGCAGCCCGCGTGGCCGTCTCCATGGGAGGGCTGCCGGTGTTCTGAACCGTCCCGCACCGGTTCCACCTCGGCGCGGCGCGGCGACGGCCGATGTCCCGGCACGCCGTCGTCGCGCCGGCTGCGGTGCCGTCGCGAGGCGGCCCGGGCATGGCCTTGCCGGTCGCGCGTCAGGTGCCGTCGATCTGCCCGAGGAACTGCTGGAAGTCCTTCGCCTCGCGGAAGTTGCGGTAGACGCTGGCGAAGCGGACATAGGCGACCTGGTCCACGTCGCGCAGCGTGTCGAGCACGACGTCGCCGATGCGCCGGCTCGTCACCTCGGAATCGGCTTCCACCTCCAGCCGGCGCTGGATGCCGTTGACGATGCGCTCGATCCGCTCCTCGTCGAAGGGCCGCTTGCGGAGCGCGATGCGGACGGAGCGGGCGAGCTTGTCGCGGTCGAAGGGCACGCGGCGGCCGTCGGACTTGATGACCGTCAGCTCGCGCAGCTGCACGCGCTCGAAGGTGGTGAAGCGGTTGCCGCAGGCCGCGCAGGAGCGGCGGCGGCGGATCGAGGCGCCGTCATCGGCGGGACGGCTGTCCTTCACCTGGGTGTCCTCGTTGCCGCAGAAGGGACAGCGCATCTTGCGTGTGCCTCAGGCGCCGGCGCGCGCATCCGCGCGCCTGGCTTTCGCCGCGCGGCGGGTGCGCCCGGCGGCGCTGTCATGTGGGCGGCGCCGGCCGCCTTGCGGCCGGATCCTCGATGCGCGCTTCATATCCTGCATCGAGGCCTTCATGGGTCAGGCGTAGATCGGGAAGCGGCGGCAGAGCTCCAGCACGCGGGCCTTCACGCGGTCCTCGACGGCGGCATTCGCCTCGGGCGCGTTCGCGCTGGCAAGCCCGTCCAGCACCTCGCCGATCATCTTCCCGACGTCGCGGAACTCCGCCTCGCCGAAGCCGCGCGTGGTCGCGGCGGGGGAGCCGAGCCGGATGCCGGAGGTCACCATCGGCTTCTCCGGGTCGAAGGGAATCGCGTTCTTGTTGCAGGTGAGGTGGGCGCGGTTCAGCCCGCCCTCCGCGACCTTGCCCGTCAGGCGCTTTGGCCGGAGGTCCACGAGCACGAGGTGGTTGTCGGTCCCGCCGGTGACGAGATCGAGCCCCTGCGCCTTCAGCTCCTCGCCAAGCGCGCGGGCATTGGCGACGACCTGCCGCGCATAGGCGCGGAACTCGGGCTTCAGCGCCTCCCCGAAGGCGACTGCCTTGGCGGCGATGACATGCATCAGCGGACCGCCCTGCAGTCCGGGGAAGACGGCGGAGTTGAACTTCTTCGCCAGCGCCTCGTCATTCGTCAGGATCAGCCCGCCGCGCGGCCCGCGCAGCGTCTTGTGGGTCGTGGTCGTGACCACATGCGCATGCGGGAAGGGCGAGGGATGCGCGCCGCCGGCCACCAGCCCCGCGAAGTGCGCCATGTCCACCATGAACAGGGCGCCGACCTCGTCCGCGACGGCGCGGAACCCGGCGAAATCCCAGGTCCGGGCATAGGCCGAGCCGCCGGCGATGATCAGCTTCGGCCGGCTCTGGAGTGCGATGCGCCGCACCTCGGCCATGTCGATCAGCTGGTCCTCGCGGCGCACCGTGTAGGGCACCGGCCTGAACCACTTGCCCGAGAGGTTCGCCGGCGAGCCATGCGTCAGGTGGCCGCCGGCGGCGAGGTCGAGGCCCATGAAGCTGTCGCCCGGCTGCAGCAGGGCGAGGAAGACCGCCTGGTTGGCCTGCGCGCCGCTATGCGGCTGGACGTTGGCGAAGGCGCAGCCGAAGAGCTTCGTCACGCGGGCGATCGCCAGGTCCTCGGCGACATCCACGAACTCGCAGCCGCCATAGTAGCGGCGGCCCGAATAGCCCTCGGCGTATTTGTTGGTCAGCACGCTGCCCTGGGCCTCCAGCACGGCGCGGGAGACGATGTTCTCGGAGGCGATCAGCTCGATGCCGTCCTGCTGCCGCGCCAGCTCCTGGCCGATCGCGGCGGCAAGCTCGGGATCGGTCTCGGCGACCGAGCCCTGGAAGAAGCGCGCCGGGGTCATCGCCGGGGTCTGCTCGTTCATGGGCGCGGGCTCCAGTCGGGGGTGAGCTTGCGGATCCGGCGCTCATGCCGTCCGCCGGCGAAGGGGGTCGCCAGGAAGGCGCGCAGCGCGTCGAGCGCCAGTTCGGGCCCGGTCACGCGGGCACCGAGGGCCAGGACATTGGCGTCGTTGTGCTCGCGCGAAAGACGGGCCGTGGTCGAATCCCCCGCCAGCGCGCAGCGGATGCCGGGGTGGCGGTTGGCGGCGATCGAGATGCCGATCCCGGTGCCGCAGACCAGCACGCCGAAGCGCGCCCGCCCGTCCAGCACGGCCCGCGCCACGGCATCGGCGAAATCGGGGTAGTCCACGCTCTCCGGCCCGTCGGTGCCGAGGTCGAGCACGGGATGGCCGGCCTCCTCCAGCGCCGCGCGGAGCGTCGCCTTCAGCGCCACGCCGGCATGGTCGGAGCCGAGCGCTACCGGGATGTCTGACGGGGTCATGGGCGAGGATTACCACGCCCTGTGGCCGCGCGGAACGCTGCCCCCAAGACCTTGCGTGCAACCCTGGCCCGCGGCGAAGCCCGTCTCCGCCGGAGGGGCCAGGGGCGACGCCCTGCTCCGGGCCCGCCGGAGCGCAGCATGCCCATCGCGCCGCTTGGCCCCCTGCCCCGTCCCGTGCCACGACTTCGCGTCACGAGACGCGGAGGAAGGCCCAATGAGCCACACGAACCCAGAGACCATCGCCCTTCACGCCGGCTGGCGCGCGGACCCGACCACCGGCTCGGTCGCGGTGCCGATCCACCAGACGACCTCCTTCCAGTTCCAGGACACGGGCCATGCCGCGCGGCTCTTTGCGCTGGCCGAGATGGGCAACATCTACACCCGCATCATGAACCCGACCGTGGACGTGCTGGAGAAGCGCGTCGCGGCGCTGGAGGGCGGCGTGGCGGGCCTCGCCCTCGGCTCCGGTCAGGCAGCGACGACCTTCTGCGTGCTGAACCTCTGCGAGGCCGGCGACAACATCGTCAGCAGCACCGACCTCTATGGCGGCACCTGGAACCTCTTCGCCAACACGCTCAAGCAGTTCGGCGTCGAGGTCCGCTTCGTGGACCCGAAGGACCCGGAGGGCTTCGCCCGCGCGACCGACGCCCGCACCCGCGCCTACTACGCCGAGACGCTGCCGAACCCGAAGCTGCAGGTCTTCCCGATCGCCGAGGTCGCGGCGATCGGCCGCCGGCTCGGCGTGCCGCTGATCATGGACAACACCGCGGCACCGGTGATCTGCAAGCCGCTCGCGCTGGGTGCGGCGGTCGTCATGCACTCCACCACCAAGTGGATCGGCGGGCACGGGACGAGCATCGGCGGGATGGTCGTGGATGGCGGCAATTTCGACTGGGAGGCGCACGCCGATCGCTTCCCGACGCTGAACAAGCCCGACCCGTCCTACCACGGCGCGGTCTGGACGCAGGCGGTGAAGCCGCTCGGGCCCGTCGCCTACATCATCCGCATGCGCACCTGCCTGCTGCGCGACCTCGGCGCGCCGATGGCGCCGATGAACGCCTTCCTCACGCTGCAGGGGCTCGAGACGCTGCCGCTGCGCATGGAGCGGCACTGCGCCAATGCGCTGAAGGTCGCCGCCCACCTCGCCGCGCATCCGGCGGTGGCGAAGGTGATCCATCCCTCGCTGATGGAGGGCGAGTGGAAGCGCCGTGCCGACGCCGCGCTGAAGGGCGGCTACGGCTCGCTGATCGGCTTCGAGCTGAAGGCTGGGGCTGAGGCGGGCCAGCGCTTCATCGAGGCGCTGAAGATGTTCTACCACGTCGCCAATATCGGCGACGCGCGGAGCCTCGCGATCCACCCCGCGACGACGACGCACAGCCAGCTCAGCGTGGATGAGCAGGCCGCCTCCGGCGTCACGCCCGGCTATGTGCGGCTCTCCATCGGCATCGAGCACATCGACGACATCCTCGCCGATCTCGACCAGGCGCTGGATGCAGCCGGTGGCGGGCTGAAGGCCGCCGCCGAATGACGGCCTTCGACAAGCGCGCGGGCGTCTCGGTCGAGACGCCCCGCCAGCCGGGTGCCTTCCCCGCGGTGCGGATGCGCCGCAACCGGGTGGACGCCTTCACGCGCCGACTGGTCGCGGAGAACCGGCTGTCGGTGGACGACCTGATCTGGCCGATCTTCGTCATCGAGGGCTCGGGCACCGAGACCGAGGTCGCCTCCATGCCGGGCGTTAAGCGCGTCACGCTCGACCGCCTCGCGGCGCATGTCGCGCCGGCGGCGCGGCTCGGCGTGCCGGCGCTCGCGCTCTTCCCGGCGACGCCCGCGGAGAAGAAGGACGCCGAGGGGACGGAGGCGAAGAACCCCGAGAACCTGATGTGCCGGGCCGCGCGGCTGCTGAAGCGCGAGTTCCCGGAGATGGGCCTGGTCGGCGACGTCGCCCTCGATCCCTACACCGACCACGGCCATGACGGCGTGCTGCGCGAGGGCCCGGGCGGGCACTACGTCGCCAATGACGAGACGCTCGAGATCCTGACGATCCAGTCGGTGATCCAGGCCGAGGCCGGCATCGACGTCATCGCGCCGTCCGACATGATGGACGGGCGCGTGGCCGCGATCCGCACCGCGCTCGACGCGCGCGGGCTGATCCACACGCGCATCATGAGCTACGCGGCGAAATACGCCTCCGCCTTCTACGGGCCGTTCCGCGACGCTGTCGGCTCGGGCGGCGCGCTGAAGGGCGACAAGAAGACCTACCAGATGGACCCGGCCAATTCCGACGAGGCGCTGCGCGAGGTCGCGCTCGACATCGCCGAAGGTGCGGACATGGTGATGGTCAAGCCGGGCATGCCCTATCTCGACATCGTCCGCCGCGTGAAGGACGCCTTCCGCGTCCCGACCTTCGCGTATCAGGTCAGCGGCGAATACGCGATGATCACCGCGGCGGCGCAGAACGGATGGCTGAACCGCGAGAAGGCGATGATGGAGAGCCTGCTCGGCTTCAAGCGCGCCGGCTGCGACGGCGTGCTCACCTATTTCGCGGTGGAGGCGGCGGAGGTCCTTCGGCGTGGGTGAGGACGGGGCGCTGCGGCGCCCCTGGCATGGCGCGTCGGACCGGCACGATGACCCGGCGGTCGCGGCGCTGCGGCTTCAGCGTGCGGAGGTCGAGGCGCTGCTCGCCTTCCGCCATGCCGAGCCGGGAGAGGAGGAGGACCTTGCCTGGTGGCGGCTGCAGCGGGTTCGTGCGTCTCGGCGCGCCATGCTGGGCGAGGCGGAGCGCGAGAAGCTGCCCGCCCTGCCGCCGCCGCCCGCCCATGCACTGTCCTGGTGGCAGGGCGTCAGGTTTCGCCTGAAGCGGCTCCGCCCCGAGGAGGAGCGCCCGCCGCGCCGCATCGCGGCGCGGCTGGACCGCTGAGGGCCCTACTCCACCTGCATGCGCAGGTCGCGCACCAGCGGCCGCACCGCCGCGATCTGGGCGTGGACGGACGCGCCGAACTCGGCCGGCGTGTTGCCGCCAGGCTCCGCGCCGAGTTCCTCGATGCGCGGCGCCAGCACCCTTGCCGCCGCGGCGATCTCCCGATGATATCGCGCGATCACCGCCTCCGGCGTCCGCGCCGGCGCGAAGAAGCCGTTCCAGCCGAGCAGCTCGGCATTCGGGAAGCCCTGCTCGCGCACCGTCGGCACATCGGGCAGCGCACGCGCGCGCTGCGCGGCCAGCGTGGCGATCGGCCGCAGCGTGCCGCCGCGGATATGCGGCAGCGAGGAGGAGAGCTGGTCGCCGCCAAAGGCGATACGCCCGGCCAGCATGTCCTGCACCAGCGGCGCCGCGCCGCGGAAGGGCACATGCTCCATGCGGAAGCCGCCGTCGCGCTGCAGCACCTCGCCGATCAGGTTGATCGTGCTGCCCGGTCCGGTCGAGCCGTAGAAGGCGGGCGGGTTCTGCGCCTTCGCCCAGGCCACGAAGTCCTGCAGGTTCCGCGCAGGCACCTGCTGGTTCACCAGCAGCATCATCGGCACGTTCGCGCCGAGGCTGATCGGCGCGAAGTCGCGCTCGATCGAATGCGGCGCGCGGTTCGCGAATTCCAGCGCCGCCGTGGTGGTCGAGAAGGTGAGGTTGTGGAACAGCAGCGTCTGCCCGTCAGGCGCCGCCTTGGCGACAACGTCCGCGCCAATGGACCCGCCGCCGCCGCCGCGGTTCTCCACCACGACGGAGGAGCCGAACGCCTCGGTCAGGCGCTGCGCGTAGAGCCGGGCGAGGATGTCGGTCGTCCCGCCCGCAGGGAACGGCACGACGATCCGCACCGGTCCGGTCGGCTGCCAGGCTTGGGCGCGGGCGAGCGACGGAATGGCCAGCAGGACGGGCGCGGCCAGCAGGCTGCGACGCTTCATGGGTTCCTCCCAGGCGCCGCTCCGGGCGCTCCTGCGCGATTGGGCGGCGCGCGCGCCGCGCCGTCAAGCGGGAGGTTCCGCCGGTGATCCGCGGCGTGGCGCGGCATCCGCGAAGCCCAGGCGCCCGCCGCAATCCCCAGCTGCCGCAAGCGCCTGGCCGCGCGCGCCGCGCCATCGATTGACAGGCCAGCCCGGCGCTGTCGGGATCGCCTCTTCCGTGCGCGCAAGGACTCCGCCGATCACGATTCACGCGCCGCCGCCGTTACGACGCGCCATCGCCCAGGCCGCCGGCGCCCTGTTGCTGGCCAGCCTCCTCGGCGTGGTCCTTCGCATGATCGGGGCCGATCTCGTCCTCTGGCTCGTCGCGACGGTCGTGGCGAGCCTGCCCGGCGTCGTCGTCGCGATGAGGAGCCTCGCCGGCCCGGCGGCCTTGCCGGCGATACTCGGCATCCTGCTCTTCGCCATCGCGCCGCTCATCGTCGTCGGCGTGCTGTCGGACGCGCGTGCGATAGGCCTCATCCAGCGCGTGTCGGCCGAGCGGATCGGACGCAGCCCCCTCGCAGCCGGCTTCCTGATGACCGACGGGGCGATCCCGCGGGTCGAGCTGCGGCAGGTCGTGACGGTGGTGGACAGCTGGTACCGCTTTCGCGGCGGCACAAGCCGCCGTCAGGACACCTACATCGTTGCGCCCGTCGTTCCGCCGGGCTGGACGCCGGATCAGCCGGTCCGGGCCGTCGCGATCGTCGCCTCGCGCCACGAACTCTCCCGCCGCGTGCCCGGACATGACGACTGGCGGGCGCCGGGCGGCCTGCTGCGGATGCTCGACGACGAGCTCCAGACGCGCGCGGTGCGCCGTGCGCTGCAGCAGCGCGGCCTGACCGCGGCGAGCCCGCTCGTGATCGGCACCTGGACGCCGAACCCCGGCTGGGCGCGGCTGGAGGCGGGGCTGCCGGGCCTCGCGCTGATCGGCGCCGTGCTCCTCGCCTGGACGATCATCCTGCTGTTCGATCGCGCGCGCGCCGCCACGCCGCGCAGCGTTGCTCGCCGGCGATGAGGCGCTACGCGACCGGCCTCGCCTGGGGCGCCTTCGCGCTGGCGCTGCCGATCCTCGTGCAGGTTGCGTTCACGCCGGTGTTCGGCGGGGGCTTCCTCGTCTTCGCGCTGTTCGCGCCCTGCCTCATCCCCTGCATGGGCGTCGCGATCATCTGGTGCGGCGGACGGATCTGGCTGATCTTCCCGGCGGCGTTGCTGCTCGTCTTCGTGCCCTTCGTCTCGCTCATCTGGCCGGATGCACGCGTCATCGGGACAGTGCCCGAGGCGACGCTCGCTGAGATCGCGACGCGCCCGGCACCTGCGGGGTTCCGCCTGCCCGGCGCCGCGCCGCTCCTCACCGCCGCACGCACCGTCGAGGCCAGCAGCACCTCGCGCCCGCCCGATCTGCGCGGACGTCGCGGGGCGCCGGTGACGATCCGCGGCACGTTCACCGTGGTGCCGCTCGTCGAGCCCGGCTGGGTGCCAGGGCAGCCGGTGCTGGCCGTCGGCGTCGTGGATTCGGGCGACGCCCCGGCCTGGGCGCCTTCGGGCGGGCTCCTCCGCCTGCTTCCCGACCGGCTGCGCGAGAATGCGGTGCGCCGAGCCCTCGCTGAAGCCGGGCTGGCGGCCGCCCCAGGGATGGAGATCGGCAGATGGGTCGCCTCGCCGGGCTGGGCCCGGCTCGAAGCCGCGCGGCCGCTCCTGATGCTCTACGGCGCCGCGGTCCTGGTCTGGGCGGTGCTGCTCGCGATCGCCGAGGCGCTGGAGCGACGGGACGAGGCGCCCCCGCGACGGGGACGCCGCGCCTGACCCTCCCTGCCGAGAGGCGGCCGCGGCCTACTCCGCCGCCGCCGGCATGGCGGCGCGCCCGCGCCCCAGCGCAGCGGCCGTCTGCGCCACCAGGCGGCCCTGGGTGCGGGCGATCCGGAGCTCGTTCTGGCTCGGCCTGCGCGCGCCGTCGCCGCCGGCCAGCGTCGTCGCGCCATAGGGCGTGCCGCCGCTGACCTCGTCCACCGACAGCAGCGCCTGCTCGGAATAGGGCACGCCGACCGTGACCATGCCGAAATGCAGGAACTGCTGGAGGATGGCGAGCGTCGTCGTCTCCTGCCCGCCATGCTGGCTGGCCGTCGAGCTGAAGGCGGCGCCCACCTTCCCTTCCAACGCGCCCTTGGCCCAGAGCCCGCCGGTCTGGTCCCAGAAATTCGCCATCTGCGACGCCATGCGGCCATAGCGCGTGCCGACTCCGACGATGATCGCGTCGTAGCCGGGCAGCTCGTCCACCTGTGCGATCGGCGCGGCCTGGTCGAGCTTGTAGTGCGAGCGCCGCGCGACCTCCTCCGGCACCAGCTCGGGCACGCGCTTGATGGTGACGCCCGTGCCGGGCACGGCGCGCGCGCCCTCCGCCACGGCTTCCGCCAGCGTTTCGACGTGACCGTAGGTCGAGTGATAGAGGACGAGGATCTTCGCCATGCGCGCGCTCCCGGCAGGTTGGAGGCGCGCGGCCGGCTTCAGCCGCGCGCCTCGAGGAAGCGGACAACGCGCGCGATCTGGTCGGGGTCCATCAGCGCCGGCGCATGGCCGATGCCCGACAGCGTCTCGAGCCGCACGCCGGGACGCATCGCCATCTCGGCCGCCGTCTCCTCGTCGAGGATGTCGCTCTCGGCGCCGCGCAGCAGCAGCGTGGGCAGCGCGACGCGCGACCAGACGGCGGCGAGGTCCACCGGGCCGGTCGCGGCCTGCTCGAAGGGCACGGCGATGGAAGGGTCGTAATGCATGCCGAGCCGCCCGTCCGGCAGGCGCCGCGCGCTCGTTTCCGCCAGGTGCCGCCACTGCGCGTCGGTCAGCGGGCCGAAGGGCGCATGGACGGCGCGAAGATGGACCTCGAGCGCGCCCAGGTCCTCGAAGGCGAGCGGCATCTTCACATAGGCCGCGATGCGCTCGGCGGCCGTCGCCGGGACGCGGCTGCCGATGTCGTTCAGGACCAACCGGCGCAGCGGATGGTTCGCCCCGGCCGCGACCATCATGCCGCAGATGCCCCCCAGCGAGGTACCGACCCAGTCCACCTCACCGTCCAGACGGGCCAGGAGGTGCGCCAGCGCCACGACGTAGGAGGGCGGGATGTAGAGCATCGGATCGGGCAGCCGGTCCGAGGCGCCGCGGCCCGGCAGGTCGGGGCAGAGCACCCGCCGGCCCCGCTCCGCCAGGGCGCACGCCAGGACGTCGAAGTCGCGTCCGGTCCGCGTCAGCCCATGCACGCAGACCACGGGCGCACCGTCGTCCGGGCCCCATTCGGTCCAGGCCAGTCCGTGGAAGCCACCGGCGAGGAGATAACGCAGGCGGTGGTGGCGGGGTGTCATCGCGGCTCCCTGGTCACGGCCGCCTTGTCGCGCGATGCCGCCCCGCAGCAAAGCCTGCCCGGGATGACGGTTGCGCCGCCCGCCGGACCTGCCGGCAGGCAGGGTGCGGGCCGGATGGGGCCGGCCTCAGACGATGCCCCTGCCGCGCAACGCCGCGACCTCGTCCTCGCTCATGCCGAGCAGGCCGGAGAGCACCTCCTCGGCGTGCTCGCCGAGCAGCGGCGGGGGGATCCGGTAGTCGGCCGGCGTGCCGGACAGGCGCACCGGGTTGGCGATCACCTTCACCGCCTCGCCCGAGGCATGCGGCAGTTCCACCACGCAGCCGCGCGCCTGGACATGCGGGTCGGCGAAGACCTCGGAAAGCTTGTTGATCGGGCCGCAGCCGATCTTCAGGGCCTCCAGCGCCTCGACCCATTCCGCGGTCGTCTTCGACCTCATCAGCGGCGTCAACGTGTCCGTCACCAACTGGCGGTTGGCGACGCGCGCCGCATTGGTGGCGAAGCGCTCGTCGGCCAGCAGCGCCTCCTGGCCGAAGGCCTTGCAGAAGCGCTCGAAGGTCGGGTCGTTGCCGACCGAGAGCACCATGTGCCCGTCCCCCGTCGGGAAGACCTGGTAGGGCACGATGTTCGGGTGCTGGTTGCCCAGCCGCTCCGGGTTCTCCCCGGTCGCCAGGTAGTTCATGCCCTGGTTCGCCAGCCAGGCGACATGGGTGTCGAGCATGCCGATGTCGACCTGCTGGCCCTGTCCCGTACGCTCCCGGTGGCGGAGCGCGGCGAGGATGCCGATGCAGCCATAGAGCCCGGCGAAGAGATCGGCGACGGGGATGCCGACCTTCTGCGGCAGCCCGTCCGGCTCCCCGGTCAGGCTCATCACCCCGCCCATGCCCTGGATGAGGCTGTCGTAGCCGGGGCGCGGCGCATAGGGGCCGGTCTGGCCGAAGCCGGTGATCGAGCAGTAGATCAGCCCGGGATACTTCGTCCGCAGCTGCTCGTAGCCGAGCCCGTACTTGGCGAGCGCACCGACCTTGAAGTTCTCGACGAGGATGTCGCAGGTGTCGAGCAGGCGGTGGATGATCGCCTGGCCCTCCTCGGCCGCGATGTCGAGGGTGAGCGACTTCTTGTTCCGGTTCACGCCGAGGAAATAGGCGCTCTCCTTGGTGTTCGGCCAATAGGGTGGCGCGAAGGCGCGGGTGTCGTCGCCCGCCCCGGGGCGCTCGATCTTGATCACCTCGGCCCCGAGGTCGCCGAGCATCTGCGTGCAGGTCGGCCCGGCCAGCACGCGCGTCAGGTCGAGGACCCTGAGGCCGCGCAGCGGGCCGCTCGGCGCCTTCTCCACCATGTCCCCACTCTCCCGTCCCATCCGGCCGGGCCATTGCCCAGGATGCCCGGCCGCAGCATTGTCGCGGCCCCCTCATATGTCCCGATCTCGCGGGAGGAAACCCATGCTCGATCGTCCTCATCCTACGCCGGAAGCGCCGACGACGGATTGCTTCGCCCTCGCCCGTGCGCTGTCGGGCCATCACTTCATCGCGGGGCGTTACGTTCCCGCCCGCTCCGGCAGGACCTTCGCCGTCGTGAACCCTGCCACGGGCGAGGAGATCGGGCGCGCCGCGGAAGGCGACTCGGCCGATGTGGACGCGGCGGTCGAGGCGGCGGCGAAGGCGCAGAAGGAGTGGGCGAAGGTGCCCGCGCGCAAGCGCGGCGCGCTGGTCCATGCCTGCTCGGCCGCGCTCAAGGCGCATGTCGAGGAGCTCGGCCGGCTGATCGCGCTCGAGACCGGCAAGGCGCTGCGCACCGAGAGCCGCGTCGAGGCCAATGTCGTCGCCGACGTCTTCGAGTTCTTCGGCGGGCTGGGATCGGAGCTGAAGGGCGAGAGCGTGCCCTTCGCGCCGAACGTGCTGAGCGTGACGGTGCGCGAGCCGCTCGGCGTCGTCGGCGCCATCATCCCGTGGAACGTGCCGATGCTTCTGATGGCGCTGAAGGTCGCGCCCGCGCTGGTGGCCGGCAACGCCGTGGTGGTGAAGAGCGCGGAGGAGGCGCCGCTCGCGGTGCTGCGCATCTGCGAGATCCTCAACCGCGTCCTGCCGCCCGGCGTCTTCAACATGGTCTCGGGCTTCGGCCCCGAATGCGGCGCGCCGCTGGTGGCTCATCCGCAGGTGAGGAAGGTGACCTTCACCGGCTCGGTCGAGACGGGGAAGATCGTCTACAGGACCGCGGCTGAGAAGCTGATCCCGGTGACGCTCGAGCTCGGCGGCAAGTCGCCCATGATCGTCTTCGCCGATTGCGACTTCGACAAGACGGTCAGCGGCGCGCTGACCTCGATGCGCTTCACCCGCCAGGGCCAGTCCTGCACGGCCGCGTCGCGCATCTACGTCGAGCGCCCGATCTTCGACCGCTTCGTCCAGGCGATGAAGTCGGCGGTGGACAACATGGTCATGGGCGACCCGCTGGATGAGAAGACCGACATCGGGACGATCATCAGCGACGGCCAGTTCGAGAAGGTGCGCGCCTATATCGAGGAGGGCACGAAGACGCCGGGTGCCACGGCGCATGTCTGCTCGGCGATGCCGGATGACCCGGCGCTGAAGAAGGGACTCTTCATCCGGCCGGTGATCTTCACCGGTCTGACCCGCGACAGCCGCCTGGTGCGCGAGGAGATCTTCGGCCCCGTGACGGTCATCCAGCCCTTCGACGATCCGGAAGCGGTGCTGGCAGAGGCGAATGACAGCGAATACGGCCTCGCGGCCTCGCTCTGGACGAACAACCTGAAGGTGGGGCTCGACCTGGCGCACCGGCTGGAAGCGGGGCTGGTGCAGATCAACCAGAACCTCGTGGTCCAGGCCAATCTCAGCTACGGCGGCGTGAAGTCATCCGGCCTTGGCAAGGAGGCCTCGCTCGAGGCGATGCTCGAGCACTTCACGCACAAGAAGACCATCATGGTGAACATGGGATGATGCGACGCCGCCCTGCGCGCGGCGTGGAAGACACCCCGCCGCGGCGCGCCGTTCTCCCGAACGGCGCGTCGCTGGCGGCGTCAGAAGGCAGCGAGAGCGAGGCGGATCGGCGTGATGTCAAGGCCGGCCAAGCCGGCGCCGAGCACCAGCCCGACGACGACGACGCCGAGCATCGGCATCAGCGGAAGCTCCCGCCGCTTCGGCTCGGGCTCGGGCGCCCAGGGCCGATGCGTTTTGCTGTAGTAACGATATGTGGCGCTGACAGGGCGCGAACGGGCCTTCATGTCCCCCTCCTGATCCGGCCCGATCCCCCAGGCCGCGCACTAACAATCCACTTTCGATTCGATTCGGCGCAAGCCCGATTTTACAGCCACTTGCGGAGTGTTGCTAAAGGCCCACACCCCGTCTGGCGCCCGCATGTTGCATCGCAGCAAATCGGGGACATGTAGGCATCATGCGCGTCCTCCGCATCACTGGCCGGCTGCTCGCCCTTCTCGCCGTGCTGGCCCTCCTCGGCACCGCCTTCGCCGTCGCGCTCGTCTTCACGAGCCTGCCCGACGCACGGGAGGAACTGCGGATCGCAGGGCTGTCCGCACCTGTCACCGTTACGCTCGACAGCGACGGAATTCCGCGCATCGAGGCGCAGTCGGAACGCGACGCGGCCGTCGCGCTCGGCTACCTCCACGCGCGCGACCGGATGTTCCAGATGGATGCTATGCGCCGCGGCGCGGAAGGGCGCCTGGCGGAGATCGCCGGCGCGTCGGCGCTGCGGCTCGACCGCTTCTCGCGCACGCTCGGGCTGGCGCAGCGCGCGCGCGGCGACCTCGACGCGCTGAGCGCGGAGACGCGCGATCTCCTGCAGGCCTATGCGGATGGCGTGAATGCGCTGCTCGGCGCGCGCGGACGCCTCGCAGCACCGGAGTTCCTGCTCCTCGGCGAGCCGGAGCCCTGGAAGCCGGAGCATTCGCTGCTCTGGGGCCGCGTCATGGGGCTCTGGCTCTCGGGCAGTTGGCGGCGCGACATCGAGCGCGCGCGGCTCGAGGGGATCATCCCGCCCGATCGCCTGCGCCTGCTCTGGCCCGAGGATGACAGCCCCGGCCGCGCCGATCTCTCGGCCGCGCTGCGGCCCGAGGCGCTAGGCCGGGTGCTCGCAGGCGTGCCGCGCTTCGGCGTGGATGCGCCGCTCCCCGAGAGCGCGTCTAATGCGTGGACGGTGGCGTCCTCGCGCTCGGCCTCCGGCGCGCCGCTGCTCGCCTCCGATCCGCATCTCGGCTTCCAGGCGCCGATCATGTGGTACCTCGCGCTGATCGAGCTGCCGGAGGGGCGCTTTCGCGCCGGCGCCACTGCGCCCGGCGTGCCCGCGATCGTCATCGGCCGGAACGAGCGCATCGCCTGGGGCTTCACCACCACCCATTCCGACACGCAGGACGTGTTCGTCGAGCGCAGCGCCGGCGTCGACCGCTACGCGACTCCCGACGGCCCGCGCGGCTTCGCGACGCGCTGGGAAGAGATCCGGGTGCGCGGCCGGAGCGAGCCCGAGACGCTGCTGGTGCGCGAGACGCGGCATGGGCCGGTGATCAGCGACCTCGACCCGCAGGTCGATGGTGGGACGGTGCTGTCGGTCGCCATGGCGAATCTGGCGCCGGGCGACACCTCGGCCGACGGGCTGATGATGTTGAACCGCGCCACGGGCGTGGCGGAGGCGCGCGCGGCGGCGGCCCGCATCACCAGCCCGCCGCAGAACCTGATGGTCGCCGATGGTGCGGGACGCATCGCGCAGTATCTCGTCGGGCGCACGCCGCTGCGCCGGTCCGGCGACGGGACGCGACCGGTGCCGGGCTGGGACGGCGCCGCGGACTGGCTCGGCTTCGTCCCCTTCGACGCGATGCCGCATGTCGAGGATCCGCCGGGCGGGGTCATCGCCGCGGCGAACAGCCGGCCCGCGCCGCCCGGGCATCCGGTGTTCCTCGGCCGCGACTGGTTCGGCGATTGGCGGCTGCGCCGCATCGCGGAGCTGATCGCGGCGCGGCCGGTGCACGACGCCGCCGGCTTCGCGGCGATGCAGAACGACGTCGTCTCGCCCTTCGCGCGCGAGGTGCTGCCGACGCTGCGCGCGGTCGCCCCGCCGTCATCCGCCGAACGCGCCCATGCGCTGCTGCGCGACTGGGACGGGGCGATGGCGGCCGATGCGCCGCAGCCGCTGATCTTCCACGCCTGGCTACGCGCCTTCCGCCGGCTCGCCCTCGAAGCGGGCGGGGCCGCCGCGGCGGCGGATTCGGTCGGCCCCGAATTCCTCCGCGCGCTGCTGCACCCCGACGGCCGCGGCCGGGCCTGGTGCGGCGAGGACCGCTGCGCCACCCTCCTCGCCCGCGCGCTGGGGGAGGCGGTGCGCGATCTCTCCTCCCGCTTCGGGAGCGACCCGGCGGCCTGGCGCTGGGGCGTCGCGCATGCGGCCCGCTTCGAGCACCCGCTGCTGCGCTTCGTGCCCGGCCTCGGCGCGCTGACCCGGCTGGAGGCCGCGACGGGCGGCGATGGCGAGACGATCTCGCGCGGCGGCTTCCGCGACGGGGGCGACCGGCCCTTCGCCCATCTGCACGGCGCCGGGCTGCGCGCGGTCTTCGACCTCGGCGATCCGGACGGCGCGCTGGTGATGATCGCCACCGGCCAGTCCGGGCATCCGCTGTCGGATCGGTGGGGAGGGCTGCTGCAACGCTGGCGGGACGGCGACGTTCTGCGCCTCGGCCGCGTGCCGGACCGGGAGACGGGCCGCATCCGGCTCACCCCGTGACGGAGCCTCCCCCGAGCATGGTTGATTCGCCGCCGCGCAGCGCCGAGACTGGGCCCTGACCGATGCTCCACCGCGCCGCCCGTCGCCCGCAATTCTTCTACACCACCGCGCCCCTGCCCTGCCCCTACCTGCCGGGGCGGACGGAGCGGAAGATCGTGACCGAGCTCGCCGGGGGCGAGGCGGAGGCGCTGCACGATCGCCTGTCGCGAGCCGGCTTCCGGCGCAGCCACAACATCGCCTATTCCCCGGTCTGCCCCGGCTGCCGGGCCTGCATCCCGATCCGGATCATCGCCGGCGCCTTCCAGCCCGACCGCACGCAGCGCCGGATCATGCGGGCCAACGCCGATGTGACCGCCTATGAGATGCCCTCGCGCGCCAGCGCCGAGCAGTTCGCGCTGTTCCAGCGCTACCAGGCGGCGCGCCACGGCGACGGCGACATGGCGGCAATGGGCTTCTACGACTACCGCGCCATGGTGGAGGACACGCCGATCACCACCGGCATGGTGGAGTTCCGCGACGGTGAGGGACGGCTGATCGGCGCCTGCCTCACCGACTGGCTCTCCGACGGCCTCTCGGCGGTCTATTCCTTCTACGATCCGGACGAGGCGCGGCGCAGCCTCGGCACCTACGCGATCCTCTGGCTCGTCTCGCGCGCCCGCTCGCTCTCGCTGCCCTTCGTTTATCTCGGCTACTGGGTGCCGGAGAGCCGGAAGATGAGCTACAAGGCGCGCTTCCGGCCGAGCGAGACGCTCTCGGGTGGCACCTGGCGGATCCTGCCGGAGCATGGCGGCGACCCGTCCCCCGCCGCGCCCGTCCTCGACGAGAGGGTCAGCGTTTCCGGCTGACCCGGGGCGGCCTCAGGCGGGCTGCAGCGCCACGATGCGGCAGGCGCGCCGCGCACGCTCGGCCATCACCGCATCGAGCGCGCGGGAAATCCTCTCGCGCAGCGCCGTGTCGGGCTCACCCTCGATGGGGCCGAACAGCGCGACGAGGAGCGCGAGGGTTTCCGTGCGCGTGCGGTGAAGGGCAGCGGCCGAATCGGGCACGGCCGCTTCCATCGTATCGAGCAGGTCTCGGATCGACGAACGCATCCACATGGGGCCTCCTTCCCCGCCCGGAGCGGGCGGAGCGGTTGGATGGCAGCACGCTTTCCCCAACGATGCGGCGGCTTGCAGGCGTCGCCGTGCCCCACCATCTGCGCACGTTGCCCGCCGCGCCGCAAGCGGAACGATGCGGGCGGGCGGACACGCCTGCGCGGGGTCACACGCCGAAGCGACGGCTCTTCGGGAAGCCCTGGGGCGGCATCTTGCCCGCCCCGGCCCGCTGGCCCCGCCAGGTGGCGAGGTCGGTCTCCACCCGCACCCCGCTGCCGTAGCGCCAGCCGAGGCCCTCGCGACGCGCGAAGACCTTCGCGTCCTTCATCTCCCCGTCCTTCAGCGCGATCAGCTGCACGCCGCGGCCGCGCGTCATCTCCGGCACCTGGTCGAGCGGGAAGACGAGCAGCTTCGCATCCGTCGTGACCGCGACGCTGTCGCCGGCGACGGGCGTGCAGACCAGCGCCTCCCTGCCCGGCTCGACGAGGAGCACCTGCTTGCCGGTGCGCTTCTCGGCGAGCAGCTCCTCGCCCTTCACGACGAAGCCCTTGCCGTCGGTGGAGGCGACGAGCCACTTCGCGCCCTCGGCATGGACGAACATCGCGACCACCGCGTCCTCGTTCGTCATCTCGACCATCAGCCGCACCGGCTGGCCGTCGCCGCGGCCGCGCGGGATGGCGTCGGCCTTCAGCGTGTAGGCCTTGCCGCTGGTCGCGAAGAGCACGATGCGGTCGGTGGTCTGCGCATGGACAAGCGCGTGCAGCGCGTCGCCTTCCTTGAAGCGCAGCTCGACATCGTCGCCGAGATGCCCCTTCTGCGCGCGGATCCAGCCCTTCTCCGACAGGATGACGGTGATCGGCTCCTTCTCCGCGAAGGCGAGCACGTCCACGACCACGTCGGGCAGCGCTTGGCCCATGTCGGTGCGGCGCTTTCCGGCCTCCGTCGCCTCTCCGAACTTCGCGCGCGTCGCCTCGATCTCCTCGGCGATGGCGTCCCAGCGCTTCTCCTCCGACTTTATGAGGCCCTGCAGCCGCTTCTGCTCCGCGCTGAGCTTCTTGTGCTCCTTGCGGATCTCCATCTCCTCGAGCTTGCGGAGCGCGCGGAGCCGCATGTCGAGGATGGCGTTCGCCTGCACCTCGGTCAGGGAGAAGGCCGCCATAAGCGCCTCCTTCGGCTTGTCCTCCTCGCGGACGATGCGGATCACCTCGTCGAGGTTCAGGTAGACGATGAGGTAGCCGTCCAGGATCTCGAGCCGGCGCGCGATGGCCGCCAGGCGGTGCTCCGTCCGCCGCACCAGCACGACGTGGCGGTGGTCGAGCCAGCCCCAGACCACCTCCGGCAGGCCCATCACACGCGGGGTCCGGTCGGCGTCGAGGACGTTCATGTTGAGCGGGAAGCGGCTCTCCAGCGCCGTGGCGCGGAACAGCGTCTCCATCATCACCTTGGCATCCACCGCCCGCGACTTCGGCTCGAGCACGAGGCGCACCTTGTCCGTGCTCTCGTCGCGCACGTCGCCGAGCAGCGGGAGCTTCTTCTCCTCCATCAGCTCGGCGATCTGCTCGATCAGGCGGGACTTCTGGACCTGGTAGGGGATCTCGGTGACCACGACCTGCCAGGTGCCGTTCTTCAACTTCTCCTCGGTCCAGCGCGCGCGCACGCGGAAGCCGCCGCGGCCGGTCGCATAGGCCTCCCGGATCGCTTCAGGCGCCTCGATCAGGATGCCGCCCGTGGGGAAGTCGGGGCCGCACATCTCGGCCAGCATCGGGCCGAGGGCGGCGCCGAAGAAGGCGGCGCGCGTCTCGTTCGCCGCGCCGCGCAGCGCATCGACGCTCAACCGCCGCTCGCGGAAGATGCGGAGCTGCGCGAGCGCGGCGGCGCAGACCTCGCCCGCATTGTGCGGCGGGATGGAGGTGGCCATGCCGACTGCGATGCCGGCCGCGCCGTTCGCCAGCAGGTTCGGGAAGGCCGCCGGCAGGACCAGCGGCTCCTTCTCCTCCCCGTCATAGGTGGGGCGGAAATCGACGGCGTTCTCCTCGATGCCGTCGAGAAGCGCCTGCGCCACTTCGGTCAGCCGCGCCTCAGTGTAGCGCATCGCCGCGGCGTTATCGCCGTCGATGTTGCCGAAATTGCCCTGGCCCTCGACCAGCGGGTAGCGCGCGGCGAAGTCCTGCGCCTGGCGGACCAGCGCCTCGTAGATCGAGCTGTCGCCATGCGGGTGGTACTTGCCCATCACGTCGCCGACGATGCGGGCGCATTTCTTGAAGCCCGCCGCAGGGTCGAGCTTCAGCTGGTGCATCGCGTAGAGCAGGCGCCGATGAACCGGCTTCAGCCCGTCCCGCACATCGGGCAGCGAACGGCTGACGATGGTCGAGAGAGCATAGGCGAGGTAGCGCTCCGACAGGGCGTCGGCGAGCGGGGTCTCGCGGGAGGCGCCGCCCTCGGGCAGGGTCTTGATGTCGTCCGGCATGGGGATGGATTCGCGGTTCGTTCCTGTCGGACCGGTCTACCCCATCCGATCCGGCGGCGCCACCGGCGCGGCCGTCGCGCTCTCGGCCACCCGGGCAGCCACACGGTCTAGAAGCATCTCCCGCGCCGCCGGCAGCCCCTTGTGGTGAGTGCCGAAGACGTCGCGGGCGAGGAAGTGCCCCGTCAGCTGCAGGCCGGCGAGCCAATCGGCCGGGCCGGAAGGCCCCTGGCCGAGGAGGAAGGCCGGCAGCCGCAGCAGCCGGTCCCGCCATTCTCCTGCCCCCGCCTCGGACACCGCCCGGCCGCTGCGCGGAGAGACGAAGGCGAGGTCGTCGGTGCCGCCGGTCACCGCGCAGCGCGAGAGGTCGAGCCCGTAGCCGAGGTCAGCGAGCAGCTCCGCTTCCCAGCGGACCAGCTCGGGGAGTGCCGCATCCGCCCCGCTTGCCAGCTGCGCGACGAGGGCGACGAGGCCGCGGAAGACGCGCGGATGCGGCTCCCGATCCGGCAGCGCGCCGTCAGCGACGCTCGTCGCGGCACGCAGCAGCGCGAGCGCCAGCGGATCCTCCATCGCCAGCGCGGCGGCGGCATGGACGAGCTCGCCGGTCAGCGCGCCGAGCTGATCGGCGAGCCGCGCCACCCAGCGGACCTCGACGAGGTTGCCCGGCTGCCAGAGCGCCGCCTGCGCTCGGCTCGCGCCGCCCTTGGCGAGACCGGCATGCCGCCCGTGCTCCTCCGTGAGCAAGGTGACGACGGCGCCGGATTCGCCAAGCGGGCGGACATCGAGCACCACGGCCGGAGCCTGCCATTCCATGCGCGAGGCCTTTCACATCCGCTGACGCACGTCCAGCGTGCGGATGAGGCGAGTAGCTTCTGACAAGGCTTCGCCGCGCTGGATCATCTGGCGCGATCGTGAGTCCCGCGGCCTCGCAAGCGCGGGAGAAGGGGTCGCCCTGCCCGGCATCCGCGGTTAGAGCGGACGCATGCGACGCAGCTTCCTCCTGGGCGGTGCTGCCGCCCTCGCGACCCTCGCCATGCCGCGGATCGCCAGTGCGGATCCGGTGCGGCGCATCTCCCTCCGTCATTCCGGCACGGGCGCGCGCTTCTCCGGGCCCTGGCACGACGGCACGCGGCCCGATCCGGTCGCCATGGCGGAGCTCTCGATCGTGCTCGCCGACCCCGGCTCGCTTCCCGCACGCCCCTTCGATCCCGGCGCGATCGAGATCGCCTGGACGGTGGCGCAGCGCGCCGGCCTCGCGGGCGATCTCGACGTGCATTCGGGCTTCCGCACGCCGCAGGTGAACCGCGCCGTGCACGGGGTCGGCGACAGCCAGCACCTGCGCGCCATGGCGCTCGACCTCGGCGTGCCATCCGGGCGCCTCGGCGTGGTGGCCGAGGCGGCGCTCCGCCTCGCGCGCGGCGGCGTCGGCGTCTATCGCCGCCGCGGCTTCGTGCACCTCGACAGCGGACCGGTGCGGCGATGGGCCGACGCCTCGGATGGCGGCGTGCAGCTCGCCACGATGTCGCCGCGCGAACGGCAGCTCAACCAGATCGCAACCGAGTGGCGACGCGGGCGCACCATGCGCATCGACACCCGGTTGCCGAACGGCTGGTAGCCGGCGCCTCCCCTCAGATCGGGCAGACGCCCGAGGCGCAGGCAAGGTGCGCCATGTCCACCGCCTCGTGCAGCGCCGCATCCTCGATCCGCGCGGCGAGCGCGGCGAAGGCCGCCTCCGGCATCTCCTCCTCCGGCAGGTATTCGTAGCCGAGCTCGTGGTCCGGCCGGCTCGGCAGGATGGCGCAGCAGCGGATGCGCGGCTGGTGCTCCAGCAGCATGGCGCGGAAGCTGTCGAGGTCGTGCCGATCGGTCATGACCTTCAGCGTGTAGGAGACCTGGTTGCCGCGCTCGGCGCCGATCCAGTGCCGCTCGAGCAGCGCGAGCCAGCGATACTGCTCCTCCGGCGTCGCTTCCGGCGCGGTGACGAGCCGCTCGCCGATGCCGAGGCGCTGCATCAGCGGCAGCGTCGGGAAGCCCACGATCGCCATGCCCGGGAACGACCGCAGCTCGCGCGTCGGGTAGCCGCGCGCGGCGTAGTCGGCGACCAGCGGATCGGGCTCGCGCCCCGACCTGAACTGCACCCAGCGGAGGTATTGCCGCCGCGCGGGCAGATGCGCGCCCTCCGTCAGTCCGAAGAGCTTGCTCGTGGTGCCGGCGGGCTTGACCGTCGTGACGGTGAAGGGCGCCGCGAGACCGAGCTCCGCGGCATAGGCCACACCCTCCGCTTTCGCCGCATCGGAGAGCCGCGCGAGCATCGCCCAGAAGGGGCGTGAGCGCGCCTCGTCGAGCAGGTCCCGGAAGCCGAGGCCGAAGCGTATCCAGGCCCATTCATGCAGTCCGGTCGGGCCGATGCCCATGCGGTTGGTGCGCCGCACCTCCTCGGCATAGAGCGCATCCATGAGGTTGGCGCGCATCAGGAAGCGCACGCCGAGCCGCACGCTGTCCTCGACGCGCGCATCCCAGGCCGCGGCGATCTCCTCCGCCACCTCGCCCGGCACGACTGTCGCGAGATCGGCGGGGCAGGCGAGAAGCGGCGCGAAGTCGGCGATCACGCAATAGCCGCCGGTGACGTGCAGCGTGATCTCGCCGCAGGGATTGGTCGTGACCGGGAAGCGCGCGGCCGCGGCGCGGCGCGAGACCTCGGCGAGCAGGCCGATGGCGTGGTCGGCGCGGTAGCGCGCCGAGCGCAGGTCGCGCCCGTCCTCGTGCACCGGCTTGCGCCAGGCCGTGCCGGTTCGGTGGTCCTCCAGCCGGTCGCCGTTGATGAAGCCGGGCTCGCCGTTGATGAAGGCGCAGCGCGTCGCCTCCTCGAAGACCGCCAGCGCGTGGCGGTCGAGCGGGTCCTCGCCGCCGGCGCGCGCCGCCGCGACGCCGTCCCAGAAGGCCGCGTCCACCATCACCGAGTTGTTCGCGGTCCAGAGCCCGCCTTCGGATTTGGCGCGGATGAAGCGGAAGATGCCCGGGTCGCGCCAGGACTTCGTGGCCATGCGCGCGGCGCGGCGTGCGCCGCCGACCTGCACCTCGACCGAGAGGTGGTGATCGGCGAGCAGCGCCTGCTCCCAGGGCGCCAGCGCCTCATCGTCAGGCGCACGACGCCGCGCCGGCTCGATCACATGGTGGCGGAGGTTGAGGAAGGCGCGCAGCAGAGAGAGCGGACCCGACGCCGGGCGTCCCTGCATGCCGGCGATCGGTGCGCCGCGCGGGCGGATGCGCGAGAAGTCCAGCACCAGCGGCCGCTCCGCGGCACCGGAGAAGGCGAGGCTCTCCAGCACCTCGACCGCCTTGCCCCAGCCTTCGCGGCTGTCCTCCACGACATGCAGCATCGCGCCGGGGACGCTCGCGGAGGGGCAGAGCTCGCGGGCGAGGAAGGCGCGGATCTCCGCCTCCTGCTCCGCGCTCATCGCGGCTTCCGCGACACCCCAGGGCAGCAGGCCGAACTCGGCGCCGAAGCGGTGCAGCTCCGCGCGGGTGTCCGGGTAGTCGGCATGATCGGGCGAGAGATGCAGCAGCAGCTCCGGCGCGCGACCCCACTCAACCGGGCAGAGCTCGTCGTCATAGGACCGGCCGACGCCGCTGCCGTTCAGCAGCAGGTAGAACAGCGCGAAGCTTGCCGCCGCGGTCGCGCAGTTGGTGAACACCTCCATGTTGCGCCCGGGCTGGTCGGCATCGCCGTGCTGGAGGTGCCTGCCAGAGGTGATGAGGGCACCGGTCGCGATCGCGTTGCGCAGCCGCGCCTGCTCCCGCCCATCCGCGCGCGGCCCGAGCAGCGCCATGTTGCCGGCGGCGACGCGGTCGGCGACGCGCCCGAACTCCTCTCCGTCCTCGGGGCGGAAGACGGTGCGCCGCGCCACCGCCAGCCCCATGCCGGGGTCAAGGGCGCGGGCCGGCAACGGCGTCTCGCCGAAGCTCTGGCCGAGCGTCGAAGGGCGGGCGCGCAGCGTCGCGCCCGGCAGGCTACCATCCATGATCTGGGCTCTTCCTCAACCGGCTGCGGTCATCGCGAGTCGGCGGACGCTATATTTAGTGGCCCCGAGGCTCGTGTCACCACGACATATTGGGAAGGAAGGTTCCGGGCCCGGTTCGGATCAGCCCGGATCGTCGAGCCCGAGGGCGCGCAGGCGGGACCGTTCCTCGTCCCAGCCGGCGCGTTCCTTGACGTTGAGGAACAGGTGGATCCGGCGCTCCAGCAGCTTCTCGAGCTCGGCGCGCGCCCGCTGGCCGATCTCCTTGATCCGCGCGCCCTTGTCGCCGATCAGGATCGCCTTCTGCGTCGCCCGGCTGACATAGATCGTCACGTCGATGCGTGCCGAGCCGTCCTTGCGTTCCTCCCACCCCTCCGTCTCGACCGTCGCGTGGTGCGGCACTTCCTCATGCGTCTGGCGCAGCACCTGCTCGCGCACGATCTCGGCCGCGAGCATGCGCTGCGGCAGGTCGGAGAGGTCGTCCTCGGGGAAGAGGTAGGGCCCTTCTGGCATCGCGGCGGCGAGCGCGTCGAGCAGCCGGTCGAGCCCGTCGCCCTTCAGCGCGGAGACCATGAAGGTTTCCCGGAAGGGCAGCAGGTCATTCAGCTCCTTGGCCAGTGGCAGCAGCCTCTCGCGCGGGATCAGGTCGGCCTTGGTCAGGGCCAGCATCAGCGGGCGCTTCGACTTCGCCAGCCCGGCGACAATCGCGCGCACGTCCTCCTTCAGCCCGGCGCGCGCATCGACCAGCAGCACCGTCAGATCGGCATCCTGCGCACCGCCCCAGGCCGCGTTAACCATTGCGCGGTCGAGCCGCCGGCGCGGCGCGAAGATGCCGGGCGTGTCCACCAGCACGATCTGGCTCGCGCCGCGCATCACCACCGCGCGGATGCGGAAGCGCGTGGTCTGCGGCTTCGGCGAGACGATCGTGACCTTCGTGCCCGCCAGCGCATTCACCAGCGTGGACTTGCCGGCATTGGGCGCGCCGACGACAGCGACCAGCCCGCATCGCGTCGGAGCCGCCGGCTCGCTCATGCGCCAAGCATCCCGAGAAGCTTCTCCGCCGCGGCCTGCTCGGCGGCCCGCTTGTTCTCGCCGGTCGCCTCGGCGTCCTGGCCGGCGGCGAGGACGCGCACCACGAAGACCGGGCTGTGCGACGGGCCGGTGGCGGAGACGGTGATGTATTCGGGCAGGCCGAGGCCGCGCCCGAGCGTCCATTCCTGCAGCCGCGTCTTGGGCGAGACGGGCGGACGCGCCGAGGCCTCCAGCAGCGGCGCCCATTCGCGCCGCACCAGTTCGCGCGCCGGCTCGAGCCCGCCATCGAGGTAGAGAGCGCCGAGGATCGCCTCCACCGCATCCGCGAGGACCGAGGCGCGGCGACGCACGCCGGCGCGTTCCTCGCTCGCCGGCACGCGGAGTGCGGCGGCGACGCCGAGGGCGTCGGCCACCTTCGCCAGGCTGTCCTGTGCGACCAGCACCGCGAGCCGCTTGCCGAGGTCGCCCTCGCGCTCGGCCGGGAAGCGCTCGGCGAGCCATTCGGCCATCAGCAGCGCGAGGACGCGGTCGCCGACGAATTCCAGCCGCTCGTTGGAATCGAGCATGCCCTTGCGGGGGTCCGCGGCGGAGCGATGGGTCAGCGCATGGAGCAGCAGGTCGGGGCGGGAGAAGCGATGCGGCAGGCGCAGGACGAGCGCCGCGACGGGATCCTCCGCCGCGTCGCTCACCGGACGCCGCTGAAGAGTCGCGACCAGCGGATCGCCGTCGGCCATCCCCAGATCTCCCACCAGCGCGCGGATCCGTCGACCGAGAAGAAGATGAACTCGGCGCGGCCCACCAGATTCTCGATCGGGATGAAGCCGACCGCGGTCGAACGGCTGTCGAGGCTGTTGTCGCGGTTGTCGCCCATGGCGAAGACATGCCCCTGCGGCACCACGAACTCGGTCGTGTTGTCGAAGGGCTGGTCGTCCGACATCTCGAGGATGTTGTGGATGTGCGGCGTCACGCCGGGTTGCGGCGGCAGGATCTCGCGGAACTGGCGGACCACCATGCGCGGGCCCTCGCCCTCAACCGTGAAGTTGCCGAGGAACTCGCGCCGCACCGGCTGGCCGTTCAGGTGCAGCACGCCGCTGCGGACCTGCACACGGTCGCCGGGCAGGCCGATAATGCGCTTGATGTAGTCGGTCGAGTTGTCGCGCGGGAGCTTGAAGACGGCGACGTCGCCGCGCTCAGGCAGGCTGCCGAAGATGCGCCCCGAGAACAGGTTCGGGCTGAACGGCATCGAGTGCCGCGAATAGCCGTAGGAGTATTTCGAGACGAACAGGTAGTCGCCCACGAGCAGCGAGGGGATCATGCTGCCGGAGGGGATGTTGAACGGCTCGAAGGCGACGGTGCGGATGCCGATGGCGATCAGGCCCGCATAGACGATCGTCTTGATCGATTCGAGCCAGCCGCCCGACTTCTGCTTGGCCATGGACGAGGTTTTCGGCGGCATCCTAACGGCCGGCCCGGGTCGCGGAGCCGCCTCCTTGGGGGCGGGTAGAGCCCGGAGGGGGCGGGCGTGTCAAGGAAGCCCGCCCGGCGCCGCGCCGCGCCCGCCGCCGAGGGCGGCTGGGACCGGCACTGCGCTGATGATCACCATCGCCTGCGCGTACGGGTACTCGTCCGTCATCGTCAGCGCGACCGAGGACAGGTGCCCGGCGGGCGTGATCGCCTTCAGCCGCTCCGCAGCACCCCCGGTCATGCGGAGCGTCGGCTGGCCGGAGGAGAGATTGACCACGCCGAGGTCGCGCCAGAACACGCCGGCGCGGAAGCCGGTCCCGAGCGCCTTCGATGCCGCCTCCTTCGCGGCGAAGCGCTTGGCGTAGGTCGCCGCGCGGATCCGGTCCGAGCGGCGCTCGGCCTTGGCGCGTTCGAGCGGCGTGAAGATGCGCTCGAGGAAGCGGTCGCCATGCTTGGCGATCACGCTCTCGATCCGGCGGATATCCACCATGTCGCTGCCGAGGCCGATGATCATCGTGAAGAGGTCAGCCCTTCGCCCGTTCGGCCTGCGCCACGCCCTGCACGGCGCGCAGCGCGGCGATGATGTTCGACAGGTGGCGCAGGTCCTTCACCTCCACGTCGATCGCGATCTCCTGGAAATCCGCGCCGCGATGATGGATGCGCAGGTTCTCGATCGCGCCATCCTGCCGCGCGATGGCGTCGGTGACTGCCGAGAGCGAACCGCGGTCGGAGGAGGCGATCACCTCGATCCGGCCGACATGCGCGCCCCCTGCCCCGCCCTCGTAGTCCCAATCCACGTCGAGGAAGCGTTCCGGGCTGTCGGCGAAGCCGGAGAGGTTGTTGCAGTCGGCCTTGTGGACGGTGACGCCCTTGCCGGTCGAGACGATGCCGACGATCCGGTCGCCCGGCAGCGGGTGGCAGCAGCCGGCGAAGTTCACCTGCATCCCGGCGACGAGGCCCGAAATGCCCATCGCCACGTCGCGCCGCCCGCCCTTGACCGCGCTCACCGGCACGGCGCGCGGGCGGGAGCGGGCGATCGGCAGCGGATCGGCGGCGCGCGGCGGCCCCTTCAGGTCCGGATAGACGGCATGGACCACGTCGCGCGGCGTCACGCCGCCCGCGGCGACGACGAGGCACAGCTCCTCGAAACTCGGCTGCTTCAGCTTGCCGAGCACCGGCTCGACCGCCTTCTCGGAGAACTCGACGCCTTCCTGGCGGAACGCCTTGGCGATGAGGGCGCGGCCCTCCTGGCGGCTCGCCTCGCGCTGCTGCGCGTGGACGAAGCGCCGGATGCGCGCCTTCGCCTTCCCGGTGACGACGAAGCGCTCCCATTGCGGGTTCGGCGTGCCGCCGCGGGCAGTGATGATCTCGACCTGGTCGCCGTTCTCAAGCGGCGTGCGCAGCGGCTTGATGACCCCGTTGATCTTGGCGCCGACGCATTGGTCGCCTACCTGGCTGTGCACCTGGTAGGCGAAGTCCACCGGCGTCGAGCCGCGCGGCAGCGCGATCAGGTCGCCGCGCGGCGTGAAGCAGAAGACCTGGTCGCGGTGCAGCTCGAGCCGCGTGGCGTCGAGGAACTCCTGCGGCTCGGCCGCCTGCTCCAGGATCTCGAGCAGGTCCTTCACCCAGGGGAAGCGCTGCTGGTCCTTCGCGACCTGGCCGCCCTGCTTGTAGATCCAGTGCGCCGCGACGCCGTACTCGGCGACATCGTGCATCTCGCGCGTGCGGATCTGCACCTCGATCTTCGCATTGCGCTTCTCGGGCACGGTGACGCCGGTGTGCAGCGACTGGTACCCGTTCGGCTTCGGCGTCGAGATGTAGTCCTTGAAGCGTCCCGGCACCACGCGATACGCGCTGTGCAGCGCGCCGAGCGCTGCGTAGCAGGCCGCCTTGTCGGGCACGATGACGCGGAAGGCCATGATGTCCGAAAGCTGCTCGAACTCGACCTTCTTGCCGTGCATCTTGAGCCAGATCGAATAGGGCGACTTCTCGCGGCCCGTCAGCTCCAGCACCTCGACGCCATTCTCCTTCATGGTGCCGGCGAGGTCGCGCTTGATCTCCTCGATCAGGTCGGCGCCCTGTCCGTAGAGGAAGGACCGGCGCGCGGCGATGGTCTGGAAGGCGTCGGGGTCCAGCTCGCGGAAGGACAGCGTCTCGAGCTCGGTCTTCAGCGTGTCCATGCCGATGCGCTCGGCCAGCGGGGCGAAGATCTCCATCGTCTCGCGCGCGGTCTTGCGGCGCCGCGCCTCCTGCGGGACGAAGTGCAGCGTGCGCATGTTGTGCAGCCGGTCGGCGAGCTTCACGAGCAGCACGCGAATGTCCTCGGACATCGCGAGCACGAGCTTGCGGAAGTTCTCCGCCTGCTTCGTGCGCTCCGATTGCAGCTCGAGGCGCGTGAGCTTCGTCACGCCGTCCACCAGCCGCGCGACTTCCTTGCCGAAGCGGCGCTCGATCTCCGCAAGCCCGGTCTTCGTGTCCTCCGCGACGTCGTGCAGAAGCGCGGTGGCGACGGAGGCGGTGTCGAGCCGGTACTGCGCCAGGATCTGCGCGACGGCCACGGGATGGGTGATGTAGGGGTCGCCGTTGTCGCGCGTCTGCCCGGCATGGGCGGCGGCGGCGACCTGGAAGGCCTGCTCGATCAGCGCCGCGTCGGCGCGCTGGTCATAGGCCGCGACCAGCCGGGCGAGGTCCTGCCCGGTGGTGGCCGGCACGCCGGCAGCGAGGCCATCCGGCGCAAAGGGGGTGATCGGGCCCGGACGGATGGTCATGCACGAGCCGCCGCGGGGGCCCGCCCGCGGCATGCGACGGTGGAGGCGGGGGCCTGCCCCCCGCCTTGGCGTCCCGGCGTCAGCGCTTCCCGCCGCCGAGCTCGGCGGCGATCGCCGCCTCGATGTCGTCGGCGGAGAGGTCCTCGAGCCCGGCACCCTCGCCGGCCGGCTCCTCGTTGACGTCCATCACGCCGAAGATGTTCTCGTCGGTCGCGATGAGGTCCAGCACCTCCTCCTCGGCCGGCTCCGGCTCCGGGGCGCGCTGCAGCGACTTGATGAGGTCGGCCTGGAGGCTGTCGAGGTCGACCGTGGCCTCGGCGATCTCGCGCAGCGCGACGACCGGGTTCTTGTCGTTGTCCCGCTCGAGCGTCAGCTCCTCGCCGCGGCTGATGTTGCGCGCGCGCTGGGCAGCGTGCAGGACGAGCTCGAAGCGGTTCGGCACCTTGAGGACGCAGTCCTCGACCGTGACGCGTGCCATGGCGGCTCCAATGCAGGCGGGCGGGGTGCGGCCTCGCCACGGGCACGCCTGTGCCCGGGCCACCACCCCCCGCTCTCGGTGAACCGTCCATGTAGCCAGCGTGCAGCGCCGGTGCAAGCGCTCAGGCGAGCGGCCGGACCCCCTGGGGGGGGAGCCCGCCCAGCATCTCCTCGACGGCGGCCCCGCCGACCGGATGGCGCCAGCCCGGGGCGACGTCGCCGAGCGGCGCCAGCACGAAGGCGCGCAGGTGCAGGCGCGGGTGCGGCAGGACCGGGTCCGGGGCGTCCCGGACGAGGCCATCGAGGTCCAGCAGGTCGAGGTCGAGGGTGCGCGGGGCATTCGGCACGGAGCGGACGCGTCCGAACCGGGCCTCGATCGCCTGCAGGGAGGCGAGCAGGGAGGCCGGATCAGCGGCCCTGCCCGCAGCCGCCTCGAGCCGCGCGACCCCGTTCACGTAGTCGGGTGCACCCGGGAGGGGCGGCACCGGCGTCGTGGCGAACCATCGCGAGACCGCGCGCAGCCGGAAGCCGGGGAGCCGGTCCAGCGCCGCTGCCGCGCGCCGGCAGGTCTCGAGCGCGGGCGCGCCGTCCGGGCCGGGCAGGTTCGCACCCAGCGCCACGAGGATCACGAAATCGCGGGTCCGTGTGCAGAACGATGACGGCTTCGCGAGATCGACCTATGTTCCCCCCGTTTGAAGCGAAAGATCCACACGTGCATTTCGACCCCCAGGAGAGACTCGGCCTGTTCATCGACGGGGCGCATCTTTATGCCGCCTCGCGCAACCTCGGCTTCGAGGTGGATTACAAGGGCTTGCTCGCCGTCTTCAGGCGCCAGGCCCGCCTTGTTCGCGCATCCTACTACACCGCGCTGCTGGAGAACGACGAGTACTCCCCGTTGCGTCCGCTTGTGGATTGGCTCGGCTACAATGGCTACGGCGTGGTCACGAAGCCGGCCCGGGAATTCACCGACGCCTCCGGTCGCCGCCGGGTGCGTGGCAATACCGAAGTCGAGATGACGGTGGACGTGCTGACCCTCGCGCCCCGGCTGGACCACGTGGTGCTGCTGGCGGGCGACGGCGATCTCCGGCGGCTGGTCGAGGCGGTGCAGCAGCAAGGCCTGCGCGTCACCGCCGTCTCCACCATCCGCACCCAGCCGGGCATGATCGCGGACGAGCTGCGTCGCCAGGCCGACCAGTTCATCGATCTCGGCGAACTCGCCCCCGACATCACCCGCCGACAGGCCGAGCCGCGGCCGCGGCCGGTGCCGCTGCGCGCGCCGGAGCGCGGCCGCGCCACGCCGGCGGAGCCCTTCCGGGAGCCGGTCGAGCTGCCCGACTAGCCTGCGATCGGCCTGGGTTCGCACGCCGGGCCGTGAATCGCCAGGCCGAAGAGGGCCGGACCGGTATCGGGCCGACGACGGCCAGCCCGATACGGCCCCGGCCGCAGGGCGGGCCTGCCCACCGCTTCGCGCCGCCCGGCAATCCGTTCTATGGCGCCGGCATGACGCCCGAGCCCGAATCGCCTGGCCGCGACTGCCCGCTCTGCACCCGCCTTGTGGAGTACCGGCTGGCGAACCGCGCCAGATGGCCCGAATGGCACAACGCGCCCGTGCCCTGCTGGGGGCCGCGCGACGCGCCGCTGCTGATCCTCGGCCTCGCGCCGGGCGTGAAGGGCGCGAATCGGACCGGGCGGCCCTTCACCGGGGATCATGCCGGCAAGCTGCTCTACGCGACGCTGCTGAAGCACGGGCTCGCCCGCGGCGCCTACCGCGAGGACCCGGCGGACGGGATGGAGCTGACCGGCGCGCGCATCGTCAACGCGGTCCGCTGCGTCCCGCCCGAAAACCTGCCTACGCCCGCCGAGGTCACCACCTGCAACCGCTTCCTGCGGGCCGAGATCGCGGGGATGCCGCGGCTTCGCGCGATCCTCGCGCTCGGCGGCGTGGCGCACAACGCGGCCGCCAAGGCGCATGGCATCCCTGCGGCGCGGCTGCCCTTCGGCCACGGACGCACGCATGACCTGCCTGGCGGGGTGCTGCTCGTCGGCAGCTACCATGTCAGCCGCTACAACACGCAGACCGGCCGCCTGACGACGGAGATGTTCGAGACCGTCGTCGCGGACATCCTGCGGCGCACCGGCGCCTGAGTCACGGCGCGCCGATGCCTCCCTCGCGCAGCATCCGCATGCAGCCGCGCACCACCGGCGCGCAGGCCGCATCGGTCGAGACGCCGGCCTCCCGCGCACTGGCATAGCCGATCCGGCGCACGCGGCCCTCGACGATCTGGAAGGTGACGCGGCACTCGCCGGCGCCGGAGAAGTTCACCGCCGCGTCGAAGCCCGGGATCGGGCTCGAGAACCCGAAGGCGGGCAGGCTCCGGTCGTAGGTCCAGAACACGCCGCCCGGCGAGGTCGCCTCGCGGTCCGCGATCCCGGCGCAGAGCCGCAGGTCATCGGCCGGCAATCCGACGAGCGCCGTTCGGGCGGAGGATGCGACGAGGGCGTCGCCGGCACCGCAACCGGCAAGCGTGAGCAGCAGGCAGGCGAAGAGAAGCCGTTCCACGCGCGCAGCATAGGCGGGAGCGGCGCTGCCGGACAGCGCGGCCGCGGCTCAGACCAGCGGGCGGCCTTCGAGCGCCGCCTCGACAGCGCGGATGAGGACCGGCGCCTCCGGCTCCGTGGCGGTCGGGAAGGCGCGGACCGATCGCCCGTCGCGCCCGACCAGGTACTTGTGGAAGTTCCAGCGCGGCGCGCCGCCGGCCTGCGCGGCGAGCCAGAGGTAGAGCGGATGCGCGCCCTCCCCCCGCACGCGCGTCAACGCGGCCAGCGGGAAGGTGATGCCGAACATCGTGTCGCAGAACTGCCGGACCTGCCGGTTGTCCGTGCTCTCCTGGCCGAAGTCGTTCGACGGCACGCCGATCACCGCGAAGCCACGCGCGGCGAAGCGGTCGTGCAGCCGCTGCAGCGCGGCGTACTGCGGCGTGAAGCCGCAGAAGCTCGCCGTGTTCACGACCATCAGCGCGCGGCCGCGGAACTCGGACAGCGGCAGCCGCCCGCCTTCCAGCGCATCGAGGGTGAAATCGAACACGGAGCGCGCCTGCGCCGCGGCGGGTATCGCCATCAGCGCAGCACCGGCCGCAAGCGCGACGCGGCGGGGGACCTCAGCCATAGCGCTCCTCCATCCAGGGGTCGCCGCGGTTGTGGTAGCCGCGCACCTCCCAGAAGCCCGGGCGGTCCTCCCGCAGCAACTCGACCCGCGTCACCCATTTCGGGCTCTTCCAGAAATAGAGGTGCGGCACGACGAGGCGCACCGGCCCGCCATGCTGGCGCTCCAGCGGCGCGCCCGCCCAGCTATGGGCGAAGAGGTTCTCATCCCGGGAAAAATCGTCGAGGGCGAGGTTCGTCGTGTAGCCGTCATAGGAGGTGAGCGAGACGAAGCGCGCCTCCTCCTTCGGCCGCGCCATCTCGAGCAGCGCGCGCACCGGGACGCCGGACCAGGTGTTGTCGTAGCGGCTCCACTGCGTGACACAGTGGATGTCGTTCACGCGCTCCTCCTGCGCCAGCGCCTTGAACTCGTCGAGCGTCAGGCGGACCGGCGCCATCACCAGCCCCTCGATGCGCAGGCGCCAGTTGGCCGGTGTCACGTCCGGCTGCACGCCGAGGTCGAGCACCGGGAAATCCTGCACCAGGCGCTGGCCGGGCGGCAGCCGGTCCGCGAGCGGATCGGAGGTGGTGCCCGTCAGCAGCCGGCCCTCGCGGGCCCAGCCCTGCTTCGCCCCGACCAGCTTGTCGCGGACCTTCCCGCTCAGCGGGACCGGCCCGTCCTCCTCCTCGGCCATGTGCTCTCCTCGGTCGGGATAGGTGCGCCGGGCGGGCCGGGATGCAAGGTCCGGCGCGCCCTGCGTCTTGTGATACCGGCACCTGGGCGGGAGCCCCCACTTCCGTCGGGCAGAACAAGGACGGCTCGACGATGGCGCGTATCCTGATCGCCCTCACCAGCCACGGCCAGCTCGGCAGTACTGGCAAGCCGACCGGCTTCTACTGGGAGGAGCTCGCCGTCCCCTACTGGGCGCTGCGCGACGCCGGCCACGACGTGCTGATGGCGAGCATCGCGGGCGGGGAGCCGCCGGCCGACCCGACGAGCCTGAAGGACAACCCAGCCGAGAACCCGCCCGAGGTGACGCGCTTCCTGACCGACGCCGGCGCGATGGGCGGCCTGCGCGCCGCTCCCGCCCTGGACGGCGCGGCCGGCGAGGCCTTCGACGCGCTGTTCCTGCCCGGCGGGCATGGCACGATGTGGGACCTGCCGCGCAGCGAGGCGCTGGCCGCCCTCATCGCGCGCATGCACGAGGAGGGACGGCTGATCGCCGCGGTCTGCCACGGGCCGGCGGGGCTCGTGGCCGCGCGCCGCCGCGACGGCCGCCCCATCGTCGAGGGGCGCCGCGTCAACGGCTTCACCGATTCCGAGGAGCGCGCGGCCGGCCTCGCGGAGGTCGTGCCCTTCCTGCTCGAGAGCCGGCTGCGCGACCTCGGCGCGCGCTTCGACGGCGGGCCAGATTTCGCGCCCTTCGCGCTGCGGGACGGCAACCTCGTCACCGGGCAGAACCCAGCCTCGGCGGAGCCGGTCGCGCGGCACATGATCGCGGCGCTGCGGGGCGAGGCGGTCGGGTAGCCCCCTCACCCCGCAGCGCCCGCGAACACCCCGCCCATCTCAACGCGCGCCGTTCAGCATGTAGTGCGGCACGCCGACGTCGGCGGATCATCTCCACCTTGCGCGGATCCGCCGCGCTGTCCGCGTGGTGCGCAACCCAGGCCCGGACCTCGCGGTAGAGCGCCCCGACATCCGTCGTCGCGATCCGCCCGTCGCGCAGCACCACCGTCCCGTCCACCACCGCGTGCCTCGTGTCGTGCCCCGCGTCGGGTCCGTCAGCACCCAACCGCCGCGCAGGATCAGCATGTGGAAGGTCCCCGGTCTCGTTCCGGGCGAGTATGGCAGCGCCTCCGCGCGTCGGGGAGGATCGGCGGCAGTCCGGCGGAGAGGTCGCGTCGGGTCACGAACCCGCCCCGCAACCCTGCCCGGCATGCGGGGGGGAGGATCAGCCCTTGTCGCGCATCAGCCGCGCCTTGTCGCGCTGCCAGTCGCGCGCGGCGATGGCGGCGCGCTTGTCGTGCTTCTTCTTGCCCTCGGCGAGCCCGAGCGTGACCTTCGCCACGCCGCGCTCGTTGAAGTGGATGTCCATCGGCACGAGCGTGGTGCCCTCGCGCGTGATCGAGCCGATCAGCTCGCGCACCTGTTTCCTGTGCAGCAGCAGCTTCCGCGGACGCCGCGGCTCGAAGCGGGCGACGAAGCTGCCGGCCTGCCACTCGGGAATGTAGCAGTTGAACAGGAACATCTCGCCGTCCCGCTCGCCCGCCCAGGCCTCCGACAGCGTGGCGCGGCCGGCGCGGAGGCTCTTCACCTCGGGCCCGACGAGCATCACCCCGGCCTCGATCGTCTCGTTGATCTTGTAGTCGAAGCGCGCCTTGCGGTTCTGCGCGGCGACGCCGTGGCTGATCAGGCCCTTCTTGCGCGGTTCCGCCATCAGTTCAGCAGGCCGGCCCCGGCCATCGCGTCGCGCACCCGCGCCTTCGTGCCCTCGGCCACCGGCGCCATCGGCAGGCGGCAGAGATCGGTGCTGCGCCCGAGCAGGCTCGCCGCGTACTTCACCGGGCCGGGGGAGGTCTCACAGAACATCGCGTCATGCACCGGCACGAGACGGTCCTGGATCGCGATCGCCTCCTGCGGCTTCCCCGCCGCCCAGGCGTCGTGCATCTGGCGGCAGAGCCGGGGCGCGATATTGGCGGTGACGCTGATGCAGCCATGCCCGCCGGCGGCGAGGTAGGACACCGCCGTGTGGTCCTCGCCCGAGAGCTGGCAGAATTCCGGCCCGCAGGCCATGCGGGTGTGCAGCGGGCGGGTCAGGTTGGCGGTGGCGTCCTTCACACCGACGATGTTCGGGTGCTTCGCGAGCCGTCCCATCGTCTCGTTGCTCATGTCGACCACGCTGCGGCCGGGGATGTTGTAAATGATGATCGGCAGGTCCACGGCATCGGCGATCGCCATGTAGTGGCGATACAGGCCCTCCTGCGTCGGCTTGTTGTAATAGGGCGTGACCACCAGCGCAGCGTCTGCGCCGGCCTGCTTCGCGTGGCGCGTCAGGTCGATCGCCTCGGCGGTCGAGTTGCTGCCGGTGCCTGCGATGACCGGCACGCGGCCCCTGGCCGCGGCGATGCAGGCGGCGACCACCTCGTGGTGCTCCTCATGGCTCAGCGTCGGGCTCTCGCCGGTGGTGCCGACCGGGATCAGGCCCTGGGTGCCCTCGGCAATCTGCCACTCGACGAAGTCGGTGAAGGCCTTGAGGTCGAGGGCGCCGTCGGCCTGCATCGGCGTGATCAAGGCCACCAGCGAACCCCGGAACATCGTTCGTTACCCCAAGCCGTGTCGGACCGCGGAACCTAGGCGCGCGGGATCGGCGGGACAAGGCGGGCGGTCAGCCGGGATTGGCGTTGGCGACCCCCCACCAGCCGACCGTCACGCCCAGCGCCACGCCGAGCCGGCGCGGCGCCTCCGGATCGGCGATGTCGAGGTCGAGAAAGGCCGGATCGGTGCCGAAGACTCGGCGCAGGGCCGCATGATGCGCCTCGATCCAGGCGACGAGTTCGGCCTCGGTCCCGCGGCCGGCGGGCAGGCCGGGGATGTCGGCCTCCCGCAGCCGGGTGCCCATGTCCTGCCAGCGGAGCATGCTGCGCGCCGTCTCCGCGGCCGGACGGGCGTTCAGGATAAACAGGCAGCGCGGATGCAGGCGCCGGATCGCGAGCAACAGCGCGATGTCGAGGTTGGGCCAATGGTTCAGCCCCGCCGAGGGTACGCAGATGTCCATCTGCGTCAGCGCATCCACGCCCGGGAAATAGGCGAAGGGATCGCCGCGCTCGAACCATCCGTCATGGACGAGCCGCCCGACGGGCTGCCCCTCGTGCAGCCATTGCGCACAGGCCAGACCGGCGGATCCGAGCGCCTTCGTCACGGTCGTCGTGCCGGCTTTCGGAAAGCCGACAACTATGGCACGCAAGCGACCGCTCCCGCTTCAACCATCCCGCACTGGCGCAACCAACACCGGATGACCGTCATGGGCAAGCTGCGCCTCCTCTGTCTCCTGCTCGTGCTCGCGACTCCGGCCGCGGCGCAGCCCTGGGCGAGCGACGCCGCGCGCGCCGCGGGCCGCCAGGCCCTCGCCGCTGCCCAAGCCGGCCGCTTCGCCGAAGCGGACGCGCTGGCTCAATCCGCCGATCCGCTGGCGCGCAAGCTGGTGACCTGGGTGCGGGTCCAGACGCGCGGATCGGGCGCGACCGCGGCGGAGATCGCCGGCTGGCTCGCCGCCAACCCCGACTGGCCGCTGCCCGAGACCGTGGCCCGCCGCGCCGAGGAGGCGCTCGCCGGCGATCCGGACGACGCGCTGGTGCTGCGCCACTTCGCCCGCACGCCGGCCCGCACGCTGGACGGCGCGCAGCGCCATGCCGACGCGCTGACGCGCGCCGGCCGGCCGCGCGAGGCCGCCGCGGCGCTGCGCGAGGCCTGGCGCCAGGGCCCGCCGGCCGATCCTGCCGCCGAAGCCGCCTTCCTCGACCGCAACGCCGGCGTGCTGAACGCCGACGACGTCTGGCGGCGCTTCGACCGGCTGATGTGGGAGAACCAAGTCGCCGCCGCGTCCCGCATCGTGCCGCGCATCGATGCGGCGCGGCGTCCCGCCGCCGATGCGCGCCTCGCGCTCCGCGGCGAGCGCGACCAGGGCGGGCAGGTGCGCGACATCGGCGTCGCCTACGAACGCGCCCGCCTGCTCCGCCGCCGCGACCGCGATGGCGAGGCTGCCGCCGTCTGGGCCGCCGCCGAACCGCTGCAGCGCAACCTCCCGCCGGAGGCGCAGCGCGCCATCTGGACCGAACGCCAGGTGCTGGCCCGCAAGCTGCTGCGACAGATGGACCCGGCCGCCGCCTATCGCCTTGCCGCCAATCACGGCCAGGCGGAAGCAGGCGAGCCGCGGCAGGAGGCCGAGTTCCTCGCCGGCCTCATCGCACTCCGCCGCAGCAACGACGCCGCCGCCGCGCAGCGCCACTTCGCGCGCGTCGCCGAGGGCAGCAACAGCGTCATCACCCGCGCCCGCGGCGCCTATTGGGAAGGCGTCGCGCTGGAGGCGCTCGGCCGCACCGCCGAAGCGCGTGCGCGTTGGGAGGTCGCGGCCGCGCTGCCGGTCGCCTTCTACGGGCAGCTCGCAAGCCGCGCGCTGGGCGAGACGCCGCAGCAGCTCGCCGCGCGCATCAATGCCGCCGCGCTGCCCGACCCGCCGCTCGAGGTCGCGCAGGCCTTCGGCGCGCGCGAGCTGTCGCGTGCGGTGGTGACGCTCGCCGATCTCGGCCAGTCCGACCGCGCGCGGATGTTCCTGCTGCGTATGGAGGACGTCTCGCCCGACGCGAACGATCGCTGGCTCATCGCGCGGCTCGCGGTGCTGATGGGCCGGCCCGATCATGCGGTGTGGGTGGCACGACGCGCCGGGGTGGACGGCGTGATCCTGCTCGTGGATGGCTGGCCCACGCCCTTCCCCGCCCCGCCCGATGGCGCGGAGCCCGCCATCGTCAACGCGATCACGCGGCAGGAGAGCAACTTCGAGCTCTCGGCCGTCTCCTCGGCCAATGCGCGCGGGCCGATGCAGCTGCTGCCGGCGACGGCGCAATCCGTCGCGCGACGGCTCGGCATCCCGCACACCACGGCGATGCTGACCTCCGACCCGGCGCACAACCTGCGGCTGGGCTCGAACTACATCGCCGATCGCCTGGCGCGCTACGACGGCGCGCTGCCGATGGCGGCGGCCGCCTACAACGCCGGGGCGGGGCGGGTGGATGAGTGGCTCGGCACCTATGGCGACCCGCGCGCGCCGAACGGCCCCGACATCCGCGAGTGGATCGAGCTCATTCCCTTCGGCGAGACGCGCAACTACGTTCAGCGGGTGATCGAGAACACCGTCGTCTACCGCGCGCGCAACCCGGCCACCGCCGGCCTCGCCCATCCGCTCGACCGGCTGCTCGCGGGACGGCGATGACACCGCGCCGCGTCGCCTTCCATGCGCGTGACGGGCTGCGCCTGTCGGCGGTCGAGTATCCGGGGCCGGAGGACCGCACCCCGATCCTCTGCCTCTCCGGCCTGACGCGGAACGCGGCGGATTTCGACACCCTCGCCGCGCGCCACGCCGCGACGCGGCGCGTCATCGCCCTCGACCATGCGGGCCATGGCGAGAGCGCGCGGCCGGCGGAGATCGCGCGTTACGGCATCCCGAACTCGCTCGGCGACGTGCTGGACGCGATGGCGGCGCTGCACTGCCCGCGCGCGGTGGTGGTCGGCACGAGCTTCGGCGGCATCCTCGGCATGGTGCTCGCCGTCTATCGCCCGACGGCGCTGGCCGGGCTGGTGCTGAACGACATCGGGCCGGTCATCGAGGATCTCGGCCTCGACCACGTGCAGAACTTCGTCGACCGCGACCCGGCGCTGGAGAGCCTTGAGGCCTGCGTCGCGCATTTGCAGGCCACGCTTCCCCCGATGCCGATGGACGAGGCCGGCTGGCTCCGCTTCGCCGCCAACACCTACGCGCCCGACGCCGATAGCCGCTGGCATCCGCGCTGGGACACCCGGGTCGCACAGGCGCTCCGCGGGAACGGCAAGGCGCCGGAACTCTGGGGCGCTTTCGGCGCGGCGGCGCACGCGCCGGTGATGCTGGTGCGTGGCGAACTCTCCGACCTGCTCTCGCCGGAGACGGCGGCGCGCATGCGGCGCGAGCGACCGGATATGGACTTCGTCAACGTGCCGCGTTGCGGGCACTGCCCGACGCTGGACGAGGCGCAGGTCGTCCCCGCGCTCGACCGCTTCCTGCACGCCATCCCGTGACCGTGGCGCGGCTGGTCGCGACCTTGGGCGGCATCGGGCTGCTGCGTCCCGGCCCCGGCACCTGGGGTTCTGCGGTGGTGCTGCCCTTCGCGCTGCTCGGCCCCCTGCCCTGCCTGGCGCTGGCCGCGCTGGTCATGCTGGCCGGCTTCTGGGCCGCGCCGCGCGTGCTCCGCACGGACGAGGATCCGGGCTGGTTCGTCGCCGACGAGGGTGCGGGGATGCTGATCGCCCTCGCCGCGCTGCCCGTCGCGAGCTGGACCGGCGTTGCGCTCGCCTTCGTGACCTTTCGCGCCCTCGACATCGCCAAGCCCTGGCCGGTGTCCTGGGCCGACCGGCAGGAGGGCGCGCTCGGCGTGATGCTGGACGACCTCATCGCCGGCGCGATCGCCGCCGCCGCGCTGCTGGCGCTGCGGCTTCTCTGGCCGGGAGCCCTCGGTTGATGCTGAACCCGACCACCCTCGGCGCCGCCGCCGCGCTGCTCGGCGATCTCCAGGCCAAGGGGCTGACGCTCGCGACGGCCGAGAGCTGCACCGGGGGGCTGATCGCGGCCGCGCTGACGGCCATCCCCGGTTCCTCGGCCACCCTGCTGGCGGGCTACGTGACCTATTCGAACGCGGCGAAGACGCGGCTGGTCGGCGTGCCGGAGGCGATGCTCGCCGCGCATGGCGCCGTTAGCGACCCGGTCGCCCGGCGGATGGCCGAAGGCGCGCTGGCCGAGTCCGGCGCCGACATCGCCGTCTCCTGCACCGGCATCGCCGGCCCGTCCGGCGGCAGCGCCGCGAAGCCGGTGGGGCTGGTCTTCATCGGAGCCGCGCGGCGTGACGGGGAGACGACGGTCGAGCGCCACCTCTTCCCCGGCGACCGCGCCGCGATCCGCGCGGCGACCGTGGATGCCGCGCTGGCCCTCATCCACAGGCTTTCGGAGTAGATCATGGACCTGACCGACAAGCTGATGGCGGCGCTCGATGCCGACAGGGCGGGCGCCGAAGCGCGCCTCGTCGAATGGCTGCGCATCCCGTCCGTCAGCGCGCAGCCGCAGCACGCGGCGGATTGCGTGCGCGCCGCGGAATGGGTGCGCGACCAGCTCGTCGCGCTCGGCTTCACCGCGAGCCTGAGGCAGACGCCGAAGCATCCCGTTGTGGTCGCGCATCACCCCGGCCCGGGTGGGGACGTGCCCCGCCTGCTCTACTACGGGCATTACGACGTGCAGCCGGCCGATCCCTTCGAGCTCTGGACGAGCGCACCCTTCGAGCCCGCGATCGTGGACGGCCCGCATGGCCGCCGCGTCGTCGCGCGCGGTGCCGTGGACGACAAGGGCAACAGCTCCACCTGGCTCGAGGCGCTGCGCGCCTGGCACGCGGTCGCCGGCGGCCCGCCCTGCGCGATCACCGCTGTGATCGAGGGCGAGGAGGAGATCGGATCGCCAAACCTCGGGCCCTTCCTCGCCGCCCACAGGGACGAGCTGAAGGCGGATGTCGCGATCATCAGCGACACCAACATGTGGGACGTCTCGACGCCGGCGCTGTCCACGCGGCTGCGCGGCATGTGCTACGTCCAGCTCGACCTCAAGGCCGCCAGCCGCGACCTGCATTCGGGCATGTATGGCGGCAGCGCGCTCAACCCGCTGAACCTCATCACCCGGATCCTCGGCGGGCTGCACGACGCGAACGGGCGCATCCAGCTGCCAGGCTTCTACGACGACGTGCCGGAGCTCTCGGCCGAGCAGCGCGCCGCCTGGCAGTCGCTCGGCTTCAGCGAACACGACTTCCTCGGCGACATCGGCCTGTCCGTGCCAGTGGGCGAGAAGGACCGCGGCGCGCTCGAGCGCCTCTGGGCGCGGCCGACGGCGGACATCAACGGGATCTGGGGCGGCTACACCGGCGAGGGCAGCAAGACCGTCATCGCGTCGGAGGCGCATGCGAAGGTGTCCTTCCGCCTCGTGCCCGGCCAGGACCACAGGAAGGTGTTCGAGAGCTTCAAGGCCTTCGTCCAGGCGCGGCTGCCCGCCGACGCCAAGGCCGAGTTCCAAGTCTTCAGCTCGAGCCCCGGCATCGAAGTGCCGGCCGACAGCCGCTTCATCCGCGCCGCGCAGGCCGCGCTGCAGGAGGAATACGAGCGCCCCGCCGCGATGATCGGCTGCGGCGGCTCGATCCCCGTCGTGTCGAGCCTGAAGGACGTCCTCGGCCTCGACACGGTGCTGATGGGCTTCGGGCTGGAGGACGACCAGGTGCACAGCCCGAACGAGAAGTTCGACCTCCGCTGCCTGCATGGTGGCGCGCGGAGCCATGCGCGGCTGCTGGCGAAGCTCGCAGGCTGACGCCGTTCAGCGCTTGCCCGTCATCCGGTCGAACACCATGCGGTCCTTGTTGTCCTGCATCAGCATGGTGATGCCCGGGATCGTCTCGAAGCCGAGGCCGCGCGGCAGGCCGGTCTCGGCATCGGCCTCGACGGCGCCATAGGCGGCGCCGGCCACCTTCTCCCACTTCCCGGCCGGCTTCTTCACCTCGAGGTTCACCACCGTCGCCTTGAAGACCATCCGCACGATGGCCTCCTTCGGGTTCGAGGGTTTCACCAGGCTCGGATGGCCCGCCATCAGCTGCCAGCCATTGGCCAGCGCCCAGGCGGTCAGCGCCTCGCGCTCCATTCAGCCGCCGCCGGTCTTGGGCGCGGGCTTCTTGGAGGCGGGTGGCTGGCTGAAGGGCGAGGCGGCCGGCGCGGCCGGCTTCTTCGAGGCCTTCGGCTTCTTGGGCTCGCGCCCACTGCGTTTCTGGCCCTTGGCCATGCGGCCCTCCTGTCCGGCGGGTGAAGGGGCAGCTTGCGCCCCTTCCGCCGGCTTTGCAGCCCCCGCGTGACGCGGACGCCGTCAGGCCCGCGAGAGCGCCTCGCGCACCAAGCCGAGCGCCTCCTCGATCATCGCCGCCGTGACGTCGAGATGCGTGCAGGCACGGATGCGCCCGCCGAGCATCGAGAGCTGCACGCCCTGCAGCCGCAGCCGCCGCACCAGCTCCGCCGCGCCGACGCCCGTGCCCGCCGGGTCGAAGAAGACGAGGTTGGTGTCCGGATCCTCGACCCGCATGCCCGGCATCTGCGCGAGCCCCCGCGCCAGCGCCTTCGCGTTCGCGTGGTCCTCCGCCAGCCGCTCCACATGGTGATCGAGGGAATAGAGGCACGCCGCCGCGCAGATGCCGCCCTGGCGCATCGCGCCGCCGAGGCGCTGCTTCCAGCGCCAGGCCTCGTCAATGAAGGCCGCCGAGCCGCAGAGCACCGCACCGAGCGGCGCGCCGAGCCCCTTGGTGAAGTCGAGCCAGACGCTGTCGAAGCCCGCCGCCATCTCGGCCGCCGGCACGCCCGCCGCGACGCAGGCATTCATCAGCCGCGCCCCATCCATGTGGGTGGCCATGCCGTGCTCGCGCGCGATCGCCGCGATCTCGTCCAGCACGCGCTTCGGCCACACCGCGCCGCCGCCGATATTGGCGGTCTGCTCCACCTCCACCAGCCGCTGGCGCGGCGTGTGCCGCGACCTGCCGCGGATATGCGCGCGCAGCCCCTCCGGCGTGTACATGCCCCGCGCGCCCTTGAGCGGCAGGATTTGGAAGCCACCGAGCGCGGCATGCGAACCGCCCTCGCTCGTCAGGATGTGCGCCGTCTCATGCGCGAGGATCTCGTCGCCGGGGCTGCAATGCACGAGGGTCGCGGCGATGTTGCACATGGTCCCCGACGGCATGAAGACCGCCGCCTCCTTGCCCATCAGCGCGGCCATGCGGTCGCAGAGCGCATGCACGGTCGGGTCGTCGCCATGCTGCTCGTCGCCGACCTCCGCGCGCATCATCGCCTCCTTCATGGCGGGCGTCGGGCGCGTCTGCGTGTCGGAATAGAGGTTGATGCGGACGGGCGGCAGCTTCGGGTCGGGGCGCTGCGGCGTGTAGCCGGACATGGCGAGGTCGGATGCGGCCAAGGGTCGTCTCCTGGTGGTCCTTCCGCCCTTATCTGCCTTGGTCAGGCCGCGGCCAAGGGGCCGGCGGCTCAGTCCGGATCGAGCCGGTGCCGGCGCCAGAGCGGCGCGATGGCGGGCCGCGCCGCGACGGCGCGCGCCAGCGCCTCGACCCGCGGCAGGTTGGCCGGTGTCCAGGCCCGCCCGCCCATCCAGCGCGAGAGCACGGCCAGGTAGATGTCCGCCGCGCTGAACCGCGCGCCGAGCAGGTAGGGCGCGGCGGCGTCGCCGGTCAGTTCGGCATGCGCCTCAATCACCCGCAGCGTGTCGCGGCCCATGCCGGTGGCGATGTCACGGATGGCCGGATCGGCGCCGAAGCGCTCCGGGTAATCGGCCCGGGTCACATGCGGGTAGAATTCGCCGGCGAGCAGCGCCATCCAGCGCAGCGCGACGGCGCGCGCCGTCTCGCCGGGCGGCGGCAGCAGCGCCGCCTGCGGGTGCAGGTCGGCGATCGTCAGCAGGCAGGCGAGGCTCTCCGTCACAACCGTGCCGTCGGGGAGGACAAGGGTGGGAAGCCGGCCCATCGGATTGATGGCGAGATAGTCCGGCGCCAACTGGTGGTCGCCCTCGAGCGGCACCAGACGCCACTCCGGCGCCTGCCCGGCTTCCGCCAGCGCCATCTCGACCACCGCCGCGCCGGAGCCGATATCGCCATGGAGGACGTAGGTCATGCGCCATCCTCCGCGCGGCGGGCGGCCAGCGGCCAACGCATTCGCTTGATGCGGTCTGTCAGCGGGCGTGATGCCCGCGTCCCGCCGCTAGCTCGTTGCGGCTGGGGTCGGAGCCGCGGCCGGCGCGGTGCTCCGGCGATAGAGGATGTAGGCGCGCCGCTCGAAGGCGCGGACCATGAGGCGCACCGCCTCGTTGAAGACGGTGCCGATCACCGCCTGCAGCAGGCGCGACTTGAACTCGAAATCGACGAAGAAATCCACCTCGGTCGCCGGACCGCGCGCTTCCGGCGCGAGCCCATTGGCGACGGGATGGAAGCGCCAATGGTTGTTGAGGTAGCGGAAGGGGCCGTTGAGGTAGCGGACATGGATGTGATCCGGCCGCTCCAGCGCGACCTGGCTGCGGAAGGTCTCGCGGAACATCTTGAAGCCGATGGTGAGGTCCGCGACGATCTCGGTGTCGGAGCGCGAGACGATGCGCGCGCCGACGCACCAGGGCAGGAACTCCGGATAGCGCCGCACATCGGCGACCATGTCGAAGAGCTGCTCCCGCGTATAGGGCAGCACCTTCCGCTCGGCGTGGGTCGGCATGCCGGGTTCAGGCCGCGCGGAGCGACGCCTCGCGCGCGGCGCGCAGCGCGGCGAAGTCGCGATCGGCGTGGTAGGAGCTGCGCGTCAGCGGCGTCGCGGAGACCAGCAGGAAACCCTTGCCGCGTGCGACCTTCGCGTAGTCCTCGAACTCCTCGGGCGTGACGAAGCGGTCAACCGCGGCGTGCTTCACGCTGGGCTGGAGGTACTGGCCGATGGTGAGGAAATCCACCTCGGCGCTGCGCAGGTCGTCCATCACCTGCAGCACCTCGATCCGCTTCTCGCCGAGGCCCACCATCACGCCCGACTTGGTGAAGATGGAAGGGTCGAGCGCCTTCACCCGGTCGAGCAGCCGCAGCGAATGGTAGTAGCGCGCGCCCGGACGGATGGTCGGGTACAGCGCCGGCACCGTCTCGAGGTTGTGGTTGAAGACGTCGGGCCGCGCCGCGACGACGATCTCGAGCGCGCCATCCTTGCGCAGGAAGTCGGGCGTCAGCACCTCGATCGTCGTGCCGGGCGAGGCGTCGCGGATCGCGCGGATGGTCTCGGCGAAATGCGCGGCACCGCCATCGGCCAGGTCGTCCCGGTCCACGGAAGTGACCACGACATGCTGCAGGCCGAGCTTGGCGACCGCATCGCCCACCCGCCGCGGCTCGTCGGCGTCGAGCGCCTTCGGGATGCCGGTCGCGACGTTGCAGAAGGAACAGGCGCGCGTGCAGGTCTCGCCCATGATCATCATGGTGGCGTGGCGCTGCGACCAGCACTCCCCGATATTCGGGCAGGCGGCTTCCTCGCACACCGTCACGAGCCCGTTGGCGCGCATCAGCGCATGGGTCTCGCGATAGACCGGGCTCGTCGGCGCCTTGACCCGTATCCAGGCCGGCTTGCGCTGGATCGGGTTGTCGGGGCGCCTGGCCTTCTCCGGGTGCCGGTCGGCACCCCGGAGCGGCTCCCGCCGGTGGTCGATTTCGACGCGGATCGTCATGGCCGGGATGTGGCCTTAAGGCCCTTCTCCGTCAATCAGATATGGATGACCCGTCCATAAGCATCCAGCACCGACTCATGCATCGTCTCGGAGACGGTGGGGTGCGGGAAGACGGTGTGCATCAGCTCCGCCTCCGTGCTCTCGAGCGTCCGCGCGATGCCGTAGCCCTGGATCATCTCGGTCACCTCCGGCCCGGCCATATGCGCGCCGAGCAACTCGCCGGTCTTCGCGTCGAAGACCGTCTTCACGAGGCCCTCCGGCTCGCCCATCGCGATGGCCTTGCCGTTGCCGATGAAGGGGAAGCGACCGACGCGCACCTCGTGGCCGAGTTCCTTGGCCTTCTTCTCCGTCAGCCCGACGGAGGCGACCTGCGGGCGGCAATAGGTGCAGCCGGGGATGTTCAGGACATCCATCGGATGCGGGTGCTTCCCCGCGATGGCCTCGACCGTGATGATCGCCTCGTGGCTGGCCTTGTGCGCGAGCCAGGGCGGGCCGGTCAGGTCGCCGATCGCATAGACCCCGGGCTCACCGGTCTTCCCGAAGGCGTCGGTCTCGACATGGGTGCGGTCCACCTTCACCTTCGTGGCCTCGAGGCCGAGATCCTCGACATTGCCGACGATGCCGACCGCCGAGATCAGGCGGTCCGCCGTGATCTCCTGCACCTTGCCCCCGGCCTCGATCACCGCCGTGATGCTGTCGCCGTTCTTGCGCACGCCCTGCACGCGCGCACCCGTCAGCAGCTTCATGCCCTGCTTGGTGAAGGCCTTGGCGACGAAAGCCGAGATCTCCTCATCCTCCACCGGTAGGATGCGGTCCACGACCTCCACCAGCGTCACCTGCGCGCCCATGTTCAGGTAGAAGCTCGCGAATTCGGACCCGATCGCGCCCGATCCCACGACGATCAGCGACTTCGGCAGGGCGGCGGGCGTCATCGCCTCGCGGTAGGACCAGATCAGCTTGCCGTCCGGCTCCATGCCCGGGATGGTCCGCGCCCGCGCGCCAGTCGCCAGCACGATGTGCTTGGCCGCGATCTCGGCCACCGGCTTGCCGTCCTTGGCGACGCTCACCTTGCCCGGCCCGGCCAGCTTCCCGTGCCCGTCGAACACCGTCACCTTGTTCTTCTTCATCAGGTGCTTCACGCCGGCCGAGAGCTGGCCCGCAACGCCGCGGCTGCGCTTGATCACCTTCTGGAAGTCGAAGCGGATGTTGTCGGCGGCGAAGCCGTACTGGTCGAGGCTGTGCAGCAGGTGGTTGATCTCGCTCGCGCGCAGCAGCGCCTTGGTGGGGATGCAGCCCCAGTTGAGGCAGATGCCGCCGAGGTTCTCGCGCTCCACCAGCGCCGTCTTCATGCCGAGCTGGCTCGCGCGGATCGCCGCGACATAGCCGCCGGGGCCGCCGCCCACCACCACGATGTCGAAAGTCTCGGCCATCGCCATCATCCTTGCCGTGCGGCGAGCGCGGTGAGCGCCTCGCCGGTGAGTTGCTGCAGGGTCCAGCCTGAGCGCGGCCTGGCCCCGAGGCCGCGGTAGAAGGCGATGGACGGCTCGTTCCAATCCAGCACCGACCACTCCATCCGCCCGCAGCCCCCCGCGAGCGCACGCGCGGCGAGATGGGCGAAGACCGCCGTGCCGATGCCGTTCCCACGTACTGCCGGTTCCACGAACACGTCTTCGACGTAGAGCGAAGGCCGGCCGAGGAAGGTCGAGAAGCTGTAGTACCAGACGGCGAAACCCACCGGCTCGCCGTCCCATTCCGCGATCAGAGCCTCCGCGCGGCGCGGCTCCCCGAACAGGAAGCGCGCCAGCACCGCCTCATCCGCCCGTACCTCATGCGCCAGCCGCTCGTACTCGGCGAGCGCGCGGATGAAACGCAACACGAGGCCGAGGTCGTCCGGCCCCGCGTCGCGCAGGCGGAGGCGCCCCACCATCTAAAGCATCAGCGACAGCGGCTGCTCGACGATGCGCCTGAACTCGGCAATCCACTCCGCCGCCAGCGCGCCGTCCACGATCCGATGGTCCACCGAGAGCGTGCAGGTCATCACCGTGGCGATCGCCAGCGCGCCATCCTTCACCACCGGCCGCTGCTCCCCGGCCGAGACCGCGAGGATGCCGGCCTGCGGCGGGTTGATGATCGCGGCGAAGTCGCGCACGCCATACATGCCCATGTTGGAGATCGAGAAGCCGCCGCCCTGGAACTCCTCGGGCTTCAGCTTGCCGGACTTCGCGCGCGCGGCGAGGTCCTTCATCTCCGTGCTGATCGCCGCCAAGCCCTTCTGGTCGGCCTTGCGGATGATCGGCGTGATCAGCCCGTCGGGGATGCTGACGGCGACCGAGATGTCCACGTCGTCGTAGAGGATCGCCGCCTCGTCGGTCCAGGTCGCGTTGACCTTCGGGATCCGGCGCAGCGTCACCGCGGCCGCCTTGATGATCATGTCGTTGACCGAGAGCTTGAAGGCGCCGGGGCCCTCCTTCGGCGATGCCGCGTTGAGCTGCCCGCGCAGCTTCAGCAGCGCGTCCAGTTCGATGTCCATCGAGACGTAGAAGTGCGGGACGGTCTGCTTCGATTCCGAAAGCCGCCGCGCGATGACCTTGCGCATGGTGCTGTGCGGCACCGCCTGGTGCGGGGCGGTGATCGGCGCGGCGGGCGTCGGCGCCTTCGGGACGGGCGCAGGTGCAGCAGCCGGCGCGGCCTGGGGCGCGGGTGCGGCGGCGGCGGCCTGGGGCTGCGGCCCCTTGGCGAGCGCCGCCTCGACATCCGCCTTCACGATGCGCCCGTTGGGGCCGCTGCCCTGCAGGCGTGCCAGGTCGAGCCCGGCCTGCTGCGCCATGCGCTTCGCGAGCGGGGAGGCGATGACGCGGTCGCCCGATGCCCCCGCAGGGACATCCGCCTGCGAGGCGACGGACGGCGTGGTGGCCGGCACGGGCGCGGCCGCCTGGGGCGCCGGCTCGGTCTTCGGCGTTACCGGCGCGGGCGCCGGCTTCGCGGCCGGCGCGGCCTCGGCACTCTCGCCCGGCTCGACCAGCACGGCGATGACGTCGTTCACCTTCACCGCCGCGGTGCCGCCGGGCACCACGATCTTGCCGAGGACACCCTCATCCACGGCTTCCACTTCCATCGTCGCCTTGTCGGTCTCGATCTCGGCGATGATGTCGCCGGCCTTGACCTGGTCGCCTTCCTTCTTGAGCCAGCGCGCCAGCGTGCCCTCGGTCATGGTGGGCGAGAGCGCGGGCATCAGGATGTTGGTCGCCATCTCTCCCGCCCCCTTACTTGTAGGTCACGCGCTTGACAGCATCCACGACCTGCTCGAGCCGCGGCAGCGCCAGCTTCTCGAGGTTCGCGGCATAGGGCATCGGCACGTCTTCGCCCGTCACTCGAACCGGCGGCGCGTCGAGGTCATCGAAGGCGTGCTCCACCACCTGCATCGCGACCTCCGAGGAGATGCCGGCGAAGGGCCAGCCCTCCTCCACGATCACCAGCCGGTTGGTCTTCTTCACGCTGCGCACGATGGTCGCGGCGTCCAGCGGGCGGATGGTGCGCAAATTCACCACCTCCGCGCTGATCCCCTGGGACGCCAGCGCCTCGGCCGCCTGCATCGCCAGGCCCACCATGATCGAGAAGGAGACAATGGTGACGTCGGTCCCCTCGCGCTCGACCTTCGCCTGGCCGATCGGCAGCACGAAGTCGTCGGCCGTCGGGCAGTCGAAGGTCTGGCCGTAGAGGATCTCGTTCTCGAGGAAGATGACGGGGTTCGGGTCGCGGATCGCGGCCCGCAGCAGGCCCTTCGCATCGGATGCCGACCAGGGCGCGATCACCTTCAGCCCCGGGATATGCGCGTACCAGGACGCGTATTCCTGGCTGTGCTGCGCGGCGACGCGGGCCGCGGCGCCGTTCGGCCCGCGGAAGGTGATCGGGCAGCCGAGCTGGCCGCCGCTCATGTAGAGCGTCTTGGCCGCGCTGTTGATGATGTGGTCGATGGCCTGCATCGAGAAGTTGAAGGTCATGAACTCGACGATCGGCCGCAGGCCCGTCATCGCCGCGCCCACCGCCATGCCGGTGAAACCGTGCTCGGTGATCGGCATGTCAATGACGCGCCGCGGGCCGAACTCGTCGAGCAGCCCCTGGCTGATCTTGTAGGCGCCCTGGTACTGGCCGACCTCCTCGCCGATGAGGAAGACGTCCTTGTCGGCGCGCATCTCGGCCGCCATCGCGTCGCGCAGCGCCTCGCGCACGGTGATCGGCTTGGTCGGGCCCCAATCCCTCTCGGCTGCCGCCATGGGCTGGGCAGGGACGCTCGCCGCCCCCTCCTTCCGCTCCTGGCCACGCGCCGAGATCGCGGCGTGGTCCTCCGCCTTCGGCAGCGGTGCCGCGACCTCGCGCTGCGCCGGCGCCTTGTCGGCGGCGGGGGCAGAGGGTGCGGCGCCGTTCGCACCGCCGTTCAGCTCGGCGATCGGCGTGTTGACGGAGACCGCCTCAGTCCCCTCGGGCACGAGGATCCGCGTCAGCGTTCCTTCGTCCACGGCTTCCACTTCCATCGTCGCCTTGTCGGTCTCGATCTCGGCGATCACGTCGCCGGCCCGCACCGCGTCGCCTTCCTTCTTGAGCCAGCGGGCGAGCTTGCCCTCCGTCATCGTCGGAGACAGGGCAGGCATCAGGATCTGCGTCATCTCAGCGCGCCTCGATCAAGATGTCGGTGTAGAGCTCGCTCTCGTCGGGCTCGGGCGAGGTCTGGGCGAAGTCGGCGCTGTCCTGGACGATCGCCTTCACCTCGTCGTCGATCACCTTCAGCTCGGCCTCGGGCACGCCATAGCCCTCGAGCAGGGCCTTCCGCGCGGTCTCGATGCAGTCGTTCTGTTCGCGCATCTTCTGCACCTCCTCCCGCGTCCGGTACTTCGCCGGGTCGGACATGGAGTGGCCGCGGTAGCGATAGGTCTTCATCTCGAGCAGGTACGGGCCGTTGCCGGCGCGGCAGTGGGCGACGGCGCGCTCTCCGGCCTCGCGCACGGTCGTCACGTCCATGCCGTTCACCTGCTCGCCCGGGATGCCCCAGGGCGAGCCGTTCTTCGACAGATCCTTCGACGCGCTGGCGCGGTCGACGGATGTGCCCATGCCATACTTGTTGTTCTCGATGACGAAGATGACCGGCAGCTTCAGCAGGGCGGCGAGGTTGAAGCTCTCATAGACTTGGCCCTGGTTCGACGCGCCCTCGCCGAAATAGGTGACGGAGACGTTGTCCGACTGGCGGTACCAGTTGGAGAAGGCGAGACCGGCGCCGAGCGAGACCTGCGCGCCGACGATGCCGTGCCCGCCGTAGAATCCCTTCTCGCGGGAGAACATGTGCATGCTCCCGCCCTTGCCCTTGGAATAGCCGCCGATGCGGCCCGTGAGTTCCGCCATCACGCCGCGCGCCTCCATGCCGGTCGCCAGCATGTGGCCGTGGTCGCGGTAGGAGGTGATGACCTGGTCGCCGGGCTTGAGGCACATCTGGAGGCCCACCACGACGGCTTCCTGGCCGATGTAGAGGTGGCAGAAGCCGCCGATCAGGCCCATGCCGTAGAGCTGGCCGGCCTTCTCCTCGAAGCGGCGGATCAGCAGCATGTCGCGATAGGCGCGCAGCATCTGATCACGGTCCATCGCCGGGGCCGCGCCCCTGCGCGGCTTCCTGCTGGCGGCTTCGGCCATGCGTTCCTCCTTGGCGAGCTTAGCAGAGGCGATCTACGCAACCCGACAAGGGGGTGCAAGTTCACGCTGCGCGCAAAAAACCCTTATTGTGCAATGCAATAGTTGATTTAACCGTGAATCAGTTAAGACAACATCCAGCCCCGCAAGCCACGCATGCCACGCGTCCGGCACTGAGCCTGCCCAGGCTTGCGCCTCTCCGGCGCCCGCGTGCGGACGGGGAAGGCCATGCCTGACGGTCGGCCGACGGGTAACGCAGAGCGGCCTGGACGGTGTTCCGGCGGGCCAGGCTTCCCAGGGCAGCGGCGTGCGGCCCTACAGGCTCGCCGGTCCGGCATGGCTTCGCGCGACCGGCAGCCTCACTGGCCAGCGCGCTGCGCGACGAAGCGGCGGAAAGGGGCGCAAGGGCGCCGCCGGACGGCGGAACCCGGGGACCTCGACGCCTGCGGAGCCTTACCCGCGCAGAACTCGCCCCCGCCGGTTCACGCCCGAACGCCGGCAGCCAGCACGGCCGCGCCCTGGCGTGCCGGCTCGGGCGCGGTTCACATGGAATGCCCCGACGCTGCGGGGGTCGCCGGATTCTAGAAGAGCCGGCGCTCCGGCCCGTAGGGCACCACGATCTCGTCGCGCCCGACCATGTTCAGCAGTTGCCGCGCCCTCTCGTCGAGCTGGTCGCGATCGAGGCGATCGCCGCGCAGCCCCTGCACCCGCCGCTCCATCGCCGCGAGCTCCGACTGCACGCGGTCGCGCTCGGTCAGCGCCTCCGCGATCTGCAGCATGCGCTGGTCCTTGGCGATCAGCCCGCGCTCGCCATGGATGGCGTGCCAGACGAAGTAGCCGCAGCAGGCAAGGAAGAGCACCGGCAGCGCGGCGGCGCGCAAGCGCCGCCCGATCCAGGCGCCGACGCCACCGCGCGGCTCGATCCGATCGTCATCCCCCAAGTGCCGAGCCCCCCAGCCCGCGCGCCGCACCAAGTCCACCGACCCGCGACGCATCCCCAAGGAATCAGAGCAGGCGAGACCTGTCCAGACGAAAGCGCCATACTGCGTACGATTTCGTCCGAGAGTCGCGCGCAATCCGCGCGACGCGGCCGGTGCTCCGGTTAACGGGCGGGAGCCGCGTTAACGAGATGCGCTCAGCGCCGCACCGCCGCGCGCCCGCCGTAGCGCGCCGCCGGCCCAAGCTCCCCTTCGATGCGGATCAGCCGGTTGTACTTCGCCGTGCGGTCGGAGCGTGACAGCGACCCCGTCTTGATCTGCCCACAATTCGTGGCGACGGCGAGGTCGGCGATCGTCGAGTCCTCGGTCTCGCCGGAGCGGTGGCTCATCACGGCGCGGTAGCCGGCGCGGTGTGCGGTCTCCACGGCTTCGAGCGTCTCGGTCAGCGTGCCGATCTGGTTCACCTTCACCAGGATCGCGTTCCCCGTGCCCGTCTCGATGCCGCGCCGCAGCCGCTCCGTGTTGGTGACGAAGAGGTCGTCGCCGACCAGGTTCACCTTGGCGCCGAGCCGGTCCGTCAGCAGCTTCCAGCCGGCCCAGTCATCCTCCGACATGCCGTCCTCGATCGAGACGATCGGCCACTTGCCGCAGAGCGCGGCGAGGTAGTCCACCATGCCGGCCGAATCGAGCGTCTTGCCCTCCCCCGCCATGGCGTATTTCCCGTCGTGGAAGAACTCGGTGGACGCGCAGTCGAGAGCGAAGACGATGTCCTCGCCCACTCGGTGGCCAGCCGCCTCGCAGGCGCGGGCGATGAAGGTGAGCGCCTCGTCCGCGCTGCCGATATTCGGCGCGAAGCCGCCCTCGTCGCCGACATTGGTGTTGTGGCCGGCGTCGTGCAGCGCCTTCTTGAGCTGCGCGAAGACCTCCGAGCCGATGCGCACCGCGTCCGCCATCGTGCCGGCGGCCACCGGCATGATCATGAATTCCTGGATGTCGATCGGGTTGTCGGCATGCTTGCCGCCATTGATGATGTTCATCATCGGCACCGGCAGGGTGCGGGCGAAGACGCCGCCGACATAGCGGTAGAGCGGCATGCCGAGATGTGCCGCCGCGGCCTTCGCGGTCGCGAGGCTGACGGCCAGGATCGCATTCGCCCCGAGGCGGGACTTGTTCGGCGTGCCGTCGAGCTCGAGCATCGTCTCGTCGATCTTCACCTGGTCGGTCGGATCCATGCCGCCGATTGCGTCGAAGATCTCGCCCTCGACATGGGCGACGGCCTTCAGCACGCCCTTGCCGCCGTAGCGCGCCTTGTCGCCGTCGCGCAGCTCCACCGCCTCATGCGCGCCGGTGGACGCGCCGGAGGGCACCATCGCCAGCCCGCGCGCCCCGGTGTCGAGCACCACCTCCGCCTCGACGGTCGGGTTGCCGCGGGAATCGAGGACCTCGCGGGCGATGATGTCGGCGATGGCGGCCATTGGGGGCTCCGGCGGTTCTGTCCGGGGCCGCGATTAACCCCCACCCGCCGCCCCGGCAAGGGCGGGCGGGCGGGCCTCACCGCGGGTTGCGCCCTCAGTTCTTCCTGCCGAGCCCCCCGCCGGCCAGCAGCGTGACCAGGAGCCCGAGCATCAGCGCCATGCTGACGCCGAAGGTGCCGAAGAAGATGCCGCCCAGGACCGTCAGCGCGAGTGTGATGGTCAGCCCATAGGCGAAGCGGCGGAAGCGCGCCTTCTCGTCCATCGCCCGCCCCCCTCAGACCAGCCGCGCCTGGCGGACCGCAGCGCCGATGAAGCCCTTGAAGAGCGGATGCGGCTCGAAGGGCTTCGACTTCAGCTCCGGGTGGAACTGCACGCCGATGAACCAGGGATGCTCCGGCCGCTCGACGATCTCCGGCAGCGACCCGTCGGGCGACAGGCCGGAGAAGCGCAGCCCGACATCCTCCAGCCGGTCCTTGTAGTTGACGTTCACCTCGTAGCGGTGGCGGTGGCGCTCCTTGATCTCCGCCGCGCCGTCATAGACGGCGCGCACCAGCGATTCCTCGGACAGCCGCGCAGGATAGGTGCCGAGGCGCATCGTGCCGCCGAGGTCGCCGCCCGCCGCCCGCCGCTCCACCTCGTTGCCGCGCGTCCATTCGGTGAGCAGCCCGACCACCGGCTCCGCGCAGGGCCCGAATTCGGTCGAGGATGCACCCTTCAGCCCGGCCTGGTTCCGCGCCGCCTCGATCACCGCCATCTGCATGCCGAAGCAGATGCCGAAGAAGGGCACCTTGCGTTCGCGGGCGAAGCGCACCGCCTCGATCTTGCCTTCCGTGCCGCGCTCGCCGAAGCCGCCCGGGACGAGGATGCCGTGCACGCCCTCGAGCCGCTTCACGGCCTCCGCATCGCCATCCTCGAAGATCTGGCTGTCCACCCAGTCGAGCCGCACCTTCACGTTGTGCGCGATGCCGCCATGGGTCAGCGCCTCGGCGAGCGATTTGTAGCTGTCGAGCAGGTTCGTGTACTTGCCGACGACGGCGATGGTCACCTCGCCCTCGGGCTGGCGCAGCACCTGAACGACACGCTGCCAGCGCCGCATGTCCGGCTCGCCATAGACCGAGAGATTGAAGTGCCGCAGCACTTCGCGGTCCAGCCCCTCCTCGTGGTAGCTGATCGGCACGGCGTAGATGCTGTCGGCGTCGAGCGCCGGGATCACGCTCTCCGGCCGCACGTTGCAGAACAGCGCGATCTTGCGGCGTTCGTTCTCCGGGATCGGGCGGTCGCAGCGGCAGAGCAGGATCTGCGGCTGGATGCCGACGCCCAGCAGCTCCTTCACGCTGTGCTGCGTCGGCTTCGTCTTCAGCTCACCGGCCGAGGGGATGAAGGGCACCAGCGTCAGATGCACGAAGAGGCTGCGCTGCGGGCCGAGCTCATTTGCCAGCTGCCGGATCGCCTCCAGGAAGGGCAGCGACTCGATGTCGCCGACCGTGCCGCCGACCTCGACGATGACGAAGTCGTAGCCGTCGGTCTCCGCCTGGATGACTTCCTTGATCTTGTCGGTGATGTGCGGAATGACCTGCACCGTCCCGCCGAGATAGTCCCCGCGGCGCTCCTTCGCGATCACCTCGGAGTAGATGCGGCCCGTGGTCCAATTGTCCGCCTTCGCGGCATGGACGCCGGTGAAGCGCTCGTAATGGCCGAGGTCGAGGTCGGTCTCCGCCCCGTCATCGGTGACGAAGACCTCGCCGTGCTGATAGGGGCTCATCGTCCCCGGATCGACGTTGAGGTAGGGGTCGAGCTTGCGCAGCCGGACGCGGTAGCCGCGCGACTGCAGGAGCGCCCCGAGGGAGGCCGCCGCGATACCCTTGCCGAGCGAGGAGACCACGCCGCCGGTGATGAAGACAAACCGCGTCATGGGAGCCCGTCATAGCCTGCCGGGCCCTGGCCGCAAACCCGTGTGATCGCGGAAGGTGCCATGCGGCGCCGCGGACCCGGCGCCGCTGCCGCTCAGTTCGTGGGCACGGTGGGCAGCGGCGGCAGCGCCGGGACGGAAGGGGCCGGCGCCGTGCTGGCCGGGCCCGGCGCGTCGAGGATCGAGCCGCGCGGCCGCTCGCCCTTGCCGAGCATCGCGAGGACCAGCGCGAGCACGAAGAAGGCCGTGCCCAGGATGGCGGTGGTGCGCGTCAGCAGGTTCGCCGTTCCACGCCCGGTCATGAAGGCCCCCATCCCCTGGGAGGAGCCGACGCCGAGCCCGCCGCCTTCGCTTCGCTGCACGAGGATGACCCCGATGAGCGCGAGGGTGACGAGCAGGAACAGGACGAGCAGGACGGAGGTCATGGTGGCGGCTATCTAGAGCGTCCCGGGCCGGAAGGCCAGCCGCGCCCTACCCCGCGGCCCGCGCGATCGCCAGGAAATCCGCCGCGACGAGACTCGCGCCGCCGACCAGACCGCCATCGACGTTCGGCAGGGCCAGGATAGCGGCCGCGTTGCCGGGCTTCATCGAGCCGCCATAGAGGATCCGCGTCCCCTCCCCGGCCGCGCCGAACCGGGCCGCCAGCCGGGCCCGGATCACGGCATGGATGGCCGCGATGTCCGCCTCGGTCGGCGTCCGCCCGGTGCCGATCGCCCAGACCGGCTCATATGCAACGACACCCGCGAAGCCGTCGGGCAGCGATCCGGCCAGCTGCCGCTCCACCACCGCCTCAGCCTGGCCGGCCAGCCGCTCCGCCTCGGTCTCGCCGACGCAGACGACCGGGATCAGGCCGGCGGCCGCGGCCGCGCCGGCCTTGGCGTGGACCGACGCGTCGGTCTCCCCGTGATCGGCCCGCCGCTCGGAATGGCCTAGGATCACATGCGTCGCCCCGGCATCGCGCAGCATCGGCGCCGAGACGTCCCCGGTATGCGCCCCCTTGGCCGCCGCGTGGCAATCCTGCGCGCCGACCGCGACCGGCGACCCCTCGAGGGTGCGCGCCACCGCCGCGACATGCAGGAAGGTCGGGCAGACCAGCAGCTCGGCCGCCAGGCCCGCCGCGCCGTCGCGCACCGCACCGGCCAGCGCCTCGGCTTCCGCCCGGCTGCCATGCATCTTCCAGTTGCCCGCGATCAGCGGCCGCACGCCTGGGGTCATATCGAGCCCACCTCCGATCCCCTGCGGCTACCAACCGCGGCCGAGGCTGGCAACCGGCGGGGGTCTGCGCTACGCCGCGAGCATGATCACATGGTTCCGAAACCTGGCGAAGTCCTGGGTCGCCAAGGTCCTGTTCGTGCTCCTGATCATCTCCTTCGGGATCTGGGGCATCGAGGACGTCGTCCGCAACATCTTCCGCGAGACGGAGGTGGTGCGGATGGAGGGCGCCGGGATTCCCGTGCAGGAGGCGCAGGCCGCCGCCCGGCGCGAGCTGCAGCGCGTGCAGCGCCAGCTCGGCCCGGATTTCGAGGCGAGCCCGCAGATCCGCGAGCTCATCGCCCGCCAGGCTGTCGAAACGCTGGTCGCCGAGCGCGCGCAGCGGCTGGAGGCCGCGCGCCTCGGTGTCGCCGTGCCGGACGGCCAGGTTGCCGACTACGTCCGCTCCATCCCGAGCTTCCAGACCGCCGGCCAGTTCAACCGCCTCATCCTCGACCAGTTCCTGCGCCAGAGCGAGATGACGGAGGCGATGTTCCTCCAGGTCGTACGCGACGACATCCAGCGCATGCAGCTCGTCGGCGCGGTGCGCGCCGGGGCGGCGGCGCCGGACGCCCTCGCTCGCGCGCTCTTCGCCTTCGAGCGCGAGCGCCGCGTCGCGCAGCTCGTCGAGCTTCCGCTGCTCGAGGCGCCGGAGCCAGAGCCACCGACCGAGGCGCAGCTCGCCCGCTTCCACGCCAACAACCCGGACCGCTTCTCGACGCCCGAGATGCGGGAGGCGACGCTCGCCGTCCTGTCGGCCGAGACGCTCGCCGACCAGGTCGAGGTGAACGACGAGGAGCTGCGCGCCGCCTTCGACGCGCGCCGCGGCCAGTTCGAGACGCCCGAGCGGCGCGAGCTGGAACAGGCGCTCCTGCCGACCGAAGCGGCCGCGCGCCAGCTCGCCACCGCCTGGGGCGCAAATGCGGACCTGGCAGCCGTCGCGCAGGCCGCGCAGGCTGCGGGCGGCAGCGCGCTGGCCCTTGGCAGCGTTACGCCCGACGACCTGCCGGTGCCCGCACTCGCCGAGGCAGCCTTCGCCGCGCCGCAGGGCGGCGTCACCGCCCCGGTGCAGTCGCCCTTCGGCTGGCACGTCTTCCGCGTCGCCTCGGTCACGCCCGGCAGCGCCGCCCCCTTCGAGGAGGTGAGCGACCGCCTGCGCGAGGAGATCGCGCTGGAACGGGCCGCCGAGCTCGCCTTCGAGCGGGCCAACCGCGTGGAGGACGCGATTGCCGGCGGCGCGACGCTTGAGGAGGCGGCGCGTCGCTACGGGATGGCGATCGCGACGCTGCGCGTCGACGCGCGCGGCAACGACGCGGATGGCGCGCCGGTGCCGCTGCCCGTGCCGGAGGCCGGGCGGCCCGAGGCGATCCGCGCGATCTTCACCGCCGAGGCCGGCCGCGCGCCGCGGCTGCAGGAGCTTCGCCAGGCCGACGCCTTCGTCGCCGTCGAGCTCCGCGCCGTCGTCCCCCCCGCGCTCCGTCCCTTCGAGACGGTGGAGGCCGATGTCCGCCTCGCCTTCCTCACCGACGCGCGCCGCCGCTTCCAGGAGGAGCGCGCGGCGGCGCTGATGGCGGCGATGCGGGGCGGGCAGACGCTGGAGGCAGCTGCGCAGGCGGCGGCCCTGCCGACCGATCGGGTCGGACCTTTCGGCCGCCGGCCGGAGCCCGCGGCCCCGGGCGCGACGGCCATGCCGTCCGAATTGCTGCCGATCCTGTTCGGCATCCGCCCCGGCGAGCCCGCGATGGCGCCGACCCGATCGGGCTTCGGCGTGGCGCAGCTGCTGGAGATCGTGCCGGCCGACCCGGCTGCGGAGGCCGAACTGCTCGCCACCGTGCGCCGCAACGCGCAGGCGCAGGCCGCGGAGGACCTCGAGGCGCAATATGCCGCTGCGCTCCGCAGCCGCGCCGCGCCGCGCGTGAACCCGAGCCTCATGCAGCAGGTGGTGCCCTGACGGGGCGCATGGCGAAGGTCTGACCGGCATGCCCCAGGACACCAGCTTCGCGTCCTTCGCCGCGGCGCTCGCGGCCGGCCACGGCCAGGTGCTGTTCCGCGAGCGCGTCGCCGACCTCGACACGCCCGTCGGCGCGTTCCTGCGCCTGGTGCAGGGCCGGCCGAACGCCTTCCTGCTGGAATCGGTGGAAGGCGGTGCCGCGCGCGGGCGCTTCTCCGCCATCGGGCTGGAACCCGACCTGCTCTGGCGCTGCCAGGACGGCGTGGCGGAGATCAACCGCCACGCGCTCACCGCCCCGCACGCCTTCACCCCCGAAGCCGCGCCGCCGATGGAGAGCATCCGCGCGCTGGTGGCGTCCTGCCGGATGCCGATGCCCGCCGGCCTGCCCTCCATCGCCGCGGGGCTGTTCGGCTTTCTCGGCTATGACATGGTCCGCCAGATCGAGCGCCTGCCGGAGAAGAACGCGAACATCCTAGGCATCCCGGACGCGGTGATGTTCCGCCCGACGCTGGTCGCCGTCTTCGACCACGTCCGCGACACGCTGACGCTGGTGACGCCCGTCTGGCCGGCGCCGGGCCTCGACGCGCAGGCGGCCTGGGACCTCGCCCAGTCGCGGCTGGACGAGGCGGAAGCCGCGCTCGACCGCCCCCTGCCGCGCCCCGCGCCGCCGGCTGCGCTGCCGGCGCTGCCCCAGCCTTCGTCCAACTTCACGAAGGAGGGTTTCTGCGCCGCGGTGGAGCGCGCAAAGGAGTACATCGCGGCCGGCGACGCCTTCCAGGTCGTCCCCTCGCAGCGCTTCTCCGTACCCTTCGCTTTGCCGCCCTTCGCGCTCTACCGCGCGCTGCGGCGGCTGAACCCGGCCCCCTATCTGTTCTTCCTCGACCTCGGTGGCTTCGCCCTCGTCGGCGCCTCGCCCGAGATCCTGGTCAGCGTGAAGCACGGCGAGGTGAAGCTGCGCCCGCTCGCCGGCACGCGCCCGCGCGGCGCCACGCCGGAGGAGGATGCGCGGCTCGAGCGCGAGCTGCTCGCGGACCCGAAGGAGCTGGCCGAGCACCTGATGCTGCTCGACCTCGGGCGCAACGATGTCGGCCGCGTCGCCGAGATCGGCAGCGTGCGCGTCTCGCAGCGCTTCCAGATCGAGCGCTACAGCCAGGTGATGCACATCATGAGCGAGGTCGTGGGCCGGCTGCGCCCGGGCCTCGACCCGCTCGACGCGCTGATGGCGGGCTTCCCCGCCGGCACGCTCTCCGGCGCACCGAAGGTCCGCGCGATGGAGATCATCGAGGAGCTGGAGCCCTCGCGCCGCGGCACCTATGCGGGCGGCGTCGGATATTTCGGCGCGGACGGCAACATGGACACCTGCATCGCGCTCCGCACCGCGCTGGTGAAGGACGGCACCATGCATGTGCAGGCCGGCGCCGGCGTGGTGGCCGACAGCGACCCCGAGGCCGAGTACGCCGAGACGCAGCAGAAGGCTCGCGCCCTGTTCCGCGCCGCCGAGGAAGCCGTGCGCTTCGCCGCAGGACGCCGCTGAAGCCTCAGCGCAGCAGCGAGGGCGCGTCCTCCAGCCTGTCCACGCCGCCGAGCCGCATGGCGGTGGCGAGCTCCGCGTGCAGGCGGTCCATGAGCCAGCGCACGCCCTCCGCGCCGCCGGCCGCGAGCGCCCAGGCGGCGGGGCGCGCGACGAACACCGCATCCGCCCCGGAGGCGAGCGCCTTCAGCGCATCCTCGCCGCGCCGGATGCCGCCATCCATCAGCACCGGCACGCGTCCCGCGACGACGTCGGCGATGCGCGGCAGCACCTCGACCGGCGCGGGCCAGCTCTCCATCTGCCGGCCGCCATGGTTGGAGACGAAGACCGCCGCGCCGATCGCCGCGGCGCGCGCGGCATCCTCCGCCCGCAGGACCCCCTTCAGCACCACCGGCAGGCCCTCCGCCTGCAACGCCTCGATGTCGGACCAGCGCGGCGAGGGGTTGGTGCCGCCGCGCAGAGGGCGCGCGTAGGAGGCGCGGTCATTGCCCGAGGACAGCGCCGGGTCGAGCGCGAAGCCGCTCGCGATGTCGCGCTCCCGCCAGGCCGCGACCGGCGCGGTGAGGGTGACGACGAGCGCGCCATAGCCGGAGGCGCGGGCACGTTGCGCCAGATCCCGCGTCGCGCCGCGGTCGGCCTGCAGGTAGAGCTGCAGCCAGCGCGGCCCAGAAACGGCGGCGACTTCCTCGAGGCTGCGCGTCGCGACCATCGGGACCACGAACAGCGCGCCGGCGGCCGCGGCGCCGCGCGCCGTGGCGAGTTCCGCCTCGGGATGCATGTGGCCATTTGCGCCGAACGGGCCGATGCCGATCGGCGGCACCGCACCGACACCGGGCAGCACGACACGCGGATCGGCCGGGCCCGCGCCGGTCAGCACCCGCGGCGTCAGGACCAGCGCCTCGAGCGCCGCGCGGCTCCGGCGCAGTGCCGCCTCGCCGCCCGCGCCGCCGGCGATCCAGTCCGCGACCGGGCCCGGAAGCACGCGCCGCGCTGCCTCCTCGAGCGCCTCCGGCCCGCCGACACGCGAGAGCTCTGCGCGCGCAGGCGCCGCGACGAGCGGCGCGGCCAACAAGGCCCGCCGCCCGATGCGCGTCATCCCGCGAGCCCCAGGCGCCGCGCGGCGAGCGCGACGCAGCGCTCGAACACCTCCAGGCTGTCGAAGGGCAGGTCGCCGCCCTCCGGCAGCAGGATCGGGTGCCCGCCGGTTTCCACCGCACCCGGGACCATCAGGTTGTCGGGCAATCCGAAGCCGCCCACCGTCAGCCCCGGCATCGGATCCGGCACGCGCGCGAGCAGCGCGGCGCTGCGCTCGGCGAAGGGCGTCGCGCTGTTCGAATAGCCGAAGATCGGCCGCCCGCGGCCGAGGAACCAGCCGAGCTCCACCAACGTGCCGGCATCGGCGCTGGCGCCGCGGAAGGGCGTGAGGTTGGCGATCACCAGGTCGGCGCGTTCCATCATCGCGAGGTCCTTGGCGAAGATGGTCCGCCAAGCCTCCGCCGCGTCCATTGCGGCAAGGCTCGCCACGTCCTCGTTCAGCGGCGGCAGGGCGGTGATGCCTTGCGCGGCGCAGATCGCGGATTTCCGGGCGGCATGGGCCGGCGCATCGGGCAGGAAGACTTCGGGGCCGGCAAGGTAGGCGAGCATGCCCGCAACCTGACCACCGGCCGGGCAGGCTGCGCAAGCGCGCGGCAGGCCGGGGCGCCGGGACGGCGTTCGGGCACGCGGATTTCCCTCGACGGCGCCGTCGGGCCTGCCAATCTGCGGCGGATGAGGACCGCGTCTTGAAGCCTGCGCCCTTCGACTGGCACGCGCCGGCAACGATCGAGGAGGCGCTGGCGCTGAAGACCCGCTTCGGGGAGGAGGCGCGCTTCCTTGCCGGCGGGCAGAGCCTCGTGCCGGCGATGAACTTCCGGGTCGCGCAGCCCGCGGTGCTGATCGACCTGAACCGTGTCGCGGGGCTGGATGCGATCCGCTCGGAGCCGGACGGGACGCTCGCGATCGGCGCCATGGCGCGCAACGCGCGGCTGGAGCACGACGCCGTGGCAGGCAGCCATCCGATCCTGGCGGAGGCGCTGCACGAGGTCGCGCATCCGCAGATCCGCAACCGCGGCACGCTCGGCGGGAACCTCTCGCATGCCGACCCGGCCTCCGAGATGCCGGCGGTGATGCTCGCACTCGGCGCGCGCTTCGTGGTGCGGCGCGCGACGGGATCGCGCGAGGTGCCGGCCGCCGCCTTCTTCCTCGCGCCGCTGACCACCGCGCTCGAGCCCGACGAGCTGCTGGCGGAGATCCACCTGCCGCCCCTGCCCCGCGGCGCCGGCACCGCCTTCCTGGAAGTCGCGCGGCGGCGCGGCGATTACGCCATGATGGGGGTTGCCGTCGTCGTCGCGCGGGACGCCGACGGCGTCTGCACCGAAGCCCGCCTTGCCTTCTGCAGCGCCGGCCCGACGCCGATGGCCGGCCCACGTGCCGCCGCCGCGCTGGTCGGCACGCGGCTCTCCGACGCCGACATCGCGGAGGCCGCGGCGCAGGCGCGGCGAGAGGTCGAGCCGATGGGCAGCGTGCAGGCCAGCCCAGCCTACCAGCGCCACCTGGCGGGCGTGGTCGCGGCGCGCGCGCTCCGTCTTGCACGGGAACGCGCCGCATGACGAAGGTCGCGGTCACAGTCACCGTCAACGGCGTCGCGCATCGGCGCGAGGTCGAACCGCGGCTGCTGTTGTCGGATTTCCTCCGCCATGAGCTCGGCCTGACCGGCACGCATGTCGGCTGCGAGCACGGCGTTTGCGGCGCCTGCACGATCCGCCTCGACGGCGCGCCGGTCCGCTCTTGCCTGATCTTCGCGGTGCAGGCGGACGGGCACGCCATCGCGACGGTCGAGGGGCTCGCGCCGGCGCGCGGCGAGCTCTCGGTGCTGCAGCAGGCCTTCCAGGACGCCCACGGGCTGCAATGCGGCTACTGCACGCCGGGCATCCTCATGACCGTCTCCGCCTTCCTCGAGGAGACGCCTGACCCGAGTGAGGATCAGGTGCGCCACGCCCTCTCCGGCAATCTATGCCGCTGCACCGGTTACCAGCACATCGTCGATGCCGTGCTGCTCGCGGCCCGACGCTTGCGGGAGGCGGCGTGATGGAGACGCGCCACATCGGCCGCCCGGTGACGCGCAACGAGGATCCGCGACTGCTCACCGGCCGCGCGCTTTTCGTGGACGATGTCGAGCTGCCCGGCATGCTGCACGCCGCCTTCCTGCGCAGCCCGCATGCCCATGCGGAGATCCGCGCGGTGGACACCGCGGCCGCGAAGGCGCGAACCGGCGTCGTCGCGGTGATCACGGCCGAGGACCTCGGCGAATATTGGAAGGCCGGCCCCCTGCTCGTCCCGCCGCCGCCCATCGCCGGCTTGACCTTCCGCCAGCGCAGCCAGGTGCCGCTGGCCAAGGGCGTGGTGCGCCACCTCGGCGAGCCGGTCGTGATGGTCGTGGCGGAGAGCCGCTACGTCGCCGAGGACGCGCTGGGCGACATCGTCGTGGACTATGCGCCGCGGCCCGTCCTCGGCGACCTCGAAGCCGCCGTCGCACCCGGCGCCCCGCGCGTCCACGCCGACCTGCCAGACAACATCGCAGCCGAGGTGGTGCAGCGGAAGGGCGACTACGCCGCCGCGCGCGCCCGCGCCGCGCATGTGATCCGCCGCCGCTTCCTCTACGACCGCGGCGCGTCCATCCCGATGGAGACGCGCGGCATCGTCGCCTCCTGGGATGGCAAGGCCGACAGGCTGACGATCTGGGACACCACCCAGGCGCCGGTCGTCATCCGCAACGGGCTGGCCGGCATGCTCGGCCTGTCCGAACGCCAGGTCCGCGTCATCGCGCCCTTCATCGGCGGCGGCTTCGGGCCGAAGATGATGATGTTCTACCCGGAGGAAGTGCTGGTCCCCTGGATCGCGCTCCGCCTCGAGCGCCCGGTGAAGTGGATCGAGGACCGGCTAGAGCACTTCACCGCCACCACCCACGAACGCAGCCAGATCCACGAGGCCGAGATCGCGCTCGACGCGGACGGCCGCGTGCTCGGCGTGCGCGACGAGTTCCTGATGGACACCGGCGCCTACAATCCCTACGGCCTGACGGTGCCGCTCAACAGCCAGTGCACGCTGCTGAACTGCTACGACATCCCGGCCTACGATTCCCGCTTTCGCGCGATCTTCACCAACCGCACCCTGGTCACGCCCTATCGCGGCGCGGGGCGCCAGCACGGCGTCTTCGTGATGGAGCGGCTGATGGACGCCGCGGCGCGCGTCGTCGGCCTCGACCGCATCGAGATCCGCCGTCGCAACCTGATCCCCGCGGACCGCTTCCCCTACCGCAACGAGATCATCTTCCAGGACTTCGCGCCGCTCACCTATGACAGCGGCAACTACGCGCCGATCCTCGCCAAGGCGCTGGACGCGATCGGCTACGACCGCTTCGTCGCCGAGGAACAGCCCAAGGCCCGCGCCGATGGCCGCCATCTCGGTCTCGGTCTCGTCATGTATGTCGAGGGCACCGGCATCGGCCCCTACGAGGGTGCGAAGGTGCGCGTGCAATCGAGCGGCAAGGTCACGCTCGCGACCGGGATCGGCACGCAGGGCCAGGGGCACTTCACCGCCTTCGCGCAGGTGGTCGCCGAGCAGCTCGGCGTGGATCCGCGCAACGTGGAGGTGACAACCGGCGACACCGACGTGTTCGACTGGGGGGTGGGCACCTTTGCCAGCCGCGGCGTCGTCGTCGCCGGCTCCGCCGCACATGGCGCGGCGAGCGCGGTGCGCGCCAAGATCCTGAAGGCCGCCGCCGAGCATTTCGAATGTGCCGAGGGCGATCTGGTGCTGGAGAACGGGCGGGTTTCCATCGCCGGCGTGCCGGAGCGCCACGTCACCCTCGGCACGCTCGCGCAACTGGCGAACCCGCTGCGCGGCGCCGTGAAGCCCGGCACGGAACCCGGCCTCGAAGCCACCAGCTATTTCGGCCCTGAGATGGGCGCCACCGCCGCCGGCGCGCATGCGATGGTGATCGAGATTGACGTGGAGACGATGCGCCCGACCATCCTGCGCTACGTCGTCGTCCATGATTGCGGCACGGTGCTCAACCCGCTGATCCTCGCCGGCCAGGTGCAGGGCGGCGTCGCGCAGGGCATCGGCAACGCCTTCTTCGAGCAGCTCGCCTGGACCGAGGACGGACAGCTGCTCAATGCCTCCCTGGCCGACTACCTGATCCCCACCGCGCTCGACGTGCCGCGCATGGAGGTGCTGCACACCGAGACGCCCTCGCCGCTGAACCCGCTCGGCACGAAGGGCGCGGGCGAAGGCGGCGCGATCCCGGTCGGCGCCCTGTTCGCGCAGGCGATCGAGGATGCCCTCGACCTGCCGGCGCGCGGGATCGAGATCGCCGAGATCCCGCTCTCGCCGTCCCGCCTGTGGGAGATCGTGCATGGCGAAGCCTGACGACCGCTTCGGTGCCTTCCTGCCAGCGACCGGGCCACTGCCGGACACTGCGCCGCAGGGCACGCTCGCCGGCCTGACCTTCGGGGTGAAGGACCTGATCGACCTCGAGGGCTGGGTGACGCGCGCCGGCAATCCCGACTGGGCGGACCGCCCGCCCGCGGCGCGCCATGCCGAGGCCGTGGCGCGGCTGCTCGCCACGGGCGCGCGATGCGCGGGCAAGACACACACGGACGAGCTCTCCCGCGGCATCTTCGGCGAGACAAGCCAGGACGGGGCGCCGCTGAACCCGCGCGCACCGGACCGCTTGCCTGGCGGCTCCTCCTCCGGCTCGGCCGTCGCGGTCGCGGCTGGCCGCGTGGATTTCGCGCTCGGCACCGACACCGGTGGCTCGGTGCGCGCGCCGGCGAGCTTCTGCGGCATCCAAGGCATCCGTCCCACGCATGGCCGCGTGCCGATGGACGGCGTGCTCGGCCAGGCGCCGAGCTTCGACACGCTCGGCTGGTTCGCCCGCGACGGCGCCACGCTGCGGCGCGTCGGCGCCGTGCTGCTCGACCCTGCGCCGGCGGTGGAGCGCGCGCAGCGCCTGGTCTTCGCAACCGACATCGCCGCTCTCGCCGATCCCGCCGCCGTCGCCGCTGCGGAGGCCGCGCTACCGCGTCCGGAAGGGCTGCTCGGCCGCGCCGAGCGCCGGCCCTTCTGCGCCGAGCCGCCCGTCGCCGCGTGGTTCGCCCCACAGGGCGCGCTTCAGCAACGCGAGGCGTGGGAGAGCTTCGAGGCATGGATCGATGCCCGCAACCCGCGCTTCACCTGGGAGGTCGCGCTGAACTTCCTCGCCGGCCGCGATCGCTCGGCCGAGGAGGTCGCGCATGCCGCCGGCTTCCGCGCCGTGCTGCGCGCCCGCGCCGAGGCATTGTTCGATGGCGGCCGCACGGTCTTCGCCTATCCGGCAACGCCCTTCCCCGCGCCGCTGCGCGGCCAGCCGCGAAGCACGATGTGGCCGCTGCGCAACCGCGTCACCCGCCTCACTGCCATCGCCGGATTGCTCGGCGCGCCGGTCGTCGTCCTCCCGCTGGCGGAGGTCGAAGGCCTGCCGCTCGGCCTGGCGCTGATGGGCATGCCGGGCAGCGACGAGGCGCTGCTGGATCTCGCGGCGTCGGCGTGAGGCGCTGCCGGGAGGGCGCTGCCCTCCCGGCACCGCCGTCACTCACCGCGCGCGAAGACGCAGACCAGCCCGCCGCCCGGCGGTCCCTGGTGTTCCGCGCCGCCGCTGACGAAGACCCGGCCGTCGCCCGCCACCGCCGCCACGATCGCGCCGAGCGCACCGCGCAGGTGCCGCTGCGCGTCGAGGTCGGTGTCACCCAGCATGGTGTGGCGATGTCCGCGGATCGCGCCCGACCGGTCCGGCTCGCCCTTCGCGATCACGCCGAGCACCTCGCCTTTCACCTGCGCAAAGGCCGCCTGCACGCCGGCGAGATCCAGCAGGTCCCGCATCGGGGCGACGCCGGCCACGATCCCCTCCGCCCAGCCCGGCGCGGTGCCGAACACCACCACCTCGTTGCAGGTCACCTCGACGCCGGATGAGATCGAGGCGCGGTTGGAATACAGCGCGAGATCGGACAACAACGCCGCCTCCGTCGCGCGCTCCGGAGCGATCTCGCCCAGCGCCACGCCCACGCCGAGGGCCGCGGCCGCGCGCGACAGCGCCATCAGCACCTTGGCGTCCTGGCTGCGCGCCGCCGGATCCGGCGCCTGCGCGGCTGGCGCCTTCACCTGCACCAGCGCGACATCCGCCACCCGCTCGATCCCGGCCGCCGCCATCGCTGCCCGCACCGCCGCAGCGACCGTCTCGATCTGCGCCGCGCGCCCGATCTCGCGAGCCGGCGTCGGCGGCGAGAAGGCGGTCCCGACGGCCAGACCGCGCGCCCCCCGCGCCGGCTCGCCACTCGCGCTGAACACCAGGTAGTGCGGGCTCAGCGCGCCCTCCGTCCCGCCCGACAGCACGCAGGGGATGCGCGCCGCCAGCGCGGCCGGCGCCTCGCCGGTGTGCTGCGCCAGCAGCGCCATCAGCGTCTGGGTGAAGTAGCCGCGGGTGAAATCGTTCAGCCCGCCATTGCCCTCGGTCTTGCCGATCACCGCGCGGATGTCGCGCGCCGCGACCTCGCCGGCGGCGAGCAACGCCTCCAGCGCGGAGAGATCGCCCGGATGGGCCATGGAGAGGCGGTGGATGGCAAGGCGCGGCATGGACCCGGTATAGCCGGCGTAGCGCGCCGCTTGCACGCCGCTTGCACGCCTCCTGCGAGCCGCCTGCACGTAGCACGACAAGGCCAGGGGATCACCGCATGCGCATCGGCATCATCGGCACCGGCGTCGCGGGCAGCCTGCTGGCGGAGGCGCTGGCCGACGCGCCGGGCCTCGACCTGCTCGCCTTCGAGCGCGTGGCGCCGGGCGAGCACGCCGAGGCCGGCACCGGCCTCAATGTCGGCCCCAATGCGATGAAGGCGCTACGCCTTCATCTGCCAGCGCGGCACGACGCGCTGCGCGCGGCCTCCCTGCCCTGGCGCCGCTGGCTGGTGGAACTCGCCGACGGCACGAAGCTGATGGACCTCGACCTGCTCGACGTCGCTGAGGAGCCCGGCATGCGCATCCGCTGGTCGGAGCTCTATCGGCAGCTGCGCGAACCCGTCGCCGCGCGCACGCGCCACGGCCAAGTGCTCGAGGCGCTGGAGGAAGACGCCGCCGGCCGCCTCGTCCCCGTGTTCCGCACCGCCGAGGGCCTGATTCGCCACGGCGCCTTCGACCTGCTGGTCGGCGCGGATGGCCGCTATTCCCGCCTGCGCGCGCTGGCATGCGGCGAGCCGGAAAGCATCCTGCTCGGCGTCTGCATCTGGCGCCTGCTGGTCACGGAGGCCGCCGGCTGCCCTTATGATGATTACGGCCAGTGGTTCAACGGCAATGCCCGGCTGCTCTCCTTCCGCGTGCCGGGCGGCGCCGTGTACATCGCCGGCACCTTCCCGCTGCCGGGCGATGGCCGCATCCCCGACGACATGCGGACCGCCGCCGCGCAGCGCGCGATCTTCACGCCGCCGGACGCGCCACCCTGCCCCGCGGTCGCCTGGATGCTCGACAAGGCGGAGGTGCATCTGGACGACATCCACTGGGCGCGCTCCGCCACCGCGCCGCTGCTGCGCCACGACCCGTCCGGCCGCGCGCTGTTCCTCGGCGACGCCGCGCAGGCGATGGTGCCGAC
>Ga0164290_1000834_pt1 | contig 74386 bp, 78 predicted proteins | sample Micstemetagenome_FD_108782 | JGI IMG/M metagenome (GOLD analysis project Ga0164290, IMG submission 108782) | Contaminated culture microbial community from soil near Moab, Utah, USA - Microcoleus steenstrupii SON62 (Illumina Assembly) | ecosystem: Environmental > Terrestrial > Soil > Soil crust...
CTGAACTCGTTTCAGCATCCATGGCCTGCCCATTAATTCCACGCAGCGCCGAACGAAACGACTGGGCCATAGACCCTGAAACAAGTTCAGGGTGACGATGATTGATAGGTCCGCAACCGGTCGTCTGCCGCCATCGGCATGACGCAACCCGTTCGGCGCCGACGCGATCCTCGGCGGCGGCGTCTTGCGCGCCCGTCGGCAACGGCTACAGATGGTCCATGCCCGCGATCCGCCTCTTCGGCCTGCCGACCGATATCAACAGCAGCTTCGAGCGCGGCGCGGCGGCTGGTCCGGCCGCGATCCGCGCGGCGCTGTGGAGCGACCGCGGCAATATGGCAAGCGAGCTTGGTGGTGAAATCGGCACCGACATCGCCTTCGCCGACGATGGCGACCTGCCGCTCACCGAACGCACCGCTGAGGATGACGCCGCGATCCGCCGCCATGTCGCGATGCTGTGCGAGGATGGCGAGGTGCCGCTGGCGCTCGGCGGCGATCATGCGGTGACCTTTCCGCTCGTCGAGGCCGCCGCGACCTGTTTCGGGCCGCTCAACATCCTGCACATCGACGCGCACCCCGACCTCTACGCCGATTTCGGCGGCAACCCGCGCAGCCATGCCTCGCCTTTTGCGCGCATCTGCGAGGCGGGTCATGCGGCGCGGCTCGTGCAGGTCGGCATCCGCACGCTCACCCGCCATTGCCGCGAGCAGGCGACGCGCTTCGGGGTCGAGGTCATTCCGATGGCCGATTTCAGCCCCGATCGCGTCCCCGTCCTCGAAGGCCCGCTCTATATCTCGATCGACCTCGACGGGATCGATCCGTCCGAGGCGCCGGGCGTCGCGCACCCCGAGCCCGGCGGGCTGACCGCGCGCGAAGTGCTGGCGGTGCTGCACAAGCAGACCGCGCCGATCGTCGGCGCCGACATCGTCGAGCATCACCCCGGCCGCGACGTCGGCGGCGTCACCGCGATCCTCGGCGCCAAGCTGGTGCGCGAAGTCGCGGCGCTGATCGACCGCAACGGCCGCTGCCAGACCTGATTCTTTGAGGAGAAGATCATGACGCTGATCGTCCACCATCTGAACAACAGCCGCTCGCAGCGCATCCTGTGGCTGCTCGAGGAAATCGGCGCGCGGTACGAGATCCGATTTTACGACCGCGATCCGGTGACCAACCTCGCGCCGCCCGAACTCGTCGCGGTTCATCCGCTCGGAAAGTCGCCGGTGATCGAGGATGACGGCCGTGTGGTTATCGAATCGGGCGCGATCACCGAATATCTGTGCGAGCGACACGGCGGCGGGCATCTCGTCCCCGAACGCGGCACCGACGATCATGTCCGCCATCTCGAATGGCTCCATTTCGCCGAGGGTTCGGCGATGACGCCGATCCTGCTGCGCATTTATACGGCGCGGCTCGGCGAAGCGGCGGCGCCGCTCGAACCGCGGATCAGTCAGCAGCTCGATTCGCATTTCTCCTATATGGAAAGCCGCATCGGCGACGGCGGCCATTTCATCGGCAACAGCCTGTCGGCGGCCGACATCATGCTGAGCTTTCCGGCGGAGATCGCCGTCATGCAGGGCATGGCGCCGCGCTATCCCAGGCTCGCGGCCTTTGTGAACGCCTGCCACGCGCGTCCCGCGTGGCAGCGCGCGCGAGAGAAGGGCGGCGCTTATTATGGCTATTGAGGGGCGTGGGCTGGCGCTCGCGGTATCGGCATTTCTGGCCTGCACGGCCACGGCGCAAACGCCGCTCCTCGGCCCCGACCTCGAGCGCGAGGTCAACGTGGCAGCGGGACGGATGTTCGAGCCGACACCAGCGGATGAAACTGCTGCGATGGACCGTTTCGCCGCCTATACGATGGCGCTGGCCCGGCGCGACTTCGACGCGGCCTATGCCATGCTGCGCCTGTCGTTTCAGGCGTCGAGTCCGCGGCTCGAATGGGAGATGAATATTCGCAAGCGCCCGGTGCTGTGGGCCGACGGGACGCTGCGCGTGTTGCGGCTGAGCTGGTACGCGGACCCGGCGGGCCAACCACCGGGCCTCTATGCGGCGTTTGACTTCCGCGGCGACCGGACGGATGGCACCATGGATTGCGGCTATGTTGCCGTCCATCGCGCCGGACCGGACGCGTCCTTCACCATTGTCCGGACCGACACGACCGAAGTGCCGCCGCAATTCATGGAAGACGGCGTGCCCAAGGCCGATGTGCTGCGCCAGCTGCCCTGCTATCTGGGCAAGGGAATCGCGACGGCCTTCTGACCGGCGCTGCCGATCGGCGTCATCGCGACGAAGCGGCTTGTCGCACCGCCGCAAAATGCCTAATTCGCGCGCATGACATCGACCAACGACATTCGCCGCTCGTTCCTCGACTATTTCGGGGGCACGGGGCACCATATCGAACCGTCGGCGCCGCTGGTGCCGTATAACGACCCGACGCTGATGTTCGTCAACGCAGGCATGGTGCCGTTCAAGAATGTCTTCACGGGGCTGGAAAAGCGCCCCTACAGCACCGCCGCCTCGTCGCAGAAATGCGTGCGCGCGGGCGGCAAACACAATGATCTCGACAATGTCGGCTATACGGCGCGCCACCACACTTTCTTTGAAATGCTGGGCAATTTTTCCTTTGGCGACTATTTCAAGGAGCAGGCGATCGACCATGCGTGGACGCTGATCACCAGGACCTGGGGGCTGGCGCCCGAGAAGCTGACCGCGACCGTCTATCACACCGATGACGAGGCGTTCGACCTGTGGAAGAAGATCGCCGGCCTGCCCGACGAGCGCATCATCCGCATTCCGACGAGCGACAATTTCTGGTCGATGGGCGATACCGGGCCGTGCGGCCCGTGCAGCGAAATCTTCTATGACCATGGCGATCATATCCGGGGCGGCCCGCCTGGATCGCCGGAGGAGGATGGCGACCGCTTCGTCGAAATCTGGAACCTGGTGTTCATGCAATATGAGCAGATGCCGGGCGGCGAGCGCGTGGACCTGCCGCGGCCGAGCATCGACACCGGCATGGGGCTGGAGCGCATCGCCGCGGTGCTTCAGGGTGTCCATGACAATTATGACACCGACACCTTCAAGGCGCTGATCGAGGCGTCGGTCGAGCTGACCGGGGTTCCGGCCGACGAGGCGCACAAGGCGAGCCACCGCGTCATCGCCGATCACCTGCGCGCGTCGAGCTTCCTCGTCGCCGACGGCGTGCTGCCGTCGAACGAGGGCCGCGGTTATGTGCTGCGCCGGATCATGCGCCGCGCGATGCGTCACGCGCACCTGCTCGGCGCCAAAGACCCGCTGATGCACCGGCTGCTGCCCTCGCTGACAGCCGAAATGGGCGCCGCCTACCCCGAGCTGATCCGCGCGCAGCCGCTGATTTCGGAGACGCTGGAGCGCGAGGAGGTCAAGTTCCGGCAGACGCTCGACAAGGGGCTGAAGCTGCTCGACGAGGCGACCGCGGGCATGGGCAAGGGCGACATGCTGGCGGGCGAGGTCGCGTTCAGGCTCTATGACACCTATGGCTTCCCTTATGATCTGACCGAAGATGCGCTCCGCGCGCAGGATATTTCGGTCGACCGCGCGGGTTTCGACGCGGCGATGGCGCAGCAGAAGGCGGCGGCGCGCGCGGCGTGGAAGGGCAGCGGCGAAAAGGCGTCGGACGATATCTGGTTCGACCTCGCCGAGGCGAACGGCAGCACCGAATTCACCGGCTATACCTCGACAACGGGCGAGGCGACGGTGATCGCGCTCATCAAGGACGGCGCGCCGGTGAACGAAGCCAGCGCGGGCGACGAAGTCGTGGTGCTCACCAACCAGACGCCCTTTTATGGCGAAAGCGGCGGACAGATGGGCGACGCGGGGACGATCGCGACGCTGGAAGGCGCGAAGGCGTCGGTGAGCGACACCGGCAAGCCGCTCGGCCGCCTGCACACGCATCAGGCCAAGCTGGAGGCGGGGACGCTGAAGGTCGGTGACACGGTGCAGCTGACCGTCGACGCCGAGCGCCGCGACCGCATCCGCGCCAATCACAGCGCGACGCACCTGCTGCACGCGGCGCTCCGCAACCGGCTCGGCGGGCATGTGACGCAGAAGGGCAGCCTGGTCGCCGCCGACCGTTTCCGCTTCGACTTTTCGCACCCCAAGGCGCTGACGGCCCAGGAGATCGCGGACATCGAGGCGGAGGTGAACGCGCAGATCCGCGGCAACGAGCCGGTGACGACGCGGCTGATGACCCCCGACGACGCCGTCGCGGCGGGCGCGCTCGCGCTGTTCGGCGAGAAATATGGCGACGAGGTGCGTGTGCTCAGCATGGGGACGGCCGACGACAAAAGCTATTCGGTCGAACTGTGCGGCGGCACGCATGTGCGGGCGCTGGGCGACATCGCCCTGTTCAAGATCGTCAGCGAAAGCGCGGTGTCGTCGGGCGTGCGGCGCATCGAGGCGCTGACCGGCGAAGCGGCGCGGCAATGGCTGAACGGCCGCGACGAGGCGCTGAAGGCGGCGACGGCGGCGCTCAAGGCATCGCCCGACGAGGTGCCGGCGCGCGTCGCGCAGCTGGCCGAGCAGCTCAAGAAGGCCGAGCGCGAGCTCGCCGATGCGAAAAAGGCGCTGGCGATGGGCGGCGGCGCGGCGGCGGGTCCGGCGGTCGAGCAGGTCGGCGATGTCGCCTTCCTCGCGCAGATTGTCGACGGACTCGACCCCAAGGAATTGCGCGGCACGGTCGACGGGCTGAAGAAACAGGTCGGCAGCGGCGTTGCGATGCTGGTCGCGGTCAACGACGGGCGCGCCTCGGTCGCGGTCGGGGTGACCGACGACAAGGCGGGCAGCCACAGCGCGGTCGATCTGGTCAAGGCCGCGGTCGCGGCGCTGGGCGGGCAGGGCGGCGGCGGGCGGCCCGACATGGCGCAGGGCGGCGGCCCGAACGGCGGCGCGGCGAATGATGCGGTGGCGGCGGTGAAGGCCGCGCTCGCTTGAAGCCCACGAAAAAGACGCGGCGCACCGATCATGCCGAGCGGCTGATCGCGGCGCCGCTGGTCGATGTGTTTGCGGCCTTCACCAGCGCCGACACGCTGGCGCGCTGGTTGCCGCCCGAAGGGGCGACCGGTGCGTTCGAGCATGTCGACCTGCGGGCCGGGGGCGGCTTTCGGATGCGGCTGACCTTCGACGATGCCGAGGTCGAGACAAAGAGCGACGAGGACGGCGACGTCGTCGCGGTGCATATTCCGGTGCTCGACGACGGGCGGTTGATCGTGTGGGAGGTCGCGTTCGAATCCGACGACCCGCGCTTTTCGGGGACGATGGCGATGCACTGGTATCTGTCGCGGCAGGGCGGCGGCACGCTGGTCACGGTCGACGCGCACCATGTGCCGCCGGGGATTTCGGCGAAGGATCATGTGGCGGGGCTGAACTCGTCGCTGGCGAATTTGGCGAGGGTGGTGGCGGGATAGCGCAGGTTCCTGTTTGGATTCGCGCAGAGGTCGCAGAGGTCGCCGAGGATTTGTTCACGCGGAGGCGCGGAGGAAGAGAGAGATGGGCGGCTTTTGCCGCCCTTTCTTTTCTCTGCGCGCTCTGCGGTCTCTGCGCGAATATCTTCTTCTCCGCGCCTGCGCGGGGGCGACGGTTTAACTCAACTCTCCACCCCCTTCGCCTTCCCCCACGCGCGCGCCGCCGTGTACCCCAGATAGCCGGTGCCGAAGAGCGCATAGAGCGGTTCGGGGATGCCGGCGAGATAGGCGTTCATGCCCTCGGCGATGCTTTTGGCCATTTCGGGGCGCGCGGCGGCGATCAGGCCCATCGGGATGGCCCAGAGCAAGAGCGCATACATGACATAGAGGAAGCTCGGCCGCGCGCGGCTGGTCCAGGGGTCGGCGCTGTTCGCTTCGGCGACGATTGCGGTCATCCGCGTGCGGATCGCCTCCATTTCCTGGCTGCCTTCGAGTTTCAGCAGTTCGAGCTTGGCGCGGTCGCGCGCTTCGGGGTCGGGAATGATCTTGTCGATCAGCCTGGCGATGGGGCCGATCAGGCCTTCGATAATGCTCATATGCGCGTTCCTTCCATCCTTAACTTGTCAAACTTGTCACCTGGAGGCGTTGGAAATCAGGGGTTTGCGTCGCCCACGCGGTTGGCGAGCCAGCCGTAGAGAAAGGCCTCCTGGCTGGGGCGGCGTTCGGCGAGCGCGATGTAGCGTTCGCCCTGCAGCGCCTCCATCGCGCGCAGGAGGACGGTCTCGCCGCCCTTGCCGCGCGTCTTGAGAAAACCGTCGAGCGCGGCGAGGGTGCGCGGGCCGATCGCGCGGTCGACCGCGATGTCGGGATAGTCGCGCGCGGCGCGGTTGAGCGCGTTGAGCGCGCGCTGGAGAAAGCCCGCCGCGGTGCCGGTGCCCATGTTGACGCCGGTGTCGAACAGTTCGGCGGCGATCGCGGGGGCGCGGAGTGCGACTTTGTCGAAGCCGGGGCGCAGCCAATAGAGGCGGCGATAGATGGCGGCGGCGGTGTCGCGCGGCAACGTTCGCATCGCGCCCGCATAGCCCTCGGCGCGCGCGACCGCTTCGGTGATGCCCCAACAGGTCGCGCCGCCGCGGTCGGCGGGGTGGTTTACATATCGGCCTTCGCGGTCGATGACGGCGTCGATCAGCATGTCGACGTCTGAGGCCGGTGATAGGGACAAAGCCATGATTCGCTCCTTCTGGTTATGTTGAGGCAATCAACGAACCATATAGGAACAATGTAGGAAAGGATTTTCGCCATGCGGGCGTTGCAGGTGCGCGAATTGCGGCCCGATCATGCGGGCGCGGGATTTGTCGACCTGCCCGTCCCCGACGCGGGGCCGGGCGAGGTGCGCGTGCGCGTGCGCGCGGCGGCGGTGAACTTTCCCGACCTGTTGATGACGCGCGGCGCCTATCAGCTCAAACCCGACCTGCCGTTCGTGCCCGGACTTGAGTTTTCGGGCGAGGTCGACGCGGTGGGCGAGGGGGTCGAAAGCTGGTCGGTCGGCGATGCGGTGGTGGGGGGCAATCGGTTCGGCGCGATGGCGGACTATACGGTCGTGCCCGCGGCATCGCTGCGGCCCAAGCCCGCGGCGCTGGGCTGGGAGGCCGCGGCGGCCTATCCGGTCGCCTATCTCACCGCCTATGTTGCGCTCGTACGGTGCGCGCGCGTCGCGCCGGGCGAATGGGTGCTGGTCCATGGCGCGGCGGGCGGCGTCGGGCTGGCGACGGTCGATCTGGCGATGGCGCTTGGCGCGCGGGTGATCGCCGTGGCGAGCAGCGCGGATAAACGCGCGGCGCTGGAACGGCTCTATGCGCCCGAAGCCGTGATCGATGGCGCGGCGGGCTTTCGCGATACCGTGAAGGCGCTGACCGGCGGGCAGGGCGCCGATGTCATCGTCGATCCCGTCGGCGGCGATATATTCGACGAATCGACGCGCTGCATCGCCTTTGGCGGGCGGCTGCTCGTCGTCGGCTTTGCGTCGGGGCGCATCCCCGAACTGTCTGTCAACAGGCCGCTGATCAAGGGATTTTCGGTCGTCGGCGTACGCGCGGGCGAATATGGGCGCCGCTTTCCCGAACGCGGAGCGGAAAATGTTGCGGCAATCGATGCGCTCGCGGCCGAAGGCAGGATCCGGCCGCATGTCCATGCGGCGCTCGACCTCGCCGACTGGCGCAAGGCGTTCGCGATGCTGGAGCGGCGCGAGGCGGTGGGCAAGGTCGTGCTGCGGCCCTAGGCACTGTTGGGTGGCCGCTTGAGGGCAATGCCGCGTTTCGGCCGTTTGCGGACCTTTATTCCATCGTCATCCCGGCGAAGGCCGGGATCTCACCCTTTCGGTTTGCCGCACCGGCGAGATCCCGGCCTTCGCCGGGATGACGGATAAGGGCAAGGTCCACTCCCCACCCCGGAGCCGGCAATCCACCAGCCGGTCGGCGACCGCGGCCGATCTGCACGCCGACGGGCCATGGATGGATTTTCCGGTAAATTGGTCGGGACGAGAGGATTCGAACCTCCGACCCCCACACCCCCAGTGTGATGCGCTACCAGGCTGCGCTACGTCCCGACCGGCCCGATTGGGCAGGCGAGGCCCCTAGCGCGCCTTGGCAGGCGATGCAAGGCCATCCTGAGCGGCGTTCCGGGGAGGGGCGCGGACGTCGCCCGCGGCGTATTCGGCGCGGCGCCCTTGATCCTCGCCGCCTGCTTCCCATTTTCTGCCGACGCCTGCCGCCGGGGGCACGGCGCGCGCGACCGGTTGCGCGCGCGGCCCCTCGTGTGATAGGCGCCGCGCCATCCTTGCGTGCCGGTCCCGGTGGGCCGCGCGACGCTTTCGAACGAAAGTCTTTCATCCATGTCGATGCAATTGCTTCTGACCCAGGCGGCCGGATCGGGCGGCGGGGCGGCCGGTTTCCTGATGCTGGTGCCCTATATCCTGATCTTCGCGGTCTTCTGGTTCTTTCTGATCCGCCCGCAACAGGTGCGCGCGAAGGAGCATCGCGCCAAGATCGCGGCGGTCAAGCCGCGCGACCAGGTCGTCACCGGCGGCGGCATCGTCGGCAAGGTCACGCGCGTCGACGACGATTATGCCGACGTCGAAATCGCGCAGGGCGTCAAGATCAAGGTCGTCAAGGCGACGCTGGCCGACGTGCTGCAGCCCGGCGGCAAGCCCGCGAACGACTGACGCGACGGGGCGGGCGGGTGTCCGCGGCCCCCATTTTTGCAATCGGATCACAGACATGCTCGATTTCCCGCGCTGGAAAACCATCGGCATCAGCATCATCCTGCTGCTCGGCGTCCTTTTTGCCATTCCCAGCTTTTTGCCGCCCAAGGCGTTTGAAAGCCTGCCCGGCTTTGCGCAGGCCAAGGTCAATCTGGGGCTCGACCTGGCCGGCGGCAGCCATTTGCTGCTCGAGGCCGACATCAACGACCTCAGGAAGACGCAGCTCACCAATATGGAAAAGACGGTGCGCACGGCGATGCGCGGGCAGAGCGGACCCGACGACGATATTGCGATCGGTGAATTGTCGACGACGGGCGGCCGCATCAGCTTCCTTGTCCGCGATGCCGCGAAGCTGGACGAAGCGCGCGAGCGGCTGTTCAGCGAGACTCAGGGCGCCGGGCTGACCGGCCAGCGCGACTGGAATATCGACGTCGTCGATTCGACGCGGATCGTGATGACGCCGACCAGCGCCGGGCAGACGCAGGCGGTGGCGAATGCAATGGACACCGCGCGCGACATCATCGACAAGCGCGTCAACGCGCTCGGCACGCGCGAGCCGACGATCATCCGCGAAGGCGCCGACCGCATCGTCGTGCAGGTTCCGGGGCTTCAGGATCCGGCAGCGCTCAAGGAACTGATCGGCAAGACCGCGCGGCTCGAGTTTCGCATGGTCGACGCCAACGCCGATCCCAATGAAGCCGCCGCGGGCCGCGTGCCGGTGGGCAGCGAGATCGTCCCCTATGCCGAGGGGGAGGGCAATGGCGCGGCGTTCGAGGTGCTGCGCCGCCAGGTGATGATCAGCGGCGAACAGCTCATCAATGCGCAGCAAAGCTATGACCCGCAGACGAACGAGCCGGTGGTGTCGATCCGTTTCGATTCGGCGGGGTCGAGCACCTTTGCCAAGGTGACCGCGCAGAATGTCGGCAAGCGGTTCGCGATGGTGCTCGACGGCAAGGTGCTGTCGGCGCCGTCGATCAACGAGCCGATACTGGGCGGCAGCGCCCAGATTTCGGGCAGTTTCAGCGTCGCGAGCGCGAACAATCTGGCGATCTCGCTGCGGTCGGGCGCTCTGCCGGTGAAAATGACGGTGGTCGAGGAACGCACGGTCACCCCCGAACTTGGCGCCGATTCGATCCGCAAGGGCGCGATCGCGGGCATCATCGCGACCGTTGCGGTGCTGGTGTTCATGATCATCGTCTATGGCCGTTTCGGCATTTATGCGAATGTCGCGCTGGTCTTTAACATCGGGTTGATCATCGCGATCATGGCGGCGTTCAATGCGACGCTGACACTGCCGGGCATCGCGGGCTTCGTGCTCACGATCGGCGCCGCGGTCGATGCGAATGTGCTCATCAACGAGCGTATCCGCGAAGAGCTGAAACGCGGGCGGCGCGTGTTCCAGGCGGTCGAGCTTGGCTATTCGGAAGCGAGCCGCGCGATCTTCGATGCCAATATCACCAATGTCATCGCGGCGGGGCTGATGTTCTGGTTCGGCTCCGGCCCGATCAAGGGCTTTGCCGTGGTGCTGACGATCGGCATCATCACCAGCGTGTTCACCGCCGTCACCGTGACCCGGCTGTTCGCGGCGCGCTGGCTGCACAAGACGCGCCCCGCGTCGCTGACCATTTGAGGAGGGACCGGTCATGCGTCTCCTGAAACTCGTCCCCGACGACACCAACATCCAGTTCCTGAAATGGCGCAACGTCGCGATGGCGATCAGTTTGCTGATGATCGTCGCGTCGATCGCGCTCGTCGCGGTGCGCGGGCTCAACCTTGGCGTCGACTTTGTCGGCGGCCAGTCGGTGCGCGTCGAGTTCACCGGGGCGATGCCGCCGATCGACGAAATCCGCGAAAAGGTGGGCGCCATCGGCCTTGGCGAAGCGACGATCCAGCAGTTCGGATCGGACAAGGCGGTGTCGATCCGCACCGCGCTGCCCGAAGGCGACAAGGCGGCCGCCGAGCGCGCCGGGCAACAACTGGTCGCGGGCATTGCCAAGGCGTTCCCCACCGCGAAGACCGGATCGGTCGAAACCGTGTCGGGCAAGGTGTCGGAGGAACTGCTGCGCACCGGGGCGCTCAGTCTGATCCTCGCGATGATCGCGATCTCCATCTATATCTGGATCCGCTTTGAATGGCAGTTCGGCGTCGGCGCGCTGTTCGCGCTGTTCCACGACGTCACGCTGACCTTTGGCTTCTTTGCGCTGACGCAGATGCAGTTCGACCTCAATATCGTCGCCGCGCTGCTCACCATCATCGGCTATTCGCTCAACGACACGATCGTCGTGTTCGACCGGATTCGCGAGAATCTGAAGAAATACCGCAAGATGGAGATCATCCCGCTGCTCGACCTCAGCATCAACGAGACGCTGGCGCGCACGGTGATGACGAGCTTTACCATGCTGATCGCGCTTGCGGTGCTGCTGTGGGTCGGGCCGGACGTGATCTTTGGTTTTACCGCCGCGATGCTGCTCGGCATTTTCGTCGGCACTTATTCGTCGGTCTATATGTCGGCGCCGATCCTGGTGTGGCTGAAGGTCGGTCCCCACAGTTTCGTGCCGCGCACGACGGCGGCGACCGAAGGCGCCGAGCGGGTGTCGAGCAAGAACGACGACGGCGCGGTGGTTTGACGGCGCCAGCGGGCTTCCGCTTCGGGGTGGGGAGCAGACATTGAGGGGTTGCGCTGGCTTCCCCTCCCGCAAGCGGGAGGGGCAGCGAGACTTACGAACTTTGTTCGTTAGTCGCAGCGGGGTGGGCCATTGCCACGCAGCTGCCCACCCCCGACCCCTCCCGCAAGCGGGAGGGGAGAGAATGGCCGCTACCGGCCGAAAACCGACATTCCAATTATCTGCACACCTCAAAACCCCGCGCAGCGCCGCAGATGGTCCGCCAGCTCGCGGCCGTTGCGGTTCCAGTCGAAGCGGCCGTCGAGGCTCGCGGCCACGTCGGCCGGTGAGGGTGGGGCGGCGAGGATGTCCTGCACCGCTTCGGCGATCGCGCCCGGCGTGCGCGGCACGATGCGGCCGGCGGCGGGCAGGCGCACGAGTTCGGCGGCGCCGCCCGCGTCGCTGATGACGATCGGCGTGCCGCAGGCGAGCGCCTCGACCCACGCATTGGCCAGGCCCTCGCTGGCCGAGGGCATGACGACGACGTCGGCGGCGCGATAGAATAACGGCAGGTCGGCATGGGCGACCGGCCCCATGAAATGCACGCGCGCCTCGACGCCAAGCCTTCGCGCGAGCGCGCGGTAGCGGGTTTCCGCTTCGCCCGCACCAGCGAGCCAATAATCCACGCCGGGCAGCGCGGGCAGCGCCGCTATGACGAGCGCCTGCCCCTTGCGTTCGATCAGCGCGCCGACCGAGAGGATCGCGGGCGCGTCGTCGAAGCCGAGCGCCGCGCGCGCCGCGGCGCGGTCGCCGGGATGGAAGCGCGCGGTGTCGATGCCCGTATAATGGACCGCGACCTTTGCCGGGTCGATGCCGATCGCGGCCATGTCGCGGCGCATTGCTTCGGAGACGGCGAGCAGGCCCGCGGCTTTCGCGGCGGCGGCGAGCAACTGCGCGCGCGACGCCGGGGCATGGCCGAAATGGCTGATGTCGGCGCCGCGCGCCTTGACGGAAAAAGGCAGGCCGAGTGCATCCGCGACGCGCATCGCGGCGGGGCCGTCGGGGTAGAAGAATTGCGCGTCGACGACGTCGAACGTCCGGTCCCGGGCCGCGCCGAGCACGGCGCGTGCGATCGCCGCGGGATTGAAGCGCGCGCCATAGCGCGGAATGAGCGTGAAGCGTGGGCGGCGGACGGTGAGGCCGTGCCATATTTCGGCGCGGGGCAGGCTGCGCAGCGCGCGGTAGCGCGGGTGCAGCGAAAGCGGGAAAGGCGGCAGGCCGACCGGCGCGACGACGGTGAGTTCGACGCCCGGCTGCGCGGCGAGCGCGCGCAGGCTTTTTTCGACGAACAGGCCGAAGTTCGGGCGCGCGACGTCGGGAAAGAGGGTGGCGATCGAGAGGATGCGCAGCGGGGCGGTCATGCCTGTCCTCTCATCCGCTCGCAATGACGGGGCTGGCGATCACAGACTGCGCATCAAACGCATCGCGACCGCGGCCCAGGGCGGATTGCTCACGACCTGTTGCCGCTGCCCGGTGCCGAGCGGGAGCAGGTGGAGCTTTTCGCCGTCGACGTTGAGCAGGCGCGCGAAGAAGAAGCGGCCGGCCGGGCGCGGGACGAGCAGGTCGCGGTTGAGCGCCTGCGCCCAGTCACCCTCTATCCGGCGGCACCAGATTTCGTCGCCCGCGCGATAGTCACCGATCGACGAGGTGACGCGCACCGCGACCATATCCTCGCCCGGCCGCGCGGCGAGCGCCTGTTCGGTGCGCGTCGGCGCGTGCGCGCCGTCGGCGCCGAGCAGCGCGGTGATCGTCAGCTGCGCGTCCTGCGGCAACCGCACGAGTTCGGCGGCGTCGACGCCGAGCGCCGCGGCAATGCGGTTCATCCAGCCGAGCGACAGCGTGCGCGTCCCGGTTTCGAGGCGTCCGATCGTCTGCGCGGTCGTCGGCGGATCGCAGCGCCGCGCAACCTCCTCGAGCGTCAACCCCTTGGCGCGGCGGACGGTTCGGATGCTGTTGATCACGGCGGCGTCCTTTCGATAACCAAATCGGTTTTTTCTTTCCTACATAATCATCCAATGTCAAGCCCGTCTCCTTCAGAAGGAGACCGATATGACTGCACGCCGCCTCGAGTCGCGTATCCATCCCGACGATCGGATCGATCCCGGCAAGGCGGGGCCGCAGGTGATGCGGCATGTGACCGTCAATGTCGCCGAAAGCCCGATCGCCTGGCTGGCCTCGCGCGGGCTGCTGACCCCGGCGCAATTGCTGGCGGGCGAGCGGCTGCGCGCCGATTATGAGCGCGCGGGGCTGGCGGCGCGGGTGACGATGCGCTGGGACGCGGCGCCGCCGGGCAAGCGCCGCGGCGGCGCGCGCGCGGCCGAAGCGTCGCTGGCGCGGATTGACGCGCACCGGCGCTTTCACGGCGCGCTCGACGCGGCGGGGCCGGGGCTGGCCGACATCTGCTGGCGCGTGATCTGCGCGGGCGAGGGGATCGGCGGCGCCGAAAAGGCGCTCGGCTGGCCCGCGCGGTCGGGCAAGCTGGTGCTGGGGCTGGCGCTCGACCGCCTCGCGCGTTTTTACGGGACGGGGTAGCGGGGTTGTTCGGTGGAAATGAGCCCCCTGGCGCTTATCCCAATGCGATAAGTGCGCGCGGTACCCCGGCGAAAGCCGGGGTCCAGGGCGTCGAGAAGCCAAGCGCTGCTCTACAACGCCCTGGGCCCCGGCTTTCGCCGGGGTACAGATATTGCTCGACAAGGTGCGAAGGCCCCCTCGGGGGAATGCTTGTGGCGTACAATTTATTGCGCGAACGATTGCCAGCCCTGCCGCATCATCCTATTCCCGTTGCATCCAGAAACTGAAATGCGACGGGAGATGCGCGATGACCGACCTGCCCCAAACCAATCTGACCATGCTGACGCTCGTGAAGCCCGAGGGGCAGCTCGAAGTCTCGCTCGAGCGGCGGCCGATGCCCGAACCGAAACCGCATGAGGTGGTGGTGAAGCTGCTCGCGGCGCCGATCAACCCGTCGGACCTCGGCCTGCTGTTCGGCGGCGCCGACATGAGCACGGCGCGTGCTTCGGAGCAGGGTGGGCTGCCGGTGCTGACCGCCGATGTCCCGCCCGCGGGGATGCGCGCGATGGCGGGGCGCGTGGGCGAGGCGATGGCGATCGGCAACGAGGGCTGCGGCATTGTCGTCGCGGCGGGCGCGTCGGCGGAGGCGCAGGCGCTGCTCGGCAAGACGGTCGCGGTGCTCGGCGGCGAGATGTATGCCGAATATCGCTGCCTGCCGGTGCAGATGGCGATGCCGCTGCCCGATGGCACCGATCCCAGGGACGGCGCCTCCTGCTTCGTCAACCCGCTCACCAGCCTGGCCTTTACCGAGACGATGCGGATGGAGGGACACAGCGCGATCGTCCACACCGCCGCGGCGTCGAACCTGGGCCAGATGCTTGTCAAGATTTGCGCGAAGGACGGCATCCCGCTGGTCAATATCGTGCGCAGCGACGCGCAGGTCGCGCTGCTGAAAGGCATCGGCGCGCAATATGTCGTGAACAGCAGCGCCGACGATTTCATGGACCGGCTGATCGACGCGATCGCCGAAACGGGCGCGACGATCGGTTTCGACGCGACCGGCGGCGGCAAGCTGGCGGGACAGATTTTGACCGCGATGGAGGCGGCGGCGGTGCGGCGCATGACGACATACAGCCGCTATGGCTCCGACACGTTCAAACAGGTCTATATCTATGGCGCGCTCGACCTGTCGCCGACGACTTTTTCGGCGCGCAGTTTCGGCCTGACCTGGGCGCTCGGCGGCTTTTTGCTGACGCCGTTCCTGGCGAAGGCGGGCGCCGAGGTCGTGGGGCGGATGCGCCAGCGCGTCGTCGACGAGCTGACGACGACCTTCAAGAGCCACTACAGCCACGAAATCTCGCTGACCGAGGCGCTCGATGTCGAAACAGCGCAGGCCTATAATGCCAAGCGGACGGGCGAGAAATATCTGATCCGCCCGCACGGATAATCAAAAGGGCCCACCGGCGGTGGCCGGTGAGCCCCTGATTTCGGGAATGGGGGCCGGTGAACGGAGCGCCTGTGGCGACCGGCCCTTGGCTGTCCTATGGCGCGAGGATCGCGACGGTCAGATACAGCAGCAGCGGCAGGCCGAAGCCGAGAAGCGTCAGGGCGACAAAGGCGACGCGCGTCCACAAGACATCGAAGCCGAAGTGGTCCGCCATCCCGGCGCACACGCCGAAGAGGATGCCGCTTTGGCGATTCTTGCGAAAACCCTGTTTCATTTCTTTCCTTTCGATCCCGGCCGGGAAGGCCGGCGTTCTTTCTGAGGGGAGGTTGTCAGCCGATCAGACGATCAGCTGACCGACCTCAGCCCCATTCTGACCGACGATGGCGAGCAGCATCACCGAGGCATAAAGCGAAGCGAAAGCGGCGAGGGCGTAGCTCTTGACGGCGTTGACGTTGAAATGGGCCATGATTTTATCCTTCCTTGAACCTTCCATCCGGACCATCCGGTGGATGCCAACAGTAATGCAGGAGGCGTGCCAATTTCATTCAGCGGCGGTTAACCGCGGTTTTCTGGTTCCGAAAAAAATATGATAGCGCGCGTTTTTCATTGAAATCGAAAAAATTGCCGGAAGACGGGAAAATTCGCTATGTCGTGTCGAGGCGCGGATGCGTGTCGACGCTGGCGTCGCCGCATCGGCTGCGGTAGGCGCGGTCGGGCATGACGCTTGCCCGCCTCTCGATGACCGATTTTCGCAATCACGCCGGCGCGGATCTGGCGGCGGGGCCGGGGCTGGTCGCGCTCCATGGCGACAATGGCGCGGGCAAGACGAACATATTGGAGGCGATCTCGCTGCTCGCGCCGGGGCGCGGGCTGCGTCGCGCGCCGCTGTCCGACATGGTGCGCGACGGTGCGCGTGGCGGCTTTGCGGTCTTTGCCGAGGTAGCGGCGGGCGAGGGGCTGCCGCCGGTGGCGCTGGGGACGGGGATCGAGCCCGCGCAGCCCGGACGGCGCATCGTCCGCATCAACGGCGCGCCCGCCGCCGCGACGGCGCTGGGCGAATGGCTGGCGATTTTGTGGCTGACCCCGGCGATGGACCGACTGTTCGTCGAGACCGCGGGCAACCGGCGGCGCTTCCTCGACCGGCTCGTCCTCGCGCTCGACCCGCGCCACGCGCAACATGGCAACCGCTATGAAGCGGCGCTGCGCGCGCGCGGCAAGCTGCTCGCCGACCTGGCCGCCGCCGATGCGGCGTGGCTCGCGAGCCTCGAGGCGCAGCTTGCCGAGCATGGCGCGGCGATGGACGCGGCGCGGCTCGATACGCTGGCGGCGCTTTCGGCCGAGCTGGCGGGGCAGCCCGACGCGCCCTTCGCGCGGCCGCTGCTCACGCTGGTCGACAGCGAGGGCGTGGAACGCACCGCGCCGCATACGGTCGAGGCGCTGAAGGCGCTGTTCGCCGCGCGCCGGCGGATCGACGCCGCGGCGGGCCGCGCGACCGCGGGGCCGCACCGCGACGATCTGGCGGCGGTGCACGCGGTTACGGGCCGGGCCGCCGCGCGCTGCTCGACGGGCGAGCAAAAGGCGATGCTGCTGTCGCTCGTCCTGGCGCACGGCGATTGCGTTGCGCGGCGGCGCGGGCAGCGGCCGGTGCTGCTGCTCGACGAAGTGGCGGCGCATCTCGACCCGCTGCGGCGTGCGGCGCTCTATGAACGGCTGGCGGCGCAGGGCGGGCAGGCGTGGCTGACCGGCACCGAAGCGGCGCTGTTCGACGCGATGCCGGGGCCGGTAACGCGCTATCGCATCGCGGGCGGGCGGATCGCCGCGGGTTAGCGAGAGCCGACGGGCCTATGTGCCCTTTTGCGGCCGATATGCTATGATGCTTGTCTCAACAAGACCTTCTGGAGAGTCGCGCTACCCCCAACTGGCGAGGAGCGAAACAATGGCTACGGCAATCGATGAAGACAAGCTGCATGCGTTCGTCGGCAAGATGCTCGGCGACGTTGGCGGCGGGATGAGCGTGCCCACGGTGCGGCTGGGATTCCGGCTCGGGCTGTTCGACGCGCTGGCGCAGGCTTCGGCGACGGCGGGCGAACTCGCGGCGCGCGCGGGCGGCCTGCACGAACGCTATGTTCGCGAATGGGCGCTCGCGCAGGCGGCGAACGGCTATATCGACTATGATCCGGGTTCGGATCGCTTCAGCATCGCGCCCGAACAGGCAATGGTGTTCGTGCACAAGGACAGTCCGGTCTATCTGGCGGGCGCGTTCGAGATCATCGCGGCGATGATCGAGGCGGAAAGCAAGGTCGAGGAGTGTTTCCGTCACGGATCGGGCGTGCGCTGGGGCGACCATGCCGGTTGTCTCTTCTGCGCCACGGGCGCCTTTTTCCGGCCGGGTTATGCGAACAATATCGTCCAGGCCTGGATTCCGGCGCTGGGCGGCGTTGAGGCGAAGCTCAAAAAAGGCGCACGCGTCGCCGATGTCGGATGCGGGGTGGGCTTTTCGACGCTGCTGATGGCCGACGCCTATCCCGAGAGCGAATTCGTCGGCTTCGACTTTCACGAACCGTCGATCGCGGAAGCGCGGCGTCATGCCGAGGGGCATGGTTATGGCGACCGGGTGCGCTTTGAAGTGGCGGCCGCAAAGGAAATCGACGAGGACGGCTTTGACCTGATTACAATGTATGACTGTCTGCATGACATGGGCGATCCGCGCGGCTGTGCCCGGCATATGCGCGAGATGCTGGCGCCCGATGGATGCTGGATGATCGTCGAGCCGATCGCGGGCGACCGACCGGCAGAAAATATGAACCCGGTCGGGCGGCTCTATTACAACGCCTCGACGATGATCTGCGTGCCGACGTCGCTCGATCAGGAGGTCGGCGAGGCGCTCGGCGCGCAGGCGGGTGAAGCGCGGCTGTCGCAGATCGTGCGCGAGGGCGGCTTCGCCAGCGTTCGGCGTGCGACCGAGGGGCCGTTCAACATGGTGATCGAGGCGCGCTGAGGCTTCCACGCTAAATGAAAATACCGTGTGTCCCCGCGGAGCCGAAGGCGGCGCGTAGCGCCAACGCGGGGATCCATCGCCCGTCGGTTCCATCTTGCACGGACCGCAGATGGGCTCCCGCCTTCGCGGGAGCACACCAAAATATTCGGAGGATCAAATCGGCGACCAGTCGCCTCCGTCGCCCTCTTCCTCGTCGGGATCGGCACCTGGCCCCGGCTCGCCCACCGCCTCGAGCAGCTTGTCGAGCACCGGCTCGATCCCCGCGCCGCTCGCGCCCGACAGCGCCATCACCGGATGGCCGCTCGCCTCGGCGAGTTCGGCCGACAGCGCAGCGATCAGCTCGTCGTCGAGCGTGTCGATCTTGTTGAGCGCGACAATCACCGGCTTGTCGATCAGGTCGGCGCCATAGGCTTCGAGCTCGTCGCGCACGATGCGGTAGCTCGTTGCGACATCCTCGTCATTGGCGTCGACGAGGTGGAGCAGCACGCGGCAGCGCTCGATATGGCCGAGGAAGCGGTCGCCGACCCCGGCGCCTTCGGCCGCGCCCGCGATCAGCCCCGGAATGTCGGCGATGACAAACTCGTGCCCCTTGTGGCTGACAACGCCGAGTTGCGGACGCAGCGTGGTAAAGGCATAGGCGCCGACCTTGGCCTGCGCATTGGTGACGGCGTTGATGAAGGTCGACTTGCCGGCGTTGGGCAGGCCGACGAGGCCCGCGTCGGCGAGCAGTTTCAGCCGCAGCCACACCCACATTTCCTCGCCCGGCCAGCCCGGCCCATGCTGGCGCGGGGCGCGATTGGTCGAGCTCTTGTAGCTGGCGTTGCCGCGCCCGCCGTCGCCGCCGCGCAGGAAATGGATGCGCTCGCCCGCTTTGGTAAGGTCGGCGAGCAGGCTGCGCTCTTCGTCGTCGGCGAGGATCTGGGTGCCGACCGGCACCTGGATGACCAGATCGGGGCCGCCCGCGCCGGTGCGGTCGCGGCCCGCGCCGGGGGCGCCGCGCTTCGCCTTGAAATGCTGCGTGTAGCGAAAGTCGATGAGCGTGTTGAGCCCGGCGACCGCCTCGAACACAATGTCGCCGCCCTTGCCGCCGTTGCCGCCGTCGGGGCCGCCATATTCGATATATTTTTCGCGCCGGAAGCTCACGGCGCCAGGGCCGCCGTCGCCCGACTTGATGAAGATTTTGGCCTGGTCCAGAAAGTGCATCGCGGGTCTCTAAAACAACATCGGGTCGGGGTAACATAGCCCTGTTTCGTCATTCCGGCGAAGGCCGGAATCTCACCCGCGCTTGTCCACGCGACGGTGAGATTCCGGCCTTCGCCGGAATGACGATTCTGGGGAAGCTGGCATTGCTCTAGGCGCAATGGCCGACTTTGGCTAGGTCGGGCGACGCAGCTTGCGTTGCCGCCCGGTGCGCTTACAAGCGGCCAACGTCAAAAGCCATAATCGAACAAAGGGGAGTCACTTTATGTCCGACAGCCTGCTGCGTCGCAAATCGATCGTCCCGGACCAGCCGGGCGGGCAAGGGCTGGCGCGCACATTGGGCTGGCCGCACCTCATTGCGCTGGGCGTCGGCGCGATCGTCGGCACGGGCATCCTGACGCTGATCGGCGTCGGCGCCGACAAGGCGGGACCGGCGGTGATCCTGTCATTCGCCGTCGCCGGGCTGATCTGCGCCTGCGCGGCGCTCGCCTATGCCGAAATGGCGACGATGATCCCGGCATCGGGCAGCGCCTATACCTACAGCTATGTGGTGATCGGCGAGATCATCGCCTGGGTCGTCGGGTGGAGCCTGATCCTCGAATACTCGCTGGTGGTGAGCGCGGTCGCGGTCGGCTGGTCGGGCTATGCGGCGCCGCTGCTCGAAGCGTGGGCCGGCGCGCCGATGGCGCTGATGCAGGGGCCGGAGCTGGGCGGCATCGTCAACCTGCCGGCGATCGCGATCATCGCCGCGGTCGCCGGGATGCTGCTCGTCGGCACGCGTGAAAGCGCGACGGTCAATGCGATTCTCGTGCTGGTCAAGATCGCCGCGCTCGCGGTGTTCGTCGCGGTCGCGCTGCCCGCTTTCGACGCCGCGAACCTCGAACCCTTCAGTCCCTATGGCTTTGCCAAGCATATGGGCCCCGACGGGGTCGAGCGCGGGGTGATGGCCGCCGCGGCGATCATCTTCTTTGCCTTCTACGGCTTCGACGCGATCGCGACCGCGGCCGAGGAAGCGAAGAACCCCGACCGCGACCTCAAGATCGGCATTATCGGGTCGATGCTCGCCTGCGTCGCCATCTATATCGCGGTCGCGGTCGCCGCGGTCGGCGCGATCGCCTACACCCGCTTCGCCAACAGCCCCGAACCGCTTGCGCTGATCCTGCGCGAGCTTGGCAGTCCGCTCGCGGCGCAATATCTTGGCGTTTCGGCGGTCATCGCGCTGCCGACGGTGATCCTCGCCTTCTTCTATGGGCAGAGCCGCATCTTCTTTACGATGGCGCGCGACGGGCTGCTCCCCGCGAGCCTTGCGAAGCTGTCGTCGCGCGGGACGCCGGTGCGGATCACCATCTTCACCGCGATCGTCGTCGCGATCCTTGCGGGTTTCATTCCGCTGGGCGAGCTGGCCGCGCTCGCCAACGCGGGCACGCTCGCCGCCTTTACCGCGGTGGCCATCTGTATGCTGATCATGCGCCGCCGCGCTCCGCAAGCGCCGCGCACCTTCCGCGCGCCCCTGCCGTGGGTGGTCGGGCTCGGCGCGATCGGCGGCTGTATCTATCTCTTCTTCAGCCTGCCGGTGCAGACGCAGCTTTGGTTCCTGATCTGGAACATCGCGGGGCTTGCGGTCTATTTCCTCTATGCGCGCCGTCATGCGGTGACGGATTGATCGGCGGCGCCATCTTAGGGGCGCGCCTGACGACGCGCCGCGTCCCGATCAATCGAACAATTCGCTGAGGAAACTCTTATATTTCTTCTTGTGGGGCTTGCCATAATAGCGGTCGTCATAACCGCGTTCGCGATAGTCGGGTTCGCGATATTGCGGCGGCGGGGGCGCCGCCTGCGGCCGTGCCGGGGCGGGCGTGCTCGCGGTTTCGCTGCGCTCGATGATCTTGTCGAGTTCGCCGCGATCGAGCCAGACGCCGCGGCATTGCGGGCAATAGTCGATCTCGATCCCCTGTCGTTCGGACATGACAAGGTTCACGCGGCAAGTCGGGCACAGCAGCCCCTGGGCATCGGTCACGGACGGTCCTTTCTCTATCCTCTCGGACGCCAACGCCGCGGAGCGCGGGGCGTTCCATATACAGATATGCTCCAGGCGGCGATCGACAAGGGCGCCGGTCCGACAGGCTGGACCGCCACATGCTTGACTCCGCCACGATTCGGGTTATGAGCGCCCGCGTGTTGTCGGGGCTTTGCTCTGGCAATTCCGTCCGAGACAGTTGGTGAAGGGGATATGCCCTTCTTAATTTCCAGCCGAGACGGGGAACAGTCTTTTATCGGTCGCCCGCCTGATGCGTCAGGCGCCAGCGGCTTGACCGACCCCATCGGACATCGTTGCGTCAAGGACAGGCGGGCTTTCGCTCCTCTGGCTCTGGCGTGTGTTAGCCGCCCGGCGGCGCGGGTTCGCTCGCGCGTCCGGGCATGAGTGGAGAAACAGGCATGGATCGTGCTGAAAAGGCCGAAGCCGTATCCTCGCTGAATGCTACGCTGTCGAATGCCGCCGCGGTTGTGATCGTTCGCAACCTCGGTCTCACCGTCGCCCAGTCGACGGTGCTTCGCCAGCAGATGCGCGACGCGGGTGCGAACTTCAAGGTCACGAAGAACCGCCTGGCCAAGATCGCGCTCGATGGCACTTCCTACACCGGCATCGGCGACCTGCTGACCGGCCCCACCGCAATCGCTTCGTCCACCGACCCGGTGGCTGCGGCGAAGATCGCGGTGGAGTTTGCCAAGACCAACGACAAGCTTGAAATCGTTGGCGGCGGCATGGGGGATATGGTCCTCGACGTGGAAGGCGTGAAGGCGCTTGCATCGCTGCCGTCGCTCGACGAGCTGCGCGGCAAGCTTGTCGGCCTGCTCCAGGCTCCGGCCACCAAGGTCGCCCAGATTGCGGCGGCTCCGGCCGGTCAGCTGGCGCGGGTCTTTGGCGCTTATGGCGCCAAGGAAGCGGCATAAGACTTTTACCTACCCCGAAACAATTCACCGGGCTTTCCCGGTTCTGATGGAGAATGAAAATGGCTGATCTTGCAAAGATCGTTGAAGACCTGTCGGCGCTGACCGTTCTGGAAGCTGCCGAGCTTTCGAAGCTGCTCGAAGAAAAGTGGGGCGTTTCGGCCGCCGCTGCCGTCGCGGTTGCCGCGCCGGGTGGCGCGGGCGCCGCTGCTCCCGCCGCTGAAGAAAAGGACGAGTTCGACGTCATCCTGACCGGCGACGGCGGCAACAAGATCAACGTGATCAAGGAAGTCCGCGCGATCACCGGCCTGGGTCTGGGCGAAGCCAAGGCGCTGGTCGAAGGCGCGCCGAAGGCCGTCAAGGAAGGCGCCAGCAAGGCCGAAGCCGAAGAGCTGAAGAAGAAGCTCGAAGCGGCCGGTGCGACCGTCGAACTGAAGTAATTCGGCTCGCCGTCGGCGGGGTTTCCCGCCGCGCTGCGACGAAAAGGAAAAGGGCGGTGCCGCGCGGCGCCGCCCTTTTTCGTTGCACGCCGGGCAAGGGGGTCAGGAGCGCGAGAAGCCAGGGCGGAGGGCGCGGTGTCCGCGCGCCGGAGCGGGGCGGCCGACCGCCTGCTCCTGCGGCGCGGCGGGGATGTCGTACGGCGAAATCTCCCACGCGCCGACGGGCTTGCGCGTCCTGTCCTTCTGCGCACCGAGCATCTCGGCATAGGCAAGGCGTTCCTGCCGGTCGAAGAAGCGCGCGCGCTTCAGCCGCTTCGATAGCGTGACGAAGGGATTGTCCGGCGTCGGACCCGTCATCGCCATCGCTTCGTGACGGCCCATGCTGCCGCTCGGCGCCGCCACGAAGGCCGGGGTCGAGCGCACCGGGGTCGCGGCATAAGCAGGCGTAACCCATGGCTGATCGGTCGGCCGGGCGGCGGGCATCGTCAGCGGCCGCGGTTCGGGGTTTTCGACTGCTCCGGCTTCGATGCGGCGACGGCGCGCAAGGACCAGGCTTGCACCGCCGAGCGCGATCAGCGCGACGGCGGCGCCGACGAGTTCCCATGGGAACTCGTCGGGCGCTGCCGGTTCGGCGGCGGAGGCCGCGCGGGCCGTCGTCGCGGCGGGTGGCGCGATCGTGGGCGATGTGGCGCGCGCCGTCCCGGCAATCGGATCGCTGCGCGGCGGTTCGGCGGTCGATGTGGTTGCGCCGGGTGCGGCAGCGGGTGTCGCCGGAGCCTGCCGCGCGCTCCGCTCGCTGCGCGCCTGTGTCTGGGCCCGCCTGGCGGACGGCGCCGCCGGTTCGGCTTCGGTCGGTGCGGATTCGGCGGGGGCGATGTCGAGCGGGACGCGGATCACCGGCGGCGGCGCGGCGGGCGGCGTCGATTGCGCGGCAGGGCGCTGCACGGCAGGGGGCGAGACCATTGCGGGGCCGGTTTCGGGCGCCGTTGGCGCCGTGTCGGGCGCAGGAGCCGCGACCGGCGGTGTCATCGATATCGTCGTTTCCTGCGCGAAAGCGGCGGGTGCGGACAGGACCAGGAGTGCGGCAATCGCGCTCGTGGCGGGGCGGATGAGGGCGATATTCTTTGTCATAGGCACAACAAACGAGCGTGCGGCGCACAACGCTGCCCAAAGCAACGATTTTCCGCGACGAGCCGTGGCGGCGCGGCGGCCGGGCGACGTTCGGGATCCGATTCGGCGCGGGCAATCAGGCGAGCGCGACGGGAGTCTTTCGATCGAGCGTGACGTCGGCCGCGGCGGCAATCGCCCGTTCGATCAGCGCCATATCGTCGCCGAGCCGCCGGTCGAGCGCCGCGGGAACGAGGGCCGCGAACTCGGCGATCAGCGGCATCGACAGCGACAGGCGGAGCGTCCCCGCGCTGCGCCCGTCGGGGAGGCGGTGCGTCCTGACCGGCTGGCCGAGGCGGATTTCGCGGCCCGTGTCGCGGCGCGCGTGCCGCGCGATATGCGCGTGCAGCGCGCGGGCGGCATCGAGGTCGCAGTCCGGCCATCGCGCGGAGAGGTCGATCGTGCGCAGCGTCTGCGTCGCGAGGCACGATACGCCGCCCGCGCCGGGCACTTCGGCAACGCCAAGGCGTCCTGCCATGTCGGCGGCGTACTGACAGAAGCGCGCCGATACCGCGGCGACCCGATCGTCGGGCACGGCGGCGAAGCGCTCGATTTCGCTCAGCGCGGCTTCGAGCCGCAGCAGCAGGCCGAAATTGCCGCGCGCGTCGAGCGCATCGACGCCCGGCCAGTCGGCGGGCCATTCGGCGCGACAGGCGATCCGGCGCAGTCCTCGTGGCAAGGGGCGGACGCGCGCGCGGATCGCCGCGGGGACGAACGCGAAGCCGCTGAACGGCGGGCCGCCCGCGAACTTCGACCCGGTAAGCATCACGATGCAGCCAAGGTCGAGATAGCGACGCACGCCAGCGGGCGCGATGCGCAGCTGGCAGGCGTCGACCACGACGGTCATCGCGTCGCCATGCGCCGCGACCAGCCGCTCGACATCGGGCAGCGCGGGGAGCGTCAGGCCCGATTTCGATCCGTGGACGACATGGACGACCGCGCGGCGCCCCACGGCGACGGCGCGCGCGACATGCCGCGCAAGCTCGCCCGCGACCGCCGCCGAGGCGCGCGGCTGGCCGCTGTCGTCGCGGACGGGCACGTCGACCAGTTCGGTGCCCGCGAAAACCGGATCGATCGCCGCCTGCGCGACGACGCGCGCGCCGATCGCCGTCTCTTCGGCAAAGAAGCGCCCCGCAGCGCTGTGGACGCAGCCGCTGCCCACCTCGTCGCGGCCGAGCAGGATCGCGGTGAGCGGGCGCCCGTCATGGGCGGCGGCGAGCCCGGCGTATTCAAGGTCGGTGCCCGACGCGGCAAAGATGATGGCGGTGCCGTCATCGAGCCCGAAATAGCGGGTGAGACCGTCGCGGATCGCATCGAGTTCGCGGGCATAATCGTCCGCCGCGACGGGGCGGTCCAGCCGGGGACGCCAGCGGCGCAGCAAGGCCGCGAAGGCGTGATCGGAAATGCTGCTGATCGTCGATGATCCATAGGCAAGCGCGTCGCTGGGCGCGGCGCTGGCGTGATACTGGTTGCGCCCCGCGGCGTCGAGCCGGATGCGCCGGTCGCCGCCGCTGACCAGTAGCTGGGTCAATCGCGCCGCGTCGCGCCCGTCGGGGTGCAGGGCGCGGGCATCGAGACCTTTGGGAGAGAGACGCATCGGGCATCCTATGGAGGAGGAGAGCGCGGCCGGTTTACCGGGAAAGCATGACAGAGATTTGGCGTTTGCGTTGCAGCGCCGTCATCAAAAGGTCATCGCGGTGTAACCCCGATATGGTGTCGCGGCGCCATGCAGACCGATCATCTCGAGCCCACCAGGCTGCCCGACCGCCTGCGCGCGACGCAGCGGCTTTTGTTCGTCGCCAAACATGCCAACTGGACCGGCGGACTTCACCCCGAGGACGGCAATCACGCCGTCTATCACCGCGAAACGCGCGAGATACTCCAGGGCCTGGGAATGCCGCTGCTCGTCGCCGACCGCTATGAGGCGCTGTTCGAGCGGCCGGACGCCGACTTTGTCTTTCCGCTGCTCAATCGCGGCGGCTTTTTCAATTCGGAGATGCTGCTGCCGCTGCTGTGCAACCGGCTCGGCCTTCCCTATGTCGGCGCCTCGCCGATCGTGCGCGGCCTGTCCGACGACAAGCATCTGACCAAGCTGGAAGCGGCCGCGCGCGGCGTGCCGACCGCGCGCTGGACGCTGTTCCGCCGCGGCGCGCCGGTCGATGTGTCGCGCTGCCCGCCCGCGCGCCGCTGGGTCGTCAAGCCGAACAACAGCTCGGCGTCGTGGGGGCTGCGCGACGCGCACGACCGGAGCGAGCTGGCGCGCGCAGTGGCAGAAGTTCACGCGCTCGACCATGACGCGCTCGTCGAACCCTTTATCGAGGGCAGCGACGTCGAGGTGCCCGTCATCACGTTGCGCGGCGCGCCCGCGATGCTGCCGATGATGATTTTTGAACAGGCCGATCCCGGCCATTTGCGCACCTATCAGGAAAAGCGCGACCTGGTCGACCGCAGCCAGAAATACAGGCTGAAACTGTTCGACGATGCGGCGATGGCCGCGCGCCTGATCGACTATACCGCGCGGATGGCCGATGTTTTCCGTCCCTTCGATTATGGCCGCTTCGAGTTTCGCGTCGATTTCGCGACCGGCGAGATCCGGCTGCTCGAGGTCAATCTCAACTGCAACCTGTGGTCCGAAAAAGTGTTCGGGCGCGCCGCGGTTGCCGCGGGTTTCAGCCAGGCCGACCTGATCGAAACGATCGTCGCCGAAAGCATGATCCGCCAGCTCGTCGGCTTTGCGCGCAAGGATGCGGCGTGAGCGGGGCGATCCTGATCCTCGCGGGTCGGCGGCCGGGCGCGGTCGATGCGCTCGCGGAGGCGCATGGCGTCGCCGACAAATGCCTGGTTTCCGTCGCCGGGCGGCCGATGATCGCGCATGTGCTCGAAAGCGCCGCGGCGACGGCGGCGAAGCAGATTTTCGTCTCGACGCACCATGAAGGCTTGTTGGGCGAGCTGGCCGATCCGGTGGTCGAGCGGCTGGGCGCGCGGCTGGTCGTCGTGCCGGCAGCGGACAATCTGGCGGACTCGGTGCTGGGCGTCGCCGAGCGCGCGGCGTTTCCGCTTTTTGTCACGACGGCTGACAATTGCCTGCTGACTCCGGCGACGATCGACGAGATCGGCCGCGAAGCGGCGCGGCTGGGGTGCGAGGCGGGGGTCGCGCTGGCGCGGCGCGAGGATGTGCTCGCGGTTCACCCGCAAGGCCAGCGGCGCTTTTACGAGTTTTCCGACGTCGCCGTGTCGAACTGCAACGCCTATTGGATCGGCCATCGCGGCGCGCTCAAGGCGGCCGAGGCGTTTCGCGGTGGCGGGCAGTTCGTCAAGAAGCCGCTGCGCGTGATGCAGGCTTTCGGTTTCGTGAACCTGCTGCGCTTCCGTTTCGGACTGGGGCCGATCCACCATATTTTCCGGCGCATCTCGCGCCACATGGGGGTCGAGGTCGCCCCGTTGCTGGTCAGCGACGGGGCGACGGCGATCGACGTCGACAATGAGCGGTCGCTGCGCGTGACCGAGGCGCTGATGCAGCGCGCCGCGCCCGTCAGTCCGCGATCCAGTTCCCGTGGAAGCCAGGCGGAACGCGGTGCGGCAGATGGACGACGGCTTGCGGCGACCCGGTGAAATCGTCGGCGTTCAGGATGACGAGATCGGTGGTCTCGTCGTTCATGTCGACGACGAGGCCGATCAGCCAGCCGTCATCCTCCGCCCCCGCCGCGCTGCGCGGGACAAAGACGAACTCGCCGGGGTGGCGGCCGGGTCCGAAATCGTGAATGGCGGTCGTGCCCGTTTCCAGATCGTGGCGGAATAGCCGGGTATCGGCGATTTCCATTTCGGTCGTCGCCCGATCGGGCAGCGCGACGGCATAGGCAAAGCGATAGGGCCGCGTCGTCCGCCGCTCGTCATAGCGCGGAAACTCCTGCGCATGATCGTGGATGACGGCGCGCGTCGTCGTGCGCGCGGCGGGGTCGATCGTCCAGCGCTCCATGCGCGACCTTTCGCTGTCGGGGCCACGTTTCGAGCTGGCGAACATCGTGTCGTGCGCGACGACATCGACGATCACCTTGCCGTCGGCGGTTTCAAAGGCGTTGGCGGGGTGGAAGACGTAGCAGGGATCGACCGGCACCCAGACGACCTCATCGCCGCGGCCCTTGCGGGGGAGCAGGCCGACGCGCGCCGGGTGATTATCGTTCCACGCATAGGGAAATTGATAGCCCGCGAGCAGCATCTTCATCGAGAAGGTGACGGGCAGGTCAAAGACGAGCACGTAATTTTCGGTGATCGCGCAGTCGTGGATCGAGGGGCCGTCGCTGACCGCAATCGGCTCTTCACGCACCACATGCGCCTGGGTGTCGAGGACGACGTGCCAGACCTTGTTCGGTTCGTCGCCGCGATAGGTGATCGCGTGCGTTTCGCCGGTGAAGGGATCGACATGCGGATGCGCCGTATAGGGACCAGCGAGTGTGCCGTCGAAAGGATTGTGTGCGATCGTACCGAGTTCATAATCGAGCTCGACCGGCTTACCGCCCGCCTCGACGATCGCGAAGGTCCGCCCGGCGAACCCCACGACATTGGTGTTCGGCGCATCATTGCGGTCTTCGCGCGGGCCGGGCGGCAAGTCTTCGCCGAGCGCGGCGCACGCCTCGGCGCCGCGGACCCAGCGGTTGCGGTACCAGCGAGCCGCGCCGCCTTCGATGCGGATGCCGTGGACCATGCCGGCGCCGATGAACCAGTGATAGCTGGCGGGATCGGGCGGCGCGGCCGGATTGGGGCCGTTGCGCAGATAGCGGCCGCGCAGCGCGGCGGGGATTTCGCCATCGACGCGCAGCGCCTCGATCGTCAGTTCCTCGGTCATCGGTTTGTGAATGCTGGTGAGGAAGGGGTGGGCGTCGGCGGGGCGGGGAAGGCGGCGGCGGTTGAAATCGGCGACCTTGCCGATGGTTTTGACGACGGCGCCGCGGATCAGCGTTTCGACATTGCTTGCCATGGTCGTTTCCTTCCGGTCAGTTGACGAAGAGGTCGGTTGCGGTTGCGGCGGTCGCGATCAGGAGCAGCACTCCGCCGGGATGCGGACGGCGCAAGGCGACCAGATTGCCGACCGCCGACGACGCGAACACGATCATCGCGATGACCGCGATCAGGTCGGGGCCGTCCTGAAGCCGGTTGAACCATACGCCCAGGCCGAGCGCCGCCCAGGCGACCGAGGGCATATGGAATATGGCGCGAACGATGTCGCGGCCGGGCGCCGTATCGAAAATGCCCTGCGCCGGTTGCCGGAACAGCGGCCGCAGGATCACGCGCTCGCTGATCACGGAATGGGCAAGCGCGACAATTACGGCTAAACCGGCGGCAATGGCCGACCATGCGATCATTCGGGAACTCCAACCTTGCCTATGCGACTCGAAATGTTTACAGCGAAAACATGATGCCCAGCGAAGATAACAGTGTCAACATAAAAGAGCGTGGCGCCAGGACTGGGGGCGCTTACCACCATGGCGACCTTCGCGCGGCGGTGATCGCCGCCGGGCTGAAACGGCTCGCCGAGGATGATGGCGGCGAGCTGGGGCTGCGTGCGCTGGCGCGCGATGTCGGGGTCAGCGCGACCGCGCTTTACCGCCATTTTCCCGACAAGGAGGCGCTGCTCGACGCGCTCGCCGACGAAGGATTGCGACGACTGGGGGCGCTCCAGGCGCAGGCGTGGCTGAAGGCTGGCGGCGGCGTCGCGGGCTTCAAGGCGACGGGCATCGCCTATGTCCGCTTCGCGCACGACGAACCGGCGCTGTTCCGGCTGAGCTTCACGCGCCAGATGGCCGAGCGAAGCACGGGCGGCGACGGCGGCGAAGTGGCGTATAATCTGCTGCGCGCCGGGGTCGGCGAGGCGCTGCCGGGGACGGCGGACCCCGACACGGCGGCGCTCCATGCCTGGGCCCTCGTCCATGGCCTTGCGATGCTGATCCTCGATCGACGGATCGAGTGGGACGAAGCCCGCGTCGCCGAGGTCGTCGGGCTGACCTTTGGCGGCGTGGGGTGAAGCGCCGAAGAAGCGCGACGATCTTAGCGGTTTATTTTCCTATTTCCGGCTATTTGGTCGCATGACCCGGTCGCTGTCCCCCAGAGTCGAAGCGGTCTTCTGGCTCCTGTTGACCGGCACGGGCTATCATCTGCTCGCGAGCCTGTCGCTCTATGCGACGCGGGGGGTCGACAGCATCGCCGCGGTGTGGCCGGCGAGCGGATATATGCTGGCGCTGTTGCTGCTGATGCCCGCGGGGGCGCGCCTCGCTGCCTTTGCGGGGATGGGATTGGCCAGCGTTGCCGCCAACCTGGGCGCGACGACGCCCTTGTGGACAAGCCTGGCCTTCACCTTCGCCAATATGGTCGAGGCCATCGTCGCGCTGTGGCTGATCCGACGGCGCGAGCCGAGCGAATTATCGTTCATGGCGCCGCGCGCGGTCATCAGCTTTTGCATCGCGGCAGTGACCGCCAGCCTGGTTAGTGCGGGGCTGGCGATGCTGCTCGCCGGGCGCGGGGGCGGCTTTTTCCTGTCCTGGTCGACCACCGTGCTGCTCGGTATGTTGATCGTGACGCCGCCGATCGTGATGCTGGCGCGCATGACGGGATTGAAGGCGTTCGGCAAGGTGCCGCGCGCGATGCTGGTCGAGGCGACGGCGATCCTGACCGGCGCGGGCATTGTCACGATCTTCGTCTTTTCGCAGTCGCATTTCCCGGCGACCTTCCTGCCGTGCATCGCGGTGGTCGCGGCGGCCTATCGGCTGGGCCCGTTCGGCGCGGCGGCGGGGATGCTGATCGTGACGATCATCGTGTCGCTTCTGTCGGGGCAGGGCTATGGCCCGATGGCGGCGATCGACAGCGACCCGAAGGTCAAGGTGCTGTTCCTGCAATTCTATCTGTTGGCGCTGCTGCTTGCGGCGCTGCCACTTGCCGCGCTGACCATCGGGCGCCAGCGGCTGGCCAAAAGGCTCGAGCAGAGCAATCGCTGGCTGCTCCAGGCCGAGGCGGCAGCGCTCGTCGGCCACTGGCGCGTCGATCTGGTCGACTGGACGATCTATTGGTCCGACCAGACCTATCGGGTTCACGGACTGGAACCCGGAACGCCCGTCGACGTCGATTATAGCGTCCAGCAATATCTGGCGGAGGATCGCGCCGAAGTGCGCAAAGTGCTCGAAGCAGCCGTGCGGACGGGCGAACCGTTCGAGTTCCAGGGCCGCATCCTGCGCGCCGATGGCAAAGTCCGTCACGTCAAGTCGCACGGGTCGATCGAAAGGGGCCGCGGCGCGCGCGCGACGGGCATCTTCGGAACGGTACAGGATGTGACCGAAACCGTCGAAAACGCACGCATCCTGGAGGCCGCGCGCAGCGCCGCCGAGCGCATCGCGAACACGGACATGCTGACGGGTTTGCCCAACCGCCGCCACACGCTGACCTTTCTGGACCAGGCGATGGCGGGCGCACGCGCGCATGGCGCGCCGCTGGCGGTGGCAATCTTTGACATCGACCATTTCAAGCGGATCAACGACACGCACGGCCATGCGACGGGAGACCGCGTGATTCAGCGCGTCGCGCAGCGTGCCAAGGCCGCCCTTCGCGACGAGGATATGCTGGGCCGGATCGGTGGCGAGGAGTTTGTGTGCATCCTCCAGCGATCGAGCGCACTCGCGGCCGAGATCGTCGCCGAGCGCGTGCGCAAGGCGGTCGAGAGCGGGGTCGGCGAGGGTGATGGGCTGCCGCAGGCGACGATCAGCATCGGGCTGGCGGTTTATGACGGCGAGCCCGACGTCGAGGAATTGCTGCACCGCGCCGACCAGGCGCTCTATGTCGCGAAACGCGAAGGTCGCAACCGGATGCGGCGCGCGGCGTGAGCTTCGCCCGACAGAAAAGGGCGCGGAAGCGATGCTCCCGCGCCCTCGATCGATATGCGGCGTTGCGAACCGACTTAGCTGGCCGGCTGGGCGCCCGTTGCCTGGGCCACCGCGGCGGCGAATTGTTCGGCGGTGTAGGCCGCGGCAAGACCCGCGGGCGACATCAGGAAAGCGCTGCGCGGCAGGCTGACGTCCTCGCCCGCCGGGGTGGTGACGACCACGGCGTCGGCGCTCGCCGACTTGACCTTGCCGAGCACCGCGGCGCCCTTGAGGCTGCGCACTTCGGCGCCCGCGACAAGCGCGGCGGCGACCGCGGCGTCATCGGCCGCGGCGGCGGTCTTTACTTCCTTCATCGCCTCGGCGAACTGTTCAGGCGTAAAGCTGGTCTGGAGCCCGGCCTGGCCCATGAAAAAGGCATTGCGCGGCAGTTTGACTTCGCCGGTCGGGGTCGTGAGCACCACGCCATCGGCCATCGCGAGCTTGACCTTGCCCAGCACGGCTTCGCCGTTCACGCCGCGCACATCGGCGCCGGGCACAAGCGCCGCGGTCAGCTTCGCTTCGTTGGCGGCCGCCGCCTGATCGACCGCGGCGACGACCTGCGCCTTGGTGGCGCCGATCGTCGGGCCTTTTTCCAGCATGCCGAACGAGGCGCTGGGAAGCGCGATCTGCTTGCTGTCGCCAAGATCGACAACGACATTGGGGCCCTGCACGCTGGTCACCGTGCCCAGTTCGGCGCCTTCGGAATCGAAAACCTTGGTGCCGACCGAAAGGTCGACGGCCGCAGCGGCGGCATTCTGCGCAAGCGCGGGCGCCGCGGTGGCGGCCGCCATCGAGAGAGAGAGAGTTGCAACAAAGCCTGCGAGTTTCCGCATCGCTTACGGTCTCCTTGAGATAATAGGGATTGGAACGCTGAGTCTTGAACGCGCATGGGGGAGCAAGGGCTACGCCATGGCTGACAAACCGTGCCTGAGATACGATGAAGCGAGTTTCATTGTCCCGAAACGGCGATGGTCGGCAAGGCCCGGCGGCGGGTTTCGGCGAATTGCGGCCATTGGATCCTCGCTGTGGCATAGCCGTGGGAGGGGGGCAGCCGAAGCGCTGACGGCGGGGCCAGGCTTGCCACACTCGCTCACGCTCGCCCCCGCTCCACCCCCGATTGCGGCCGTTTACATTCCTTTCCGTTCCGGGGCGGAAGCGTCCCTGTCCGCTTCTCACCCCTAGGCCCAATCGCCGTTCAGCTCTGTCGGTCTGCAAATGGCGGCCTTGTGCGCTTCCGCTGCTCACGTGCAAAAAGCACGCTGCGCTCCGGATCACGGAAAACCACCATTTTCGACTCGCCAGCTTCTGAATGGCGATTGGTCCCAAGCCGGCGTCCCTGGTCCCCAATCTCTCCGCATCGGCGGATCAGGCGCGTGTCGCGGCGCACGCTCCGACCCCTTTCCACACGGCGCGACCCCTGCTAGGCGGCGCCGCCATGTCCAAGCACCTCGAACGCCGAACTTTCGCCATCATCTCCCACCCCGACGCGGGCAAGACGACGCTGACCGAGAAATTGCTCGTCGCGGGCGGCGCGATCCATATCGCGGGCGAGGTGAAGGCGCGCGGGCAGGCCCGGCGTGCGCGCTCCGACTGGATGAAGATTGAGCAGCAGCGCGGCATTTCGGTGACCTCGTCGGTGATGACCTTCGAGCATCGGGGGCTGATCTTCAACCTGCTCGACACGCCGGGGCACGAGGATTTCAGCGAGGACACCTATCGCACGCTCACCGCGGTCGACAGCGCGGTGATGGTGATCGACGCAGCCAAGGGCATCGAGCCGCAGACGCTCAAGCTGTTCGAGGTGTGCCGGTTGCGGTCGGTGCCGATCATCACCTTTGTCAACAAGGTCGACCGCGAAGGGCGGACGCCGTTCGAGCTGCTCGACGAGGTCGCCGACCGGCTCGCGCTCGACGTGTGCCCGATGAACTGGCCGGTCGGCATGGGCGGGCAGTTCGAGGGACTCTATGACCTTGCCGATCCCGCGCTGATGGTGCCGGGCGGCGATGCGTCGCGCATGTATGAGGGCGACCGCATTGCGGTTGAGGGGCTGGACGACCCCCGGCTCGCCGACCGGGTCAGCGCCGGCCGGCTGGCGCTGCTGAAGGAGGAAACCGAGCTGGCGTCGGCGTGCTATGCGCCGTTCGATGCCGCGGCCTACCGTAATGGTGACCTGACGCCGGTGTTTTTCGGTTCGGCGCTCAAGGAGTTTGGCGTCGTCGACCTGCTCGCCGGACTGGCCGACCATGCGCCGGGTCCGCAGCCGCAGCCCGCCGAACCCGCGCCGGTGCAGCCGGGCGACGATGCCGTGACCGGTTTCGTGTTCAAGGTGCAGGCGAACATGAATCCCGCGCACCGCGACCGCATCGCCTTCATGCGGCTCTGCTCGGGCAGGTTCGAGCGCGGGATGCGCTTGATGCAGGGCGGGACGGGCAAGGCGATCGCGATCAGCCGCCCGATGCTGTTCCTGGCGCAGGACCGCGAAATGGCCGAAGAGGCCTTCCCCGGCGACATCATCGGCATCCCCAACCATGGCACGCTGCGCGTCGGCGATACGCTGTCCGAACGCAGCGACATCACCATCACCGGCCTGCCGAACTTTGCGCCCGAAATCCTGCGCCGCGTCGCGCTCGTCGACCCGACCAAGACCAAGCAGCTGAGGAAAGCGCTCGACGACATGGCGGAGGAGGGGATCATCCAGGTCTTCTATCCCGAAATCGGCGCGAACATGATCGTCGGCGTCGTCGGCCAACTGCAACTCGACGTGCTCATCAGCCGGTTGGAAGCCGAATATAAGGTCGAGGCGAAGCTCGAACAGTCGCCGTGGGAGACCGCGCGCTGGATCGCAAGCGACGATGCCACGGCGCTCAAGGCGTTCCAGGCCGACAATCGCGCCGGCGCGGCGACCGATCGCGACGGCGCACCGGTGTTCATGGCGAAGGACGCGTGGGAGGTCGGCTATGTGACGCAGCGCAATCCGGCGATCCGCTTTACCGCGACCAAGGAGCGGGTGTTCGCGGGGGCGGGTTGATCGCGCCGGCCACTTCCGCCACCATGACGTCATCTTGGGCAAAAAATGGGGGTGTCGATGCGCGGATGGATCATGGCGCTGGCTGCGATCGCGGGCAGTGCGCCCGCAATGGCACAACCGGCAATCAAATTGCCGATCGCGGCAGGCTTCTGGACGAACGACGACCAGAGATGCGCCTCAGCGCGCTATGGCTATATTTTCGACGGCAAGCGCTGGGGCTCGGTCTATTATTACGGGCCGTCGGGCAATCTGGGCCCCGTGGCCGAGTTGCAGCAGATCACGCAGACGCGCGCCGTCGAGGATGGTTTCACCCAGATGCAGTTTGGCGGCTATGACGGCGCGGGCTATTTCCGGGTGAAGCCGACGGGCGTTGACCGCGCGCTCTATCGCGTCGGCGCGCCCTTTCGCGAGGATATCCAGGTGTCCGATGAGGCGTTGATCCGCTGCCCCTATCAGGCGATGTCGCCGAAGATGAAGGCGGCGATGCGGCGCTTCGCACCCGCGCTCGCTAAATGAGGCTGAGCAGATCGGCTGATCCCGTCGGCTCCTCCCGCTCCTCTTCCTCCTCGCCCTCGAACTTGCTCAGCGTGACGCCGAGCAGGCGGATGCCCTGTTCGGTGGGGAGCAGGGGGGCCAGGATCGCTTCGCCCGCGGCGAGCAGGCTTGCGCCGTCGAGGATCGGCGTGGCCACCGATTTCGCACGCGTGATCGTGCGGAAATCGGCATAGCGCAGCTTCAGCGTCACGGTGCGCCCGCGCGCGCCCCTCTTCGCCGCGCGGTCCCACACGACGGTGCAGACATGCGCCAGCGCCTCGCGGATTTCGGTGTCGGAGATCAGGTCGTTGAAGAAGGTCCGCTCGCCGCCCAGCGACTTCAGCGGCCGGTTCGACCTGACCCGCCGATGGTCGATCCCGCGGGCGAGATTGTAGAGCCATTCGGCGCTGTTGCCGAAATGCGTCGCGAGCCAAAGCGGATCTTTCGCGGCGAGATCGGCGCCCGAAAAGATGCCGAGACCTTCCATCTTCGCCGCGGTGACCGGGCCGATGCCGTGGAAGCGGCGGATCGAGAGCGTCTGAACAAAGGCGGCGCCCTTGCCCGGCGGGATGACGGTCAGCCCGTCGGGCTTGTTCTGGTCCGACGCCAGCTTGGCGATGAACTTGTTGTAGGAAACCCCGGCCGACGCGGTGAGGCCCGTTTCTTCACGGATGCGGCGGCGGATCAGCTTCGCCGCCGCGGTCGCGCTGCCCAGCCCCGCTTTGTCGGCGCTGACGTCGAGATAGGCTTCGTCGAGCGACAGCGGCTCGACCTCGTCGGCATAGTCGCGGAAGATCGCGCGGATCTGGTGCGAGATGTCGCGATAGACCTCGAAACGCGGGGGCACGAAGACAAGGCCGGGGCACTGCCGCTTCGCGGTGACGCTGGGCATCGCCGACCGGACGCCGAACTTGCGCGCCTCATAGCTCGCCGCTGCGACCACCCCGCGCCGCGACGATCCGCCGACCGCAACGGGTTTTCCACGCAGCGAGGGGGCGTCGCGCTGCTCGACCGAGGCGTAAAAGGCATCCATGTCGACATGGATGATCTTGCGGACCGGGGTGTCCGCGCCGTCACCGGGCCTTTGATCGTCGCGATCGTCCACGGCGCAATTCTATCATGTTGCCACGATGTTCTCAATGGCAGGCTCGACGCCGCGCTTGACGGGGGCCGATCAAAATGGCAATCGCCGCGGCCTTGGCGACGCGGGTATAGCATAGTGGTAATGCTCTAGCCTTCCAAGCTAGCTAGGCGGGTTCGATTCCCGCTACCCGCTCCAGCCGCGCTTTGTCGAAGCGCCGCACAATCGCTTCCTGCGGCGCCATTGGTGCCTGCCCGCGTTTCGCCCGCCCATCCGATCGAAAGCAACGACAGAATCGGATCCCTCCTTTCGGATGGAACCGGGGAAGCCCCGCCGCAGAGAAGCGACGGGGCTTGTTCTTGTCGCGCGCCATGCTCTGCCTCTCCCAGCGATCGGATGAGCCGCCGCGCGTTCGCGACGAGCGGTGGCCTGATGCGCATCGAACGGGGATTGTGCCGGTTTCTCAAGGACTAGTGCAATTCATCCAACGGAGATTGATATGAGCATGGTCAGGAAGGCCGCGATTTCGCTGGCGGCATTGTCGGTCGTCGCGGCGCCAGTCGCCGCGTCGGCGGCGAGCAGCGTACGCGCCGCATCGGTGGCGAGCGGGACGAGCGAGCTCGAAGGCAATGCGAGCTGGGTTATCGGGCTGATCGGCCTGCTGGCCGGTATCACCGCGATGGTCCTGGTTGCCGAGAATGACGAGGATTCGCCCGTCAGCCCCTGACGACGCGCACCGCGACCGGGCGACGATGGCCGGCTGCGCACCTGCGCAGTCGGCCGTTTTCGCTTGCGCTGCCATGAACAAGGGCGCGGCGCTGCGACAATTTGCGACAATTTTTCGGCAACCCGGCACGGCGTTGGGACAAATCGCGCCTAAATGACCTTTACTGGAAGCGCGGCGCACCCCGCCGTATCGCCATGAAGGAGTTTGCGACGTGAACAGGAAGATCGGTTTATTGACGCTGGGCGCCGCGCTGATCGCGGTGCCGGTCCTCGCCGCGCCCCGCGACGGCGCGCGCGGCGACGCCGATGGCAATGGCACGCTGACGCGCGCCGAGGCCGAGGCGCATGCGGCGCAGATGTTCGCGCGGATGGATGCGAACGGGGACGGTCGGATCGACGCCGCCGACCGCGCCGCCAGGCGCGCCGAGATGCAGGCAAAGATGTTCGAGCGGATCGACGCCGACAAGGACGGCAATATCAGCCGCGCCGAATGGGACCAGCATGGCGCCGAACGCGCCGCCAAGCGCGCCGAAGCTGGCGAGGGCCGCAAGGGCAAGCGCCACGCGATGCGCGGTCATCGCGGCAAGCGCGGCGGCCATCATGCGATGATGCTGGGCAGGGCCGATACCGACGGCGACAAGGCGATCAGCCAGGCCGAGTTCCAGGCGGCAGCGCTGGCGCGTTTCGGCGCCGCCGACGCCAATCAGGACGGCCAGGTGACTGCCGAGGAACGCCAGGCCGCCCGAGCGGCGAAACGCGCCGAATGGCGCGCCAAGCGCGCGGCCGCCGCGACCGGCGAGTAGCCGGCCGGCAGGGGCGACCGGCGGCGCGATGCCTCTCCCCCCCCCTCCCGGCATTGCCTTTGTCGCCGGTCCCTGCCAGCTATCGCCCACCGGCCATTCGCGGCCGGTGGGCGAGCCAGTTCGAGCGACGGAAACCCGATGACCGATAGCGACATGCCGCGCATCCTGCTGATCGACGATGAGCCGTCGATTCGCGAACCGCTGGGCGAATATCTGACCGCGCAGGGTTTTGCGGTCACCGACGCCGCGAGCGCGGCCGAGGCGCGATCGGTGCTGCGCGCCAAATCGGTCGACCTGGTCGTCAGCGACATCATGATGCCGGGCGAGGACGGGCTTTCGCTCACCCGCCACCTGCGCGAGACGAGCAGCATCCCGGTGATCCTGCTGACCGCGCGCGCCGAGGATACCGAGCGGATCGTCGGGCTGGAGATCGGCGCCGACGATTATGTCGTCAAACCCTTCAACCCGCGTGAGCTGGTCGCGCGCATCCGCACCGTGCTGCGCCGGACGCAGCAGGGCGGGCGGGCGCTCGATGCGGGCGGCACCTGCTATGCCTTTGGCGACTGGGTGCTGCGCGAAGTCGAGCGCGTATTGGTCGATGGCGACGGCAGGGAGGTCGCGCTGTCATCCGGCGAATATCACCTGCTTCACGCGCTCGTGCGCCACCCGCGACAGGTGATGAGCCGCGACCGGCTGCTCGACCTGGTGCGCGGTCGCGAGGCCGATATTTTCGACCGCGCAATCGACAATCTGGTCAGCCGATTGCGCAAGAAGATCGAGACCGATCCCGCGCACCCGCAAATCGTCAAGACCGTGTGGGGCGGGGGTTATACGCTGGCCTGCGAGGTGAAGCGACTGGGGCCCGCCGCGTGACGCTGCGGCTCTGGCCCCGCAGCCTGATCGGGCAGCTGGTGTTCGCGGTCGCGGTGATGCTGTTCGTTGCGCAGGCGGTCAATTTTGCGCTGCTCGTGCGCGGGCAGAAACAGCAGATGCTGGCGCACGGCGGCGGCATGGCGGTGGCGCGGATCATCGACGCGGTCGACCGCCACGAAAGCGGCCGGATCGCGGCGATGCCCGAGCGCCGCCAACGCCTCGGCCGTGCGCGCATCCCGAAGCTCTGGGTCGGCACCAGCGCGCCGCCGGTGCCCGAGCGCGCGGTCGCCATGCCGACGATGGCCGACTATGTCCACGATCTGCTCGCCGATGCAGCGATCGACGCCACGCGCGTGACCGCATGGGCCTTGCCACAGCGGCCGCGGCTGGGGCGGACGCCGCTGCCCGGCCGCACCGTGCTCGTTGTCGCAGAGGTGGGCGGGCGCTTTTACGGCGTCCGCACGCGGGTCGCGCCCGATGGCCGACGCTTGCAGGGTTTTCTGGTCTGGCAGACGCTGTCGCTCTACCTCTTGCTGCTCATCCCGATCCTGGTGATCGCATGGCGCGTCGCCGCGCCGCTTCGCGAGCTGACACGCGCGGCGCGCGCCAGTCCCGCACTGCACGAGGCGGTGCCGCTCGATGAGGCGGGGCCGTCGGACGTGCGCGACCTGATCGCCGCCTTCAACGCCTATCGGGCGCGCATCGCGGCGATGCTGTCGGACAAGGACCGGATGCTCGGCGCGGTCGGCCACGACCTGCGCACCCCGCTCGCCAGCCTGCGCGTGCGCGTCGAGCAGGTCGAGGACGACCTGCTGCGCGACAAGATGATCGCGAGCATCGACGAGATGACTGCGATGCTGGCCGACATATTGGCGCTCGCACGATCGGGCGCGGGGACCGAGGCGGCCGAGGCCGTTTCGCTGCGCGAACTGGTCGGTGAACTGGCGGCCGATTATCGCGAGCGCGGCAAGGATGTCGCGGCGGGCACGCTGGCCGAGGCGGCGGTACGGGCAAGGCCGATGCTGCTGAAGCGCGCGATCCGCAACCTTATCGACAATGCGGTGACCTATGGCGTGCGCGCGCGGCTGTCGGTGGCGATCGAGGGCGGCGAGGCACGGATCATCGTGTCGGACGATGGCCCCGGCCTGACCGACGAACAGATCGGCGCGCTGGTCGAACCCTTCGCGCGCGGCGAGCAGTCGCGCAATCGCGCGACGGGCGGCGCGGGACTGGGTCTGTCGATCGCGCGCGAGATCGCCGAGGGCGAAGGTGGGACGCTGACGCTCGCCAATCGCGCGGGCGGCGGGCTCGATGCGGTGATCGCGTTGCCGGTTCGGGGTTGAGCGGCCGCTGCCTTCTTCGGTTATGTCGGGACGGCTTTGGATCCGGTCGGTTTCAGACCTTCCCTTCTTTCCGTGCGTGCCGAGCGAAGTCGAGACACCCGTCGGCGCCAAGCCTGGCCCGAGGGGCATCTCGACCGCCTCGACGGGCTCGGGACAGGCTTCGCTCGATGCGAACGGATTGAAGAGACGGCGATGTCCGCTTCCAACCCCAATCAGACGTAGATTGCAATCGCCTGGCTGCCGCTCAGAATCGGCTGGCCCGCGCGGTTCCACAGCATCATGTCCTGCACCGACAGGCCGTGGCGCGCATAGCCGGTCCTGGCCGACAGCAGCCACCAGCCGTCGTCGGTGGTGGGCGCGGCAGTCAGCATGTTGACCGTCCAGTTCATCGAGCTGATCGGCCCGAACTGGCTGAACAGCGCCATCGCCGCGGGGGGCAGCGCGTCGCCCATCGCCAGCAGGGCAATCGCGGGATGGCAGGTCGGTTCCTGGACGAAGCGCACCCAGGTCAGATATTCGCCGACCTCGCTTTTCCATGCAAAGCGCGGTCCCGTCGTCGGGCGCATGTCGAAATGGCGCGTGAAGGCGGGGCGCGCGTGATGTTCGGGTACCGGCGCCAGCGTTTCGGGATCGGGGGCGCCCGGCATCGCCAGCCGGTCATGGTCGACATGGCTCGGCCGGTCGGGGGAGAAGGCAAACACCGCCGCGGTGCCGAACCCCATGTCGCTCGACACTCCGGCATCGATGAACAGCGAGGATTTCGACTGGCGCAGCACGCGCGTTTCGACCGTGCAGTCGCCGCCGACGGGTCCGACGAAGCTGATCTGCGCATAGCGCAGCGGCGCCTCGGTCGGGTGGAGCGCCATCGTGCCCGCGAGCGCGACCGCCGAGCTGATCCCGCCATAGGCGGTGCGCCCCTGCATCCAGCCTTCGTCGATATGCGCCTTGGCCACGCCGTCTTCGGTGCGCAGCGTCGCGAGCAGCGCGTCGAGCGCGCTGGGAGAGGTGGTCATCCCGTTCTTATTCCTCGATCTGAAAGGTCAGTCCGGCATTCGCGGTCAGCCGGTCGATCAACGCCTGGCCCAGCAGCGCGCCCGGCGTCCATACGCCGCCCGCGCCCTTGTTTTCGAGCAGCGCCATGCCCGTTTCGGCGAGCATCTTCGACGTCGAGCCATAGCCGGGGTCGCGGTCGCCCTGCACGCTCGCGCGCACCGTGGCGCCGTCGGGATATTCGCCGATGAAGAGGATGTCGTAAAAGCCGTTTTCGCGCTCTTCCTTGCTCGGCCCTTCGCCGGGCTGGAGTTTGCTATCGCCGAAGGGATTGGCCTTGGCCATCGCCTCGGCCATCGCCTTCCCCGCATCGCCGATCGTCGTCATCACCATCTCGTCATAGACGAGGTCGGCGCCCCATGGATGGCCGAGCAGATAGTTGGTGCGGTGAACATTCTTGGTGTTGATCGGCGCCATGATGAAGGGAGCGGTCCAGGTGCCGGTGGCGACATCATATTCGGGGATCAGCCCGGTCGGCTGCGACGGCCCCTCGAAGCCGGGGGTCAGCGCGAAGGAGGATTTGAGCAGCAGCGCGAGCGATGGCTTTTTCGCGACGGCCTTCAGCGTTTCGGTGAGGCTGGCGATGGTGCCGCCCGACGCGCCGCCCGCCATCTTGCGCACGCGGCCCTTGACCCGCGGCGCGGGCTTGCCGTGGCGCCTGACCGCTTCGGCCTGCAAGAACAGGACGCCAAGGTCGAAGGGGATGGAATCGAAACCGCAACTGAAGGTGATCCGCGCGCCCGACGCCTTCGCCGCATCTTCGTGCATGTCGATCATCTCGCGCATCCAGCCGGGTTCGCCGCAAAGGTCCGCATAGGCGGTGCCCGCGCGGACGCAGGCGGCGACGAGCCCGCTGCCGTAAAGCTGATAGGGGCCGACCGTGGTGAGCACCACCGCCGTCCGCGCCGCCATCGCGTCGAGGCTCGCGGGGTCGTCGGCGTCGGCGACGATCAGCGGCGTGTCGGCGGGCGCGCCGATCAGGTCGCGCACTTCCGCGAGCTTGGCGGCGCTGCGCCCGGCCATCGCCCATCTGGGCGCGTCCTTGCGGCCCTTGTAGTGGTGGGCCAGATATTCGGCGACGAGGCGGCCGGTGAAGCCCGTTGCGCCATAGATGATGATGTCGAGATCGCGCGCGTTGGCCATCGACCCTCTCCCTTTACGTAAACGTCAAGTCCGCACGCTAGCGCAGATGGGAAGCGGTGCCAAGGGGTGAGGGCGGGGGCTGGCTGGTTGCGAGCGGTTGCTGACCTTCCAATTCTCGTCACCCTGAACTTGTTTCAGGGTCCATGGCCCGCCATCTCCTTAGACGCAGCGCTTGACGAGAGTTCAGGCCATGGATGCTGAAACAAGTTCAGCATGACGAGGTTTGAGGGGGGCTCCCTACCCCGAAGCAGTCATCCATTGCCTCGGATCGCGGCTACAGCTTCGGCAGCGTCACGCCCTTTTGCCCCATATATTTGCCCGCGCGGTCGGCATAGCTGGTCTCGCACGGTTCGTTGCCCTTGAGGAACAGGAACTGGCATGCCCCTTCATTGGCATAGATTTTGGCGGGCAGGGGAGTGGTGTTGGAAAACTCCAGCGTGACATGCCCCTCCCAGCCGGGTTCGAGCGGGGTGACGTTCACGATGATGCCGCACCGCGCATAGGTCGATTTGCCAAGGCAGATGACGAGGATGTCGCGCGGGATACGGAAATATTCGACCGTCCGCGCCAGCGCAAAGCTGTTCGGCGGGATGATGCAGACGTCGGTTTCGCGATCGACAAAGCTGTTCGAGGCGAAATCCTTGGGATCGACGACGGCGCTGTCGACATTGGTGAAAATCTTGAATTCGGGCGCGACGCGCGCGTCATAGCCATAGGAGGAGAGGCCATAGCTGATGCAGCCGTCGCGTCGCTGCGCCTCCACAAAGGGCTCGATCATGCCCTGCGTGCGGGCGGCTTCGCGAATCCAGCGATCGGAGAGTATGGCCATGGCGCTGTCTTGTCGGTGCGCGCAGATTCGCGCAAGCCGATGTTTGGGGCGAGCCCCGGCGATGCTGATAATCACTTTAAGTTCGTCATCCCGGCCTTCGCCGGGATGACGGGATGATTTAGCTAGATCAGCCCCAGATCCCTGGGCCCGAAAGACGCGGGAAGCAGCTCGCTCAGCCGATAGCTCTTCACCGCGCGGCCATCCCCCGACGCGCAATGCACCAGGATGTCGGTCCGCGACCGCTCGGCCGCCTCGTTCAATATCTGGCGGCAGCGCCCGCACGGATGGACGGGGTCGCTGCCGACCAGCGCATCGCCGTCGGGACGGCCGCCGATGATGGCCACCGCAGTCAGCTCGCCGATCCAGCCTTCGTTGGCGATTTTCGCCACCGCGGCGGTTTCGGCGCAGAGCGTCAGCCCATAGCTCGCATTTTCGACATTGGCGCCGGTCACGACGTCGCCATTCTTGAGCAGCAGCGCCGCACCAACATGAAAGCCCGAATAGGGCGCATAGGCGCGGCTCGCGGCGTCGCGCGCGGCGGCGATCAGCGCGTCGCGGGTCGTCGGGTCGGTCATCTTATCTCTCCTCGCGCGCGGAGCACATTCCAGCCGACGGTGCCGTCGGCGCCCGACAGGCGGACATAGTCGTTCGCCTGCCACATCGCCCAGGGGTGGGCGCCATAGTCGGGCTCGAAGAAATCGCGCCGCAGCCAGGTCGTGCGCGCGATGCCGCGTGTCACACGATAATCGGCCTCGAACGCCGGGCCGGGCGCGATCAGGCTCTGCTTGCCCATATGCGCCTCGATCTGCGCGAGGAAGGTCGCGAGTTCGGAAAGCAGCAGCGCGCGCGTCGGCCTGTCGGGGCAGCGGTCGTCATAGTCGAGCCACACCACGGCGGGCAGCATGTCGGCGCGGCGCGGGACGTGGCGGATGAAATTGGCGGCCTGATCGGTTGCGAGGCGGCAGAGGCTGTAACGGTGGATCGCGCCGGCCTGCACCCCCGCTTCGCGCGCGCCGACAAGGTTGCGCGCGAATTTCGGATCGATGCGCGCGGCGCCGCCGGTCGCGGCGATATAGGCAAAATCGGCGCCCGCGGCCTTGATCGACCCCCAATGGACGTCACCATTGCCCGCGTCGATCGTGACCCCCTGCACCGGATAGATGGCGCGGTCGGGGGTCCAGCGTGCCGCCCACCAGAGCGCGAGGCCCGCGGCGAGGAGCAGCAGGACGACGGCGGCGCCGATCCGGCGCAGAAACCGCGCAATCGCAACGCGCCAGTCGCCGCCGCGCTTTGCTCCTTGTCCGCCCCTGATTGCCCCCGCCTTCATCGTCAGCCCTTGATATGGAGTACGCAGATCAGCGTGAACAGCCGCCGCGCGGTGTCGAAATCGACCGCAATCTTGCCGTCGAGCCGGTCCATCAGCATCTCGGCCGCTTCGTTATGCAGCGCGCGGCGCGCCATATCGACCGTCTCGATCTGCTGCGCGGTCGAGGTCTTGATCGCCTGATAATAGGAGTCACAGATGGCGAAATAGTCGCGGATCGGGCGGCGAAACCGGCCGAGGCCGAGGATGATTGCTTCCAGCGGCGAACCGTCTTCGCGCGATATTTCAAAGATCAGGCGGCCGTCCTCGACACGCAGCTTCAACCGGTAGGGGCCGGCATAGCCGTCGGGGTGGCCGCGCTGCGGCACGAACTTGTTTTCTTCGATGAGGTCGAAGATCGCGACGCGCCGCTCCTGCTCGACGTCGGGATTGCGCCAGACGATCGAGCCTTCGTCGAGCTCGACCGAAATGATGCGCTGCTTGGAGGGATCGGCGTCGGACATGCTGACCGTGCTTCTACTTGGGCTGCGGCGAAGGGCAAGGGGGTGGCAACATCATCGTCATCCCGGCCTTCGCCGGGATGACGATCAAAGGAGGCAAGCGATAATTGCAGCGAAATTATCCCCAGAAGCACCCCCGGCCGACGCGGCTGAGGATCGTCAATCGGGTTGCGCGCAACGGGTGATCAGCGCATGATGACGCCATGCCCGAATTAGCCCTTATCCCGCCCCCGGCGCAGGCCGGGGAGGAGCGTCAATTACCCCGCAATATCGAGGCCGAGGCCGCGTTTCTGGGCGCGATCCTGATCGACAATCGAGTCGTCGAGGATCTGCCCGTCCAGCTTGCGCCCGCGCATTTTTTCGAGCCGCTGCATGGCCGCATCTTTCAGCAGACGATGGCGCTGATCGAGCGCAACAGCATCGCGACCCCGGTAACGCTCAAACCCTTTTTCGAGGCCGACGAGGCGATGAAGGCGGTCGGCGGCGTCGGTTATCTGGCGCAGCTGACGGGCAGCGGCGCGGGTCTGATCGGTGCGCGCGACTTTGCCAAGCAGATCTACGACCTGGCACTGCTCCGCGAGCTGGCCGGGGTCGGGCGCGCGCTCGTCGACAATGCGCTCGACACCAGCGAACGCGTCGACCCGCAGGCACAGATCGAGGAGGCCGAAACCGCGCTTTATCGCGTCGCGGGGGGCGAGGCCGAAATGGGGTCGGTCAAAAGCTTCAGCCAGGCAAGCCTCACCGCGCTGCAGGCGGCAGAGCGCGCGCTCAATTCGGGGGGGCATCTGTCGGGGATCACCACCGGGATCGCCAGTCTCAACGCCAAGATCGGCGGGATGCACAACAGCGACCTGATGATCCTCGCCGGGCGTCCCGGCATGGGCAAGACCTCGCTCGCGACCAACATCGCCTACAACGCCGCCGAACGCTGGCGCCGCGACGAGGAGGACGGAATCCCGCCCGAAAAGAATATGGGCGCCAAGGTCGCTTTCTTCAGCCTGGAAATGTCGGCCGACCAGCTGGCGACGCGCGTGCTTGCCGAACAATCGGGGGTGTCGGGCGAGGCGCTGCGCATGGGCAAGATCAGCAAGGAGCAGTTTCAGCAGCTCTCGCGTGCCGCGCAGACGCTCCAGACGCTCCCGCTCTATATCGACGACACCCCCGGCCTGACGATCGCCGGGCTGCGGACGCGCGCGCGGCGGCTCCAGCGCCGCCATGGCATCGGCTTCATCATCGTCGACTATCTTCAGCTGTTGCAGGGATCGTCGCGGAGCGGCGACAATCGCGTGCAGGAGATTTCCGAAATCTCGCGTGGTTTGAAGACGCTGGCGAAGGAACTCAATGTCCCGGTGATGGCGCTGTCGCAGCTCAGCCGTCAGGTCGAAAGCCGCGAGGACAAGCGCCCGCAGCTCTCCGACCTGCGCGAATCGGGCTCGATCGAACAGGACGCCGACATGGTGCTGTTCGTGTTTCGCGAGGATTATTATGTCGCGGCGCGCGAGCCGAAACGCCCGATCGAGGGCGACGATGTGAAGATCCACGCGGCGCACGAGGAATGGGCCGCCGAGATGGAACGCGTCTTCGGCCTCGCCGAAGTCATCGTCGCCAAATCGCGCCACGGGTCGACCGGCAAGGTTCGCCTGCACTTCGAGGCGAAGACGACCAAGTTCAGCGACCTGGCCGACGACAGCATGGCGTATGAGGATTATGAATAGATAACCCCCGTCATTGCGAGCGAAGCGAAGCAATCTCCAGCTATCGGCTTAGATGCACGCCGATAGCTGGAGATTGCCGCGTCGCCTTCGGCTCCTCGCAATGACGAGCTAGTCAAAACGCCGGATCGTTCGCCGGATCGTCGTCCAGTGGCGTCACCGCGCCGTGAATGCCGCATTCGGTCTTGTCCCAGCCGCGCCAGCGGCCCGAGCGCGGGTCTTCGCCCGGCTTGACCTTCGACGTGCAGGGCGAGCAACCGATCGACGGGTAACCCTTTGCTTCCAGCGGGTGTCGCGGCAGGTCGTGCGCCGCGAAATAATCGTCGAGCATCGCGCGCGTCCAGTTGGCGAGCGGGTTGAACTTGAGGCGGCCGGTATTGCCGTCGAGCTCGAAGCGCGCGAGGCCCTGCCGCGTCGCCGACTGGAAGCCCTTGCGCCCGGTGATCGAGGTGTCGAAATCGGCTAGCGCCTTTTCGAGCGGCTTCACCTTGCGGATTTCGCAGCAGCCGTCGGGGTCGTATGACCAGCGCAGCTCGGTCGCGTCCTTTTTCGCCAGCTCGTCGGCATCGGGGGTCAGGTTGACGATATTGAGCCCGAGCTTCGCGGCCAGCGCGTCGCGATAGGCCAATGTTTCGGGGAAATGCTTGCCGGTATCGAGGAACAGGACGGGCATGTCGGGCGCCACGCGCGAAACAAGATGGAGCAGCACCGCGCTTTCGGCGCCGAAGCTCGACACGATCGCCGTTTCGCCGAGCAGCCCGGCGCCGATCACGCTCGCGACGACCTCCGCCGCGTCCTGACCACGGAACAGGTTGTTGAGGCGGATGACATCGGCCTGGGTGAAACGCGGCGCGACGTCGATGCGGTCGCGCCGACGATCATTCCCAATTCCGTTCGCATCGAGCGAAGTCGAGATGCCCATCGTGGGTGCATGCCCTCTCGGTGTCTCGACTTCGGCCACGGGCCGAAATTCATCCTGAGCGCCCGCCCCGCGGGCAGTCGAAGGGCTCGACACGAACGGGATTTTAGGATCAGGTTTAGCCATGCCTCAATTTCCATATCGGCACGGCGCCGTCGGCGGCGGTCTGATAATGTTGGGGCCAGCGCGTCAGCGCCGCCTCGACGTCGGCGGGGTTGAGCGGCTTTTCGGGCGCGAAACTGTCGAAGCCGCAGCGCTTCATATAGGCGATCTGGTCGACGAGGACGTCGCCCTGCGCGCGCAGTTCGCCTGTATATCCCGCCTCGCGCAGGATGCGCGCCGACGAATAGCCGCGGCCGTCGCGAAAGGCCGGAAAGGCCACCTCGATCAGCTTCAATCGGTCGAGATAGGGGATCAGCGCGCGCGCGTCCTCGTCGGGTTCGAGCCGCACGGCGGTGGCGTTCGATTGTTCAAGGAAGGCGTCGAGGGTGACGCAGGGTTCCTCGCCGTCGACGTGCCGCCCTTCCGCTTGCGGAAGGGACTGATTATCGGCCCGCTCAACCATAGATCGCCTCCTTGAACGGGGCCATGCCGACGCGGCGATAGGTGTCGACGAAACGCTCGCCTTCTGTCCGTTCGGCGAGATATCTGTCGGTGACGCGTTCGATCGCATCGACGATGCCATCCTCGTCGAAGCCGGGGCCGGTGATCGTGCCGAGCGATACGTCTTCGGCGCCCGATCCGCCGAGCAGCAGCTGGTAATTTTCAGTGCCCTTGCGGTCGACCCCCAGGATGCCGATGTGGCCCGCGTGATGGTGGCCGCAGGCGTTGATGCAGCCCGAAATCTTGAGCTTGAGTTCGCCCAGTTCCTTCTGGCGGTCGAGGTCGGCAAAGCGCGTCGCGATCTTCTGCGCGACGGGAATCGAGCGCGCATTGGCGAGGCTGCAATAATCGAGGCCGGGGCAGGCGATGATGTCGCTGATCAGGTCGCGGTTCGGCGTCGCGAGCCCCGCTTCGTCGAGCGCCTGCCAGATGGCGTAGAGGTCGGCCTTGCGAACGTGCGGCAGCACGATGTTCTGTGCGTGGGTGACGCGCAGCTCGTCGTGGCTGTAGCGTTCGGCGAGGTCGGCCATCAGGTCGATCTGCGCCGACGACGCATCGCCGGGAATGCCGCCGACGGGTTTCAGGCTGATGTTGACGATCGCATGGCCGGGCACCTTGTGCGCGGCGACTTGCCGGTCGACCCATAGCGCGAAATCGGGATCGCTGCGGTCGATGGCGTCGGGCGCCGATGCGTCGAGCGGCGGCATTGCGAACTGCGCGGCGATGCGGTCGAACTCGGCCTTCGGGGGGTCGATGCCTAGCGACTTCACATGGACGAACTCTTCCTCGACCTGGCGGCGATATTCGTCGGCGCCCAGCTCGTGGATCAGTATCTTGATCCGCGCCTTGTAGATATTGTCGCGGCGACCGTAACGGTTGTACACGCGGAGGCACGCCTCGGCGTAGCTCAGCAGATCGCCCAGCGGCACAAAATCCTTGATCAGCGGCGCGATCATCGGGGTGCGGCCCATGCCGCCGCCCACGTAAAAGGCGGCGCCGTGCTGCCCGTCCTTCTCGACGATCTGGATGCCGATGTCGTGGAGGCGCATCGCGGCGCGATCCTCGTCGGCGGCGATCACGGCGATCTTGAATTTGCGCGGCAAATAGCTGAATTCGGGGTGAAAGCTCGACCATTGGCGCAGCAGCTCGGCCCACGGGCGCGGGTCGGTGATCTCGTCGGCGGCGGCGCCGGCCCACTGGTCCGAACTGATGTTGCGGACGCAATTGCCGCTGGTCTGGATCGCGTGCATTTGGGCCGACGCCAGATCGGCGAGGATCGCGGGCGCATCCTCCAGCTTGATCCAGTTATACTGGATATTCTGGCGCGTGGTGAAATGGCCGTAATCGCGGTCATATTTGCGCGCGATATGCGCCAGCATCCGCATCTGTCGGCTGTCGAGCGTCCCATAGGGCACCGCGACGCGCAGCATATAGGCGTGAAGCTGGAGATAGAGGCCGTTCATCAGCCGCAGCGGCTTGAACTGGTCCTCGGTAATTTCGCCCGCGAGGCGGCGGCGCACCTGATCGCTGAACTCGGCGACGCGCGCCTCGACCATCGCATGGTCATATTCGTCATATTTATACATGTCAGATCACCCAGTCGCCGGCCGCGGGGTCGGCGGGTTTCAAAGTCAGGTCGGGGCGCACCGTTGGACCAAGCGCGCGAATGCGGTCCTTGATATGCGCGGGGCGCGGGCCGTCGGGGGTCATTTCGCCGCTGATGATATAGGGGGCGTTGACGCGGCGCGCGGCTTCCTCGACGGCGAGGATCGCCTCGCCCTGTTCGCCGACATCGGCGGCGTCCTCGATATGGATCGACCAGTCGGCGCCGGTCCACCAGATGACGGCGCCGCTTTTCAGGTCGTTGCCCGTGAGCAGTTTCATGTAAAATCCCTTATTTGAGCGGCGACGCCCGGCGCGCGGAGGCAGTCGAGCGCGTCGGCGCGCGCCGCGACCTTGCCGACGATGATGAGCGCCGGGCTTTGCACCTTCTCGCGCGCGACGAGGTCGCCGAGGTCGGTGAGCAGGCTGCGCAGGACGCGCGCGTCGGCGGTGGTGCCGCGTTCGACCACCGCGACGGGAAGGCCGGGCGAAACGCCGTCGGCGATCAGCTTGTCGGCGATGGCGGGTGCAGTCGCGAGGCCCATATAGATGACGAGCGTGCGGCCATGGCCGGCGAGCCCCGACCAGTCCTGATCGGTCAGATCCTTGCACTGACCCGCGACGAAGCTGACCGCGCTCGCATCCTCGCGGTGGGTGAGAGGGAGGCCCGCCTGCGCGGCGCAGCCCGCGGCGGCGGTGATGCCGGGGACGACCTCGACCGCGATCCCCGCGTCGCGCGCGGCGTCGAGTTCCTCGCCGCCGCGCCCGAAGATGAAGGGATCGCCGCCTTTCAGGCGCACGACCTGCTTTCCGGCCAGCGTTTCATTGACGAGCAGTTCGTTGATGAGATCCTGCCGCATCGTGTGGCGGCTGCGCTGCTTGGCGACGCTGATCCGCTCGATATGCGGCGGGATCAGCGCGAGCACGCCTTCGCCGACAAGGCCGTCATGGACAATGAGATCGGCGGACCCGAGCAGCCGCGCGGCGCGCAGCGTCAGCAGGTCGGGGTCGCCGGGACCGGCGCCGACGAGCCACAGCTTGCCCGCGGAAGGGAGAGTCTTTTCCATGCTGGCCAAGATGGTTCGCGCGCCGGAAAAGCGCAAAGCAGGCTTTGTTGACGGGGGTGTAGGTAAAATTGCATGGCGATTACACCGCTCGCAGCCTTAGGCGTCATTGCGAGCGCAGCGAAGCAATCTCCAGCTTGCGCAGCACCCGGACGACGGCTGGAGATTGCTTCGTCGCTGCGCTCCTCGCAATGACGAGATTCAGAGATATTTCTTCGTCACCAGCTGCGACCCTTCGGGATCGCGCAAACCTACGCCGATCGAGGCGCGCAGGGCGTCGCTTTCGGCGCTCGCGACCGGATAGGCGCAATAGTCGGCGGCGTAGAAGGCGCTGGGGCGGTGATTGCCCGACAGGCCGATTCCGCCGAAAGGCGCCGCCGACGAAGCGCCGTTGGTCGGACGGTTCCAGTTGATGACGCCCGCGCGAGCATTGGCCCAGAACTGATCGTAAAGCTGCGGCGTGCCGCCGATCAGCGCCGCCGACAGGCCGAAGGCGGTGTTGTTCGCCTCGGCAATCGCCGCCTCGAACGTTTCGACGCGGATGACCTGGAGCAGCGGACCGAACAGCTCGACGTCGGGACGCTCCGCCATCGCCGTGACGTCGATGATGCCGGGGGTCAGGAAGGGGCGATCCGCGACGGGCCGCGTCATGTGGCGGATGACCTGGCCGCCGTTCGACATCAGGACGAGGAAGCTTTCGGTAAGGCCGTCGGCCGCCTCATTGTCGATCACCGGGCCCATATAGGGTGCGGGGTCGGCGTGCGGATGGTCGACGATCAGGCGGTTCGCAAGCTCGCGAACCTCGTCGATCAGTGCGTCGGCCAGGCTGTCCCTGACGATCAGCCGCCGGGCGTTGCTGCATCGCTGGCCGGCGCTGAGGAAGGCCGACTGGACGATGAGGATCGCCGCGGTGCGAAGGTCGGCGGTATCCCACGCGACGATCGGATTGTTGCCGCCCATTTCGAGCGCGAGCATTTTGCCCGGCTGGCCTGCGAACTGGCGGCTCAGCGCCAGCCCGGTGCGCGCCGATCCGGTGAAGAGCAATCCGTCGATGCCGGGGTGCGCGGCGAGCGCCTTGCCCGTGTCGGGGCCGCCGATAACAAGGCGCAGCGCTTCCTGCGGCACGCCCGCGCTGTGGAACAGCTCGACGAGCTTCGCCCCGACCGCCGGCGTCTTTTCGGAGGGTTTGAACACGACCGAATTGCCCGCGATCAGCGCGGGAACGATATGGCCGTTCGGCAGATGCGCGGGGAAATTATAGGGGCCGAGCACCGCCAGCGCGCCGTGCGGTTTATGGCGCACCGCGCTCCGCAACCCCATCGCACCCTCGATGCGGCGATTGGGGGTGCGTTCGGCATAAGCCTTGACCGAAATATCGACCTTGTTGGCGACCGATTCGACCTCGGTACGCGCTTCCCACAAGGGCTTGCCGGTTTCGCGCGCGATCAGATCGGCGAGCGCCTCGCCCTCCGCCTTCACCCGGTCGGCGAAGCGGCGCAATGTTTCGGTGCGGAAGGTGACGGGTTTCGCCGCCCATTCGGGCCAGGCGCGACGGGCAATCTCGACCTCGGCGTCGACGTCGCTCACCGTGCCGCGCCAAAGCTGTTCGCCGGTGGCGGGTTCAAAGGAAAGCAGCTCTTCGCTCATGGTCGTCCCGCTCTTATCGGCGAATGCGTGCGGCGGCAACCGCGGCGGGCGTGTTCGCGACGGATGGCTTGCGCCTTCGGGCCGGGTTGGCGATAGACTTGCCGCGAATCCTGCGCGCCGTGGCGAGCGGGGTGAAAAGCCAAGGGGACGATCGATTCTGGCCAGAGACGACAGCCGCCGCGAATGGGCCGACCATTTTTGGTGGTCGCACGACGGCGTCCGGCTGCACGCGCGTGTCTATCCGGGGCCTGCGGGGAGCGAGGGTGCGCCGCCGATCCTGTGTATGCCGGGCCTCGCGCGCAATGCCCGCGATTTCGAGGATCTGGCTCCGCATGTCGCACAGCGGCGCAAGGTCGTCGTGATCGAGTTTCGCGGCCGCGGCGAAAGCGCCTACGCCAAAGACCCGATGACCTATGTTCCGCTCACCTATGTGCAGGATGTCGTGGCCCTGCTCGACGATCTGGGCATATCGCGCTTCGCGACGATCGGCACCTCGCTCGGCGGGCTCGTGTCGATGCTGATGGCGGCCAGCCTGCCGGGCCGGATCGTCGGCGCGGTGCTCAACGATGTCGGGCCCGAATTGCAGGCGGCGGGGCTGGAGCGCATTCGCGACTATATCGGGGCGGGCGGCAGCCAGCCGACATGGATGCACGCGGCGCGCGCCTTTGCCGAACTCAATGGCGCCATCTATCCGAATTATCGCATTCACGACTGGCTGCGGCTCACCAAGCGGACGCACAAGCTGACGCCAGAGGGGCGGATCGTCACCGATTACGACAAGCAGATCGCGGCGCCGCTGCGCGTTCCCAACGGCGGCGATGCCGGCATCGACCTGTGGCCCGCCTATCGCGCGCTTGGCGCCGTGCCGCTGCTTATTCTGCGCGGCGCGCTGTCGGACATATTGGCGCGCGGTGCGGCGGAAAAAATGGCGGCCGAGCTGGCGCACGCGCGCTTTGTCGAGGTGCCGGGGATCGGCCACGCACCGACGCTGGACGAGCCCGAAGCGCGCGCGGCGATCGACGCGTGGGTGGCGGAGCTGCCGCAAGCGTGAGCGCCGAGCAGCCCGAGGCCGCCCGGCCGATCCGCATCCTGCACCTCCATTCGAGCTTTTCACTGGGCGGCAAGGAAGCGCGCGCGGTGCGGCTGATGAACCTGATGGGCGGCCGCGCGCGTCACACGATCCTGTCGGCGGTGCCCGACGCGCTCGGCGCGCGGGACGCGATCGATCCTTCCATTGTCGTCGATTTTCCGCAGGATGCACCGCCGCTTCATGGCAAGCCGGGGCCCGCGCGCTACCGCGCGCTTGCGCGATATATGGGCGAGTTTGACCTGGTGCTCAGCTATAATTGGGGCGCGATGGACGGGGTGATGGCCCATCGCCTGTGGGCGCCGTTCGTGCGCCTGCCCCCGCTGATCCATCACGAAGATGGCTTCAACGAAGATGAAAGCATCCGGCGCAACTGGAAGCGGAACCTCTTTCGCCGGGTTGCGCTCCCGACGGCCGGGGCGCTTGTGGTGCCGTCGGCCCTGCTGGAGCGCATCGCGGCGGCCGAATGGGGCGCTCGCGAACAGACGGTGGTGATCCGCAACGGGATCGACACGGCATCCTATGCAGCCCCGCCGTCGGTCGCGATTCCGGGGCTGGAACGGCGTCCGGGCGAAGTGGTGATCGGAACCATCGCCGGGCTGCGCAAGGTCAAGGATCTGCCACGGCTGGTCCGCGCGGTCGCCACGCTGCCGCCGCACGTCCGGCTGGCGATCGTCGGCGAGGGGCCGGAGCGCGGTGCGATCGAGGCCGAGGCGGCGCGATGCGGGATCGCGGATCGCGTCGTCCTGGCCGGATTCATGGCTGAACCGGCGCGCTGGATCGGCCATTTCGACCTGCTCGCGCTGTCGTCGCTCAGCGAACAGGCGCCGATCGCGGTGATCGAGGCCATGGCGGCGGCGCTGCCGGTGGTCAGCCTGGCGGTCGGCGACGTCGCGGCGATGGTGTCCGACGCGAACCGGCCGTTCATCGCGGACGACGAGGGGGCGTTTCGCGCCGCGCTGGCCCGTGTCGCGGGCGATGACGCGCTGCGGCAGGCGGTCGGCGACGAAAACCGCCGGGTCGCGGCCGCGCGCTTCGACGAATCAACGATGGCCGCCGCCTATGAAAAGCTCTATGATCGCGCGCTTGGAAGCCACCGCCCGTTCAACGGGCGCCGGATCGGCGTCGATTGACAAAAGCGCCCGATTTCCGCTTACGGAAAAGGCAAAGGGGGCCGGTCCGCGATCGCGCATCGGCGGAGAGAGAGAAGGTTTAGAGTGTTCAAAGGTTTGAAGCCCATCCTTTATGGCGGGCGCGAAGTGTGGCCGCTGGTCGAAGGCGGCAAGGGCGTGTCGGCGACCAACCATATGTCGAGCGGCGCCTGGGCCGCGGCGGGCGGCATCGGCACCGTGTCGGCGGTCAACGCCGACAGCTATGACGCCGAAGGCAAGATCATCCCGCAAATCTATCGTGCGCTCACCCGCAGGGAACGGCACGAGGAACTGATCGCCTATGCGATCGACGGCGCGGTCGAGCAGGTCCGGCGCGCGCACGACATCGCGGGCGGCAAGGGCGCGATCAACATCAATGTGCTCTGGGAAATGGGCGGCGCGCAGCAGGTGCTCGAAGGCGTGCTCGAACGCGCCAGGGGCCTCGTCACCGGGGTCACCTGTGGCGCGGGGATGCCCTATAAGCTCAGCGAGATCGCCGCACGGCACAATGTCCATTATCTGCCGATCATTTCGTCGGCGCGCGCCTTTCGCGCGTTGTGGAAGCGCGCCTATCACAAGGTCGCCGACCTGATGGCGGCGGTGGTGTATGAGGATCCCTGGCTTGCGGGTGGGCACAACGGCCTGTCGAACGCCGAAGATCCGCTGAAGCCCGAGGCGCCCTATCCGCGCGTCAAGGCGCTGCGCGACACGATGCGCGCCGAGGGCATATCGGACGATGTGCCGATCGTGATGGCGGGCGGCGTCTGGTATCTGCGCGACTGGGAGGATTGGATCGACAATCCCGAACTCGGCCAGATCGCATTCCAATACGGCACGCGCCCGCTGCTGACCGAGGAAAGCCCGATCCCGCAGGCGTGGAAGGATCGCCTCCGCACGCTCGACGAAGGCGATGTATTGCTCCATCGCTTCTCGCCGACGGGATTTTATTCCAGCGCGGTGCGCAATCCCTTTCTGCGCGACCTCGAGGCGCGCTCGGAACGCCAGATTCCCTATTCGAAGCAGGAAGCGGGCGACCATGTCGTGCAGCTTGACGTCGGCGTGAAGGGCAAGAATTTCTGGGTCACCCCGCACGACCGCGACCGCGCGCGCGACTGGTATGCCGAAGGCTATACCGAGGCGCTGAAGACCCCCGACAATACGGTGGTTTTCGTCACCGAGGCCGACAAGGCGATGATCCGCAAGGACCAGGCCGACTGCATGGGCTGCCTGTCGCACTGCGGCTTTTCGGCGTGGAAGGACCATGATGATTATTCGACCGGCTATCTCGCCGATCCGCGCAGCTTCTGTATCAGAAAACATTGCAGGACATCGCGCATGGCGGCGACGTCGAACAAAATCTGATGTTCGCGGGCCACGCGGCGTTCAATTTCAAGACCGACCCCTTTTATTCCAACAACTTCACCCCGACGGTGAAACAGCTGGTCGACCGGATTCTGACGGGGGACTGACCCGAAACGTCGCCCCAGCGAAAGCTGGGGCCGCTATCGTTCCTCAAGGCCGCGAGCGATCCCAGCTTTCGCTGGGACGTCGATTGCTACGCCCACCCCTCCAGCACCTGATCGGGCGGCCGATGCCCGTCGCACCAGGCGCGGATGTTGGCGATGACCTTTTCGCCCGAGGCTTCGCGCCCCTCGATCGTCGCCGAGCCGAGGTGCGGCAGCAGCACGACATTCTGGAGCGCAAGCAGCGCGGGGTCGACCGCGGGCTCGTGGGTATAGACGTCGAGCCCGGCGCCGGCGATGCGACCGGTCTGGAGCGCCGCGATCAGCGCCTTTTCATCGACGATCTCGCCGCGCGCGGTGTTGATGAGATAGGCGGTCGGCTTCATCGCGCCGATCCGCGCCGCATTGACCATCTCGTGCGTTTCGGCGGTGTGCGGGCAGTGGATCGTCACGACGTCGCTGATGCGCAGCAGCGTGTCGACACTGGCGTGATAGCTGGCGCCCAGCTCCTCTTCGATGGCTTCGGGCAGGCGTCTGCGGTTATGATAATGGATCGACAGGCCGAACGCACGCGCGCGGTGCGCAACCGCGAGGCCGATGCGTCCCATCCCGATGATGCCGAGCAATTTGCCGCCGACGCGGTGGCCGAGCATCGCGCTCGGCGCCCAGCCCGCCCATTGGCCCGACCGCATCAGCTTTTCGCCCTCGGCCAGGCGCCGCGGCACGCTGAGAATCAGCGCCATCGTCATGTCGGCGGTGTCTTCGGTGAAGACCCCCGGCGTGTTCGACACCATGATGCCCTTTGCGCGCGCCGCGGCGAGGTCGATATGGTCGACCCCGGCGCCGAAATTGGCGATCAGCTTCAATCGTTCGCCCGCCGCAGCGATGACCTCGGCGTCGATCGTGTCGGTCACCGTCGGTACGAGCACGTCGCAATCGGCGACCGCGGCCTTAAGCTCGTCCTTGGTAAAGGCGTGATCGTGCGCCGACAGCGCGACGTCGAACAATTCGGCCATGCGCGCCTCGACATGTGGCATCAACTGGCGGGTGACGATGACGCGCGGGCGTTTGGGGCGGGATGAATCGGGCATGGCCGCCGATAGAGCGCGCCCGCGCGGAGGGGTCAAGGGGGGAGGCGGAGCGAAGCCTGTGGACGACCGGTCCTGTGCGCCATGCGGCCGGTTGATAATGGGCGGCGACTTTGACAAGGGAAAGCCATGACCAGCCGGAAACTTGCCCTGATTTTGTTCAGCCTTGCCGCCGCGGGACCGGCATCGGCGCAGTCGGACCCCGAATTGCCCTATTGGGCGTCGATCAGCGTCGACGAGGCGCGGATGCGCAAGGGGCCGTCGATCGACGTGCCCGTATTGTGGGAGTATCGCCGCAAGGACTTGCCGGTAAAGGTGATCGCGCGCCACGAGAACTGGCGCCGCGTCGAAGACCCCGACGGCGCGCGCGGCTGGATGGCGGCGCGGCTTTTGAGCCGCACGCGCACCGCGATCGTCACCGGCGCGGTCCGCCCGATGCGTGAAGAGCCCAGCCTGTCCGCCGCGGTTGCCTATCGCGCCGAGCCGGGCGTCGTCGGCCGGATCAGCGATTGCCAGGACGGATGGTGCCGCTTTGACGTCAAGGGTCGCAAGGGCTGGATACAGACCGACCATATCTGGGGCGATTGACCGCGCCGGGGTGTGGGGGTTTCGACCGATTGCGGACGCGGCGCTCCTCCCCGGAACGGGGAGGGGGATCACCGAAGGTGGTGGAGGGGCACCATCGGTCGAACGCGGCCTATGCGGGCCCGTACCCCTCCACCATGCTTCGCATGGTCCCCCTCCCCCTGCGGGGGAGGATCGGCCGGAATCCACCCCAAAGCAGTCATCAAGGCCGCCGACAAAAAGAAAGCCGGACGGTCGCCCGCCCGGCCCTCTTCGTCATCCGCAGGGACTCAACGCCAGCGGAAATGGTTGCGATAGACGCGGATCACCTTGCCGCTGCGTACATTGACCAGCAACAGGTCGTTATAGTGGCGCACATAGACCAGGTTGCGGCCCGCGCGCGGCACGCCCCAGCGGCTGTCCCACGCGGGACGATAGGCGGGCGCATAATAGGCGGGGCGCAGCGTCGCGCCGACGCGGAACGACTGATAGCGGAAGGGCGCGCGGTAATGCTGGTAGCGCGCGTCGCGGCGCCAGTCGCGCTTGCTTTCGCGCAAGTCGCGGCGCGCGTCATTATATTCGCGCCGCTCCTCGCGAATGTCGCCGCGGTCGCCATATCGCAGCGCGTCGCGATATTCGCGGCGCTCCTCGCGCACGTCGCGGCGGTCTTCACGGATTTCGCGCGTCTGCGCCTGCGCGGCTGTCGGGACGATCATCGCGGCGATCAGACCGGCCGCGAGATATTGCATCTTCTTCATGGTGCCATTCCTTTGCATCCGTCAGGGACGGGCGATCTGCCCGATGACAGGGCAAGGATTAGGCGCGCCCGCTTGAACGGTCCCGGAATGCCGCGTTTATTTTCAGGTCATTAGTGTCGCAATTTGTCGCGGGGAGGGCGATGGAAGGGCGACGTCTTGCGAAGGGTGAGCGGAACTGTCCCCCCGTCATTGCGAGCGAAGCGGGCCGAAGGCGGCCGTAGGCCAACCAATCCCCAGTTATCGGCCCTGGTGGACGATAGCTGGGGATTGCCGCGTCGCTTCGCTCCTCGCAATGACGGAGGAATTGGGCTTCAGACCAGCTCGATCGCCACGGCGGTTGCTTCGCCGCCGCCGATGCACAGGCTTGCGATGCCGCGTTTCTTGCCGTGGCGCTGGAGCGCCGCGATCAGCGTCGTGATGATCCGCGTGCCGCTGGCGCCGATCGGATGGCCGAGCGCGGTCGCGCCGCCGTGGACGTTGATCTTGTCGTGCGGGATGCCCAGGTCGTGCATCGCGAACATCGCCACACATGCGAACGCTTCATTGACCTCGAACAGGTCGACGTCGCCGATGCTCCAGCCGGTCTTGGCCAGCAGCTTGTTGATCGCGCCGACGGGGGCGACCGTGAAATCCTTGGGCTCCTGCGCGTGGGCGGCGTGCGCGACCAGGCGCGCGACGGGCTTCGCCCCCCTGGCGTCGGCGACCGACTGGCGCGTCAGCACGACCGCGGCGGCGCCGTCGGAGATCGACGAGCTGGTCGCCGCGGTGATCGTGCCGTCCTTGGCAAAGGCGGGCTTCAGCGTCGGTATCTTGTCGGGCATCGCCTTGCCCGGCGCCTCGTCGGTGTCGACGACGACGTCGCCCTTGCGGCCCGCGATCGTCACCGGCGCGATTTCGGCGGCGAAGGCGCCCTCGGCGATCGCCGCCTTGGCGCGGCTCAGCGAGGTCAGCGTATAATCGTCCATCGCCTGGCGGCTGAGCTGATAGGCGTCGGCGGTATCCTGCGCAAAGGTGCCCATCGCGCGCCCCGCGTCATAGGCATCTTCCAGCCCGTCGAGGAACATATGGTCATAGGCGGTGTCGTGGCCGATGCGCGCGCCCGAGCGGTGCTTCTTGAGCAGATAGGGCGCGTTGGTCATCGACTCCATGCCGCCCGCGACGATCAGGTCGACGCTGCCCGCGGCCAGCGCCTCGGCGCCCATGATGACGGTCTGCATCCCCGATCCGCAGACCTTGTTCACCGTCGTCGCCTGCACCGACTTGGGCAGGCCCGCCTTGATCGCCGCCTGGCGCGCCGGCGCCTGGCCGAGCCCGGCGGGCAGGACGCAGCCCATATAGATGCGCTCGATGTCGTCACCCGAAACCCCGGCGCGCTCGACCGCCGCCTTCACCGCGGTCGCGCCAAGGTCGGTCGCGCTCGCGTCCGACAGGCTGCCCTGCATGCTGCCCATCGGGGTGCGGGCAAAGGACAGGAAAACAACGGGATCGGTGGCGGTCATGGCAGAGACTCCGTAAGGGAAAGCGATGTCGGCGGCCCGATTAGCGGAAATGCTGCAATTGCGAAAGGGGCAGCGCCAAGATGGGAGGCGCGTTTCATCTTGCAACCCGCCGTGCGCCATGGTCAAACATCGCGCGAAACCACAAGGGAGACGGGTCATGGCTACCGCAATCAGGCAGGACATCGCTGGCGAAACGGCGCGGATGCAGGCGGTGCTCGCGGCGCAGAAGGCGAGCTTTACCGCCGCCATGCCCGAAAGCCTGGCGGTGCGCAGCGACCGCATCGACCGCGCCATCGCGCTGCTCGTCGACCATGCCGAGGAGTTTGCGAAGGCGGTGAGCGAGGATTTCGGCCATCGCAGCCGCGAACAGACGCTGATGACCGACATCATGCCCTCGGTCAGTGCGCTCAAACATGCGAAGAAGCATATGGCGAGCTGGGCAAAGGGCGAGAAAAGGAAGCCCACCTTTCCGCTAGGCCTGCTCGGAGCGAAGGCCGAGGTCGTCTATCAGCCGAAGGGCGTCGTCGGCGTCGTGAGCCCATGGAACTTTCCCGTCGGGATGGTTTTCGTGCCGATGGCGGGCATCCTTGCGGCGGGCAACCGCGCGATGGTGAAACCGAGCGAGTTCACCGAAAATGTCTCGAACCTGATGGCGCGGCTCGTTCCCGACTATTTCGACGAGAGCGAGATGGCGGTGTTCACCGGCGATGCCGAGGTCGGGATCGCCTTTTCCAGGCTCGCCTTCGACCATATGATCTTCACCGGCGCGACCAGCGTGGGGCGGCATATCATGCGCGCTGCGGCCGACAATCTTGTGCCCGTCACGCTCGAACTTGGCGGCAAGTCGCCGACTTTCATCGGGCGCAGCGCGAACAAGGATCTGGTCGGCCAGCGCGTCGCGCTCGGCAAGATGATGAACGCGGGGCAGATATGCCTCGCGCCCGACTATCTGCTCGTCGCCGACGATCAGGAGGGCGAGGTGATCGACAGCGTGGCCAGGGGCGCCGCCGCGCTCTATCCGACGCTGCTCGCCAACGACGATTACACCTCGGTGGTGAACGGCCGCAATTACGACCGGCTGCAATCCTATCTGGCCGACGCGCGCGACAAGGGCGCCGAGGTGATCGAGGTCAATCCGGGGGCTGAGGATTTCGCGAGCGCCAACGGCCACAAGATGCCGCTCCACATCGTCCGCAATCCCACCGACGACATGAAGGTGATGCAGGAAGAGATTTTCGGTCCCATCCTGCCGGTCAAGACCTACCGGAATATCGACGAAGCCATCGACTATGTGAACGGCCACGACCGCCCGCTCGGCCTCTATTATTTCGGGCAGGACAGGAGCGAGGAGGAGCGGGTGCTCACCCGCACTATTTCTGGAGGGGTCACGGTCAACGACGTGCTGTTCCACAATGCGATGGAGGATCTGCCCTTTGGCGGCATCGGGCCGTCGGGCATGGGCAATTACCACGGGATCGACGGCTTCCGCACCTTCAGCCACGCGCGCGCGGTGTATCGGCAGCCAAAGCTCGACGTTGCGGGCCTTGCGGGTTTCAAGCCGCCCTATGGCAAGGCGACGGCGAAGACACTGGCGAAGGAATTGAAGAAATAGCCAATAGCCCCGTCATTGCGAGCGCGAAAAGCTAATCCGCCCCCGCGATCTTGATCGCTTTCCCCAGCAACGTCTTCACATACACCCGCTGCACCAGCACATAGACCACCACCGTCAGCGGCGCGGCGAGCAGCACGCCGAGGAAGCCGAACAGCAATCCCGCCGCGACGACCGCGAACAACAGCACCGCGGGCGGCACGTCGACCGCCTGTTTCTGGATCATCGGCTGCAGGAAATTGCCCTGCAATTGCTGAATGACGAGGAACAGGATCAGTGTCCACAGCGCCGTCATCGGCGACACGGTGAAGGCGAGCAGGACGGCGGGGATGCCCGCAATGATCGGGCCGATCATCGGGATGACATCGAGCAACCCGGCGATGAGGCCGAGACCGCCCGCCGCGGGCACGCCCAGCAGCGCAAGCCCAGCCCAGGTAAGCGCCGCGACGACGAGCGAAGATACCGCCTGTCCGACCATCCAGCCTTTCAGCCCGCGCGCCGCATCGTCCAGCGCGAGTGCGGCGGTCGCTTCGGCGCGTTCGGGCATCAGCAGCAGCAGGCCGCGGCGATAGGTGGCGGGATCGCTCGCAAGGAAAATCCCGGCGACGAGCACGAGCACGAAATCGGCGATGCCGCTGCCCGCGGCGAGCGCATAGCCCCCCGCCTGCGAGACGATCTGCGAAATATCCTCGCTGCCCACCTCGGCCAGCGCGCGCACCCGTGCGCCGAAGCCGTAGCGGTCGAGGAAGGCTTCGACCCCCTGCAAGGCGCGCGGCACCTGCTGCTGGATCGTGTCGATCTCGCGCGCGAGCTGCGATCCGAAGAGAATGAAGGCCCCGGCAAAGACGGCGATCATCCCTGCGACCGACAGCGCGAGCGCGAGCCCGCGCCCGACGCGCACATGGCGCACGATCCAGCTCGCGATCGCATCGAACACCGCGCCGAGTACGACGGCGGCGAACACCAGCATGAAAAAGCGCGTCAGGCTGATCGCGAGCCATGCGACGCCGACAATCGCGATGACGATCACCGCCGCCATGGCGATGCGGCCGGGACCGAAAGCGGGTGCGGACGGCGTCTTGGCCGACGGGGCGGAAGGGGCGGGGGATGCCTTGTTCTTCTCGGTCATATGCCTCTCTTATGCAGGATGCCGCTTATCCACTAGACGGAAAGCATCTTTCTGTGGCAACGGCTGCCCCGCAGCGGCGAAGGCGCGGGAATCGAAATCCGCACCGACGCCGTCCACGGGCCCCTGTGGTGAAATTGGTAGACGCGCTCGACTCAAAATCGAGTTCCGCAAGGAGTGCTGGTTCGAGTCCGGCCAGGGGCACCAAAGCCGTCGAGACGCGGCGGCCAGTGATTTCAAAAGCCAGGATGGATATGCATATCGACAGGCGCGGGTTCGTGAACGGGGCGCTCGGTGGCGGTGCGCTGGCGGCGCTCGCCGCCTGCTATCCGGCGTGGGCGCAGCCGGTATCGGCGGGGATCGCGCCGCCGCTGCCCAGCGTGTCGGGAACCGACATCCGCCTGCGCATCGCGCGCCAGACGCTGCGCGTCGACGGCAAGGTCACGCGCGCGATCGGCATCAACGGCACGGTGCCGGGGCCGCTCATCCGCCTGAAGGAAGGGCAGCAGGCGCGACTCACCGTCGTCAACGACCTTGACGAGGACAGTTCGATCCACTGGCACGGGCTGATCCTGCCCTTCCATATGGACGGCGTTCCGGGGGTCAGCTTTCCCGGCATCAAGCCCCGCTCGACCTTCGTTTACGAGTTTCCCATCGTCCAGTCGGGCACCTATTGGTATCACAGCCATTCGGGATTGCAGGAACAGCTTGGTCATTATGGCCCGATCGTCATCGATCCCGCCGATGCCGATCCCGTGGCTTTTGATCGTGAACATGTAATCGTGTTGTCGGACCACAGCCGCCTGTCGCCGCACGAGATCTTTCGCAAGCTCAAGGTCAATCCGGGCCATTTCAACATGCAGCGCCAGACGCTTGCCGGATTGCTGAATGGCGAGGACCAGCCGCTGAAAGACCGGCTGGCGTGGGGGGCGATGCGGATGGACCCCACCGACGTCGCCGACGTCAATGGCTCGACCTATACATTCCTCGTCAACGGCTATGGCCCAGCGGACAATTGGACCGCCCTGTTCCGTCCCGGCGAGCGCGTGCGGCTGCGGATCATCAATGCCTCGGCGATGACGATTTTCAACGTGCGCATTCCGGGACTGGCGATGACGGTGGTGCAGGCCGACGGGCTGAACGTCCGGCCGGTCGCGGTCGACGAGTTCCAGATCGGCGTCGCCGAAACCTATGACGTCATCGTCACCCCGGTCGAGGAGCGCGCCTACAGCTTCGTGGCCGAGGCGAACGACCGGTCGGGCCTGGCGCGCGCGACGCTGACGCCGCGCGCCGGACTGGTCGCGCCCGTTCCCGCGCTGCGCGCCCGCCCGCTCGCGACGATGAAGGACATGGGCATGGGCGACATGTCGGATGGCGAGGGTGGCGATACTGCCTGCACCGCAGAGCATGCCGCAATGGGCCACTGCACCCCGGCGGGCGAGGGCGCGCACGCCGGTCATGGTGGCATGGACCATAGTATGCGCGACTTTTCGGTTGCCCCGCAGGTAAAGCGCGACCCCAGCGTCCAGTCGATCTCCCCCATGCCGGTCGACCGGATGGCCGAGCCGGGGCAGGGATTGGAGGATGTGGGGCACCGCGTGCTCACCTATCACGACCTTGTCGCGCTCGACCGCAACCCCGACGTCCGCGCGCCGTCGCGGTCGCTCGACATCCACCTCACCGGCAACATGGAACGCTTCATGTGGTCGTTCGACGGGGTGAAGATGTCGGATCATCACGAACCCATCCCCTTTATCGAGGGCGAGCGTGTGCGCGTGAATCTCATCAACGATTCGATGATGAGCCATCCGATCCACCTGCACGGCCATTTTTTCGAGCTGGTGACGGGCAAGGGCGACCACGCGCCGCGCAAGCATACGGTGATCGTCCAGCCGGGCGGCATCGCGACCTTTGACTTCACTGCCGATGCGCTCGGCGACTGGGCGTTCCACTGCCACCTTCTCTATCATATGCACGCAGGCATGATGCGCGTCGTCAGCGTGCGTCCGAAGGGGGATGCGGCGTGACGCGCGCCTTGCTGCTGGTCGGCCTGTCGCTCGCCGCCTTTGCGGCGCCCGCGGCGGCGCAGTCGCACCATGGCGGGCATCATGCGCCGACCGCCGAACCCAGGAAGCCGGCCGCGCAGGGCGATTCTGCCTGCACGCCCGATCATGCGGCCATGGGGCATTGCACCCCGGCCGACGATAGGCCCGCCGAAGCACCAGCGGGCGTCGGCACCGACCTTCCCGCTGGCGACGCCCCCGCGCCGCCGCCGCCGGGCGACTGGTATGCCGACCGCTATTTCCCGAAAAGCGAGATGGACCATGCGCGCCATGCGATGATGGTCGAAAACGGCGGTCAGAGGGTGGGTTTCGTCAGCCTCAATCTCGCCGAATATCAGGCGCGCAAGGGCCGCGACGGCTTTCGTTGGGAAGGCGAGGGCTGGTACGGCGGCGACATCCATCGGCTGACGGTCAAGAGCGAGGGCGAAACCGCGTTCGGCGAGGGCGTCGAGGCGGCCGAGGCGCAACTTCTCTACAGCCGCGCGATCGGCCCCTATTTCAACGCGCAGGCCGGGGTGAGGCAGGATTTTGGGCACGGGCCGGACCGCACCCATGCGGTGATCGGGGTCGAGGGACTGGCGCCTTACTGGTTCGAGGTCGAGGGCGCGCTGTTCCTGTCCGACAAGGGCGACCTCACCGCGCGCATCGAGGGCAGCTACGACCAGCGCATCACCCAGCGGCTGATCGTGCAACCGATGGCCGAGATCAATTTCGCGGCGCAGGATGTGCCCGAGAGCGGAATCGGGGCAGGTCTGTCCGATATCGAGCTGGGCCTTCGCCTCCGCTACGAGATCGTCCGCGAATTTGCGCCCTATGTGGGCATCGAGTGGGCGCGCAAGATCGGCGGCACGGCGCGCCTCGCGCGCGCCGACGGCGACGACGTCGACAGCCTGAATGTCGTTGCCGGGGTGAAGCTCTGGTTCTGAAGCGCGGCGTGCGCGTCGGCACCGCGCGAACCGAAAAGGGCGGCCCGTTGCCGGACCGCCCCTTTGTTTCCGCGATGAATCGCCCGATCAGCGCGAATAGAATTCGACGACCAGATTGGGTTCCATCTTCACCGGATAGGGCACTTCGTCGAGCGTGGGCACGCGGACATAGGTGGCCTTGGTGCCGTCGACCGCCAGATATTCGGGCAGATCGCGTTCGGGCAGGCTCTGCGCTTCGGCGACCAGCGCCATTTCCTGCGCCTTCTTGCCCAGGGTGATTTCGTCGCCCGGCTTCACGAGGCGGCTCGCGATGTTGCACTTCACGCCGTTGACATAGACGTGGCCATGGCTGACGAGCTGGCGCGCCGAGAAGATGGTCGGCGTGAACTTGGCGCGATAAACGACCGCGTCGAGGCGGCGTTCGAGCAGGCCGATCAGGTTCTGGCCGGTATCGCCCTTCATCCGCGACGCTTCGATATAGTTCTTCTTGAACTGCTTTTCGGTGATGTCGCCGTAATAACCCTTCAGCTTCTGCTTGGCGCGCAGCTGGATGCCGAAGTCCGACATCTTGCCCTTGCGGCGCTGGCCGTGCTGGCCGGGGCCATATTCGCGGCGATTGACCGGGCTTTTCGGGCGACCCCAGATGTTTTCGCCCATCCGGCGGTCGAGTTTATACTTGGCGCTCTGGCGCTTCGACATTTGCGTCTCCAATATGCTCTGTGCCGAGGGATTTCGGCGCTTCCCGGATCGCACCGCACAGAGGTTTCCGTGCGCGACCGCCGCTTCACCGGGGTGCGGAGTCCATTGCGAAGGCGGGCGGTTAGACGGGAAGGGGCGCAAAGTCAAGCGCCGCGCCGCGCGCTCGACAGCGGCGAAAAAGCCGCTAAAGGCTGCGCGCATGACGCGCGCCAAACTTCCTCACCAATGCGAAACCATGGCCGACGTCCGCGCCGGCGTTGACCAGGTCGACCGCGAACTCGTCGCCCTGCTCGTCCGGCGTTTCGGCTATATGGACGCCGCGGCGCGGATCAAGACCGACCGCGCCACCGTGCGCGACGAAGCGCGCAAGGCCGAAGTGCTCGACAATGTCGCGCGCGCGGCGGAGGTCGCGGGGCTCGAACCCGCGCGGCTGCGCGCGGTGTGGAATGAACTCGTCGAACAATCGATCGCCTATGAGGCGGTTCAGTGGGATCGCGTGCGCGCTCGCGACTGAGCCGTTCAGTTCATATTGTCGGCCGCGGGTTTTTCGGCGGCTGCCTGGGTCACGTCGCCGACGGGTTTCGCAGGCTCCGATACCGTGCGGCAAACACGCTTCGGCACGGAACTGCCGGTCATTTCGATCTTCTGACAGATTTTTCTGGGCTTGGCCGGCTTGGCAGGCTTGTCGGCGTCGGTCGCTGTCGGCGATGCAGCAACCTCGGGCGCCGCCGAGGCGAGGGAAAGAGCGAGCAACAGGCTGATCATGCGAACAAAACTCCTGGAGGATTGGGAGGGGGTGGTCCGGACGGACCTTTGGCGATTATGTATTTACCGGTAATTGCCGCTCGGGTCGGCGACAATGACGTCCAAGGTAGTCGGTCTGTCGACGGACGGGGCTAGGAAGGATCGGATTGATCGAACCGCGACAGGGACCGCCCACAGCTTGCTGCACGATCTCGTCGCTTCAATTTCACTGAAACGGGGTCTAATCGACCGCGCCGTTTCCAATCTGTGCCTTGTAACTTTGATCAATCAATTCGAGCGATTGCATTCCGGCGCCGCTCTCGTTCGCCCATTCCTGTTCGGATTTGCAGATGCGGCGGCTGAGATTGCTTCCCGTCCGCCGAGCGCTTTTGCAAACCCGCTTGGGCTTCCTTGCCTTTTCGGGCGTGGCCTGTGTTGCCACGGTCGCTTGTTCATTGGCGTCAGTCGGCGCCGACGCGGCAAAGGCCGCCGCGAGGAGAAGGGTCATCACGGGAAGGGGCTCCTGAAATTATCTATTGGAACCAGCCTATTATATTTTTCTGCCGCGGCCAAGAGCCACAATGACCCCGTGCATCATGCGGATGTCGTTGTGCGACCAGCCCGTCTTGGTCAGCGTCGTGCGCAGGGCGCGCAGCGTCGCCTCGCGGCGTTCGGGCGGAAAGAAATAACCGCTTTTGTCGAGGTCGCGCACCAGATGCCCGATCAACTCCTCGAGCTCGCCGTGCGGCGCGGGGGGATCGAGCGGAACCTGGGGCGGGCTGGCAAGCGCGGCGACGCCCTCGCCGATCCCGGCGACATGCTTTGACCATTCATAGGCAAGCAGAATCACTGCCTGCGCCAGATTGAGCGAACCGAAGGCCGGGTTGATCGGCACGGTGACGATCGTGTGCGCGAGCGCGACATCATCGGTTTCGAGTCCCGATCGCTCGGGGCCGAAAACATAGGCCGATCGCCCGGCACGCGCGTGAACCTCCCGCGCCGCGGCTTCGGGGGTCAGCACCGGCTTGGTGACGCCGCGCTTGCGCACCGTGGTGGCATAGATGGTCGTGCAGTCGGCGACCGCATCGGCCAGCGTTTCAAAGACCTTCGCGTCCGCAAGCACCACGTCGGCCCCGGCTGACGCCGGCCCGGCATCGGGATTGGGCCAGCCGTCGCGTGGACTGACAAGCCGCAGCTCGGTAAGCCCGAAGTTCAGCATCGCGCGCGCCGCCTTGCCGATATTCTCACCAAGCTGCGGACGGACAAGGACGATGACGGGGGGCGGGGATGTCACGTTCATTTGTTCGGTCGCGCCGCCTCGGTGATCGTCGAGGCGAATTCCTCGAAATCCTTGGCTTCGGTGAAGTCGCGATAGACGCTGGCGAAGCGGATATAGGCGACATTGTCGAAGCCCTTCAAAGCCTCCATCACCATCGCGCCGATCTGCGACGCCTGCACCTCGCTCTCGCCCGAGGTTTCCAGCTGGCGCTGGATGCCCGACACCAGGCGTTCGATCCGCGCGCCGTCGATCGGGCGCTTGCGGCACGCGATCTGGACGCTGCGCATCAGTTTTTCGCGGTCGAAGGGTTCGCGCGTCCCGCCCGCCTTGAGCACCGCGACTTCGCGCAGCTGGATGCGCTCGAACGTCGTGAAGCGCGCGCCGCAATCCTCGCACTGGCGGCGACGACGGATCGCCGCGCCGTCCTCGGTCGGACGGCTGTCCTTCACCTGGCTGTCTTCATGTCCGCAATAGGGGCAGCGCATCGTTAGGGTCCGAACTCGATTGCAGCGCCGTCGAGGCGTCCAAATGGCGAACAGAACGGGCCGAAAGACGCGCCAGGAAGGCTGGTTGCCTTTCCAAGCGTCTTTCGGGTCGAGATGGAAGCCATTTGAGCGTCTCGAAGAGATTTGATCAAAATGGCCCATTGCCTCGTCGAGAAGCCTTGAAATATTGACATATTACTGCGCCTTCTCTCCTCGCACTGGGCCATTTTGCTTCAAACCTCGACGGCGCTGCAATCGAGTTCGGACCCTTAGCGCTTCACCCGGGTATAGAGCGCAATGGCCGCGCCCGCGAAAAGGCCGACCGGCCAGGTCACAACCGGCAGCACCGCGCCCGCCACCGCACCGATCACGCCGCCGGTCAGCACCGTGGGCGTTGAGGGATGCGCCATCCCCTGCCTGCCCATCGCCTTGACCTCTTCGATCGTGAGTTCGATCAGCGTCGGCTCCTCGGGGTGCTGGCGCGCCATCGCCCTATCCCTGATAGATGGGGAAGCGTTCGCAAAGCGCGCGCACGCGGCGGCGGACATCGGCCTCGACGTCGGCGTCGCCATGCTCGCCCTTGTCGCGCAGCGCCTCGAGCACGTCGGCCACCATATCGCCGATTTCCTCGAACTCGGCGATGCCGAAGCCGCGCGTCGTGCCCGCGGGCGAACCGACGCGGATACCGCTGGTCTTGACCGGGGGCAGCGGGTCGAAGGGCACGCCATTCTTGTTGCAGGTGATCGCGCTGCGCTCGAGCGCCTCGTCGGCGTCGCGGCCGGTGATGCCGAGCGGGCGCAGGTCGATGAGGGCAAGGTGCGTGTCGGTGCCGCCGGCGACAATGTCGGCGCCGCGCGCCTTCAATCGGTTCGCGAGCGCCTGCGCATTGGCGATCGTCGCTTTCGCATAGTCCTTGAACTCGGGGCGCAGCGCTTCGCCGAAGGCAACCGCCTTGGCGGCGATGACGTGCATCAGCGGGCCGCCCTGCAGGCCGGGGAAGACCGCCGAGTTGATCCGCTTGGCGATCGCCTCGTCATTGGTCAGGATCATGCCGCCGCGCGGGCCGCGCAGCGTCTTGTGCGTCGTGGTGGTGACGACATGCGCGTATGGCAGCGGCGAAGGGTGCGCGCCGCCCGCGACGAGCCCCGCGAAATGCGCCATGTCGACCATCAGCAGCGCGCCGACATCGTCGGCAATGGCGCGGAAGCGCGCGAAATCGAGCGTGCGCGGATAGGCCGAACCGCCCGCGATGATGAGCGACGGGCGATGCTCTTTCGCCAATGCTTCGACCTGGTCGAAATCGACGAGATGATCGTCGGCGCGCACGCCGTACTGGACGGCGTTGAACCATTTGCCCGACATCGCGGGCGGCGCGCCGTGCGTCAGATGGCCGCCGGCGTCGAGGCTCATGCCGAGGATCGTCGCGCCGGGCTTGGTCAGCGCGAGCATGACGGCGCCGTTCGCCTGCGCGCCCGAATGCGGCTGGACATTGGCATAGCCGCAATCGAAGAGTTGCCTGGCGCGGTCGATGGCAAGCCGCTCGACCTCGTCGGACGGCGCGCAGCCCTGATAATAGCGGCGACCCGGATAACCTTCGGCATATTTGTTGGTGAAGACCGACCCCTGGGCTTCGAGCACCGCTTTCGAGACGATATTCTCGCTCGCGATCAGTTCGATCTGATATTGCTCGCGTTCGAGTTCGTGCTGCATCGCCGCCGCGACCGCAGGATCGACGGTGCCGACCCCGTCAGTGAAATAGCCGGCCGATTTGATGGGCTTGTCGAGCGTTTCTGTGGTCATCGGCTGGTCTCCAGTTGGGGAGGATTGGAAAGTTTGTCGACGCGCCGCGCGTGGCGGTCGCCGGCAAAATCGGTGGTCAGGAAGGCATCGAGACAGGCCTTGGCCATGTCGATGCCGGTAAGGCGCGCGCCCATCGCGATGACGTTCGCATCATTATGCTCGCGCGCCAGCTTTGCCGACAGCGGTTCGGACACGAGCGCGCAGCGTGCGGCGGGATTGCGGTTGACCGAGATGGAAATGCCGATGCCCGAACCGCAGAGCGCCACACCCCGCTCCGCGCGCCCCTCGGCAATCGCAGCGCCGAGGCGATAGCCATAATCGGGATAGTCGACGCTTTCGGGGCCGTTGGTGCCGAGATCCTCGACCGCATGCCCCTGTTCGCGCAGCCAGTCGGCGAGCAGGGCTTTGAGCTCAAAGGCGGCGTGGTCGGAGGCGATGGCGATGCGCATGGTGCGGCTCCCGCAGAGGCTCAAGGGAATCGATGAGCGCGCTTTAGGCGAAGGCGCGGGACTTTGCCATAAGCGAGGTGGCAAATTTGTGACGCCACGGGTACAGCCGCGCCATGTCCGATACGATCATCTCGATCCTGATGCTCACCGGCGTCGCGCTGACCGGTGGCGCGGCTTATGTGTTCCGCCGGGGCGACCGCCGCCGCGCGCTGCTGATGCTGGTCGCCGCGCTGGTGATGTTCGCCAATGTCGCGGTGTGGCTGGTGCCGGTGACATAGCATTTCGTCATGGCGAGCGCCGCGAAGCAATCTCCAGCCATCGGCGTGAACTGCCGCATGCTGGAGATCGCTTCGTCGCTTCGTTCCTCGCGATGACGGGTTTAGCGGATCGGCGAATCAGGCGCGAGCCGCATATCCAGATAATTGTCGAGCGACTTCATCAGCTGGTCGAGCTCATGCTCGAAGAAATGGTTCGCGCGCGGGATCTCGTCGTGATGGATGGTGATGCCCTTTTGGGTGCGCAGCTTGTCGACCAGTTTCTGCACCGCCGACGGCGGCACGATCTCGTCCTGCCCGCCCGCGACGATGATGCCCGACGAGGGGCAGGGGGCGAGGAAGCTGAAGTCATACATGTTCGCCGGCGGCGCCACCGACAGGAAGCCGCGGATTTCGGGACGGCGCATGAGCAGTTGCATCCCGATCCACGCGCCGAAGCTGAACCCCGCGACCCAGGTGGTCTGCGCCTCGGGGTGGATCGACTGCACCCAGTCGAGCGCCGAGGCGGCGTCGGAAAGCTCGCCGATGCCATTGTCGAAAGTGCCCTGGCTGCGGCCGACGCCGCGGAAGTTGAAGCGCAGCACCGCGAAGCCGCGCGCGACGAAGCTCTTGTACATCGCCTGTGTGATGCGGTCGTTCATCGTGCCGCCGCCCTGCGGGTGCGGGTGGAGGATCAGCGCGACCGGCGCGCGCGGACGCGGCGGCGGAGAAAAACGGCCTTCGATGCGGCCCTCGGGGCCGGGGAATATGACGTCGGGCAATGCACACCTCGATTTCTTGGGCTGGCCCCCGATTCGCCGGACCGGCGGGGTGGCGGAGCGGAAGCGGCGCCTATATAGAAAATAGGTCTCGACTTGCAACTTTTGCGAATCACTCGCAATAAGATGCAGTTTGCTGTCTTCTCCGTTCGCATCGAGCGAAGTCGAGATGCCCATCGGCGACGCGCTATTTCGATGGGTGTCTCGACTTCGCTCGACACGAACGGAACAGGAAATGGTGCCGCCGGAATGATCTACCTCGATTATCAAGCCACCACGCCGCTCGCGCCCGAGGCGCGCGAGGCGATGCTGCGCTGGCTTGAGGGGCCGGGTGGGAGCGACGGTTTCGCGAACCCGTCGAGCACGCACAAGGCGGGACGCGCTGCCGCCGCCGCGGTCGAGGTCGCGCGCGATCAGGTCGCGGCGCTGCTGCCCATGGGTGGGCGCGTCTTCTTCACCTCGGGCGCGACCGAGGCGCTCAACTGGGCGCTGTTTCGCGGCGCCGAAGCGAAGCCGGGGGGCGTCGCCGGGCTCAGCATCGAACATGCGGCGTCGCTGCAATGTCTGGAGCGGTTGAACGCGACGATCCTGCCCGTCGATGGCAGGGGGCTGGCGCAGCAGCCCGATCCCGCCCTCATCCCCGAAAACGGCATCGTCGCCGTGATGCTGGTGAACAATGAGGTCGGGACGATCCAGCCGGTCGCCGACTTTGCCGCCGCCGCCCATGCGAAGAACAGCCTTCTGCTCTGCGACGCCGTCCAGGGCTTTGGTCGCATCGCGATTCCCGAAGGCGCCGATTTGATCGCCGTGTCGGCGCACAAGATCCACGGTCCCAAGGGCATCGGCGCGCTGTGGGTGCGCGACGGGGTGGACCTTGAACCGCTGATGGTCGGTGGCGCGCAGGAACAGGGGATGCGCTCGGGCACGGTGTCGCCCGCGCTTTGCGCCGGCTTCGGCGCGGCGGCGGCGCTCGCGGCCGAGCGGATGGACAAGGATGCCGAACATGCCGAGCGGCTCTGGTCGCTCGCGATGGGAATGCTCCCCGAATGGACGCTCAACGGCGATGCGGAGCGCCGCTATCACGGCAATCTCAATATCCGGCGCGAGGGCGTAAACGGTCTGCGGCTGATGTCCGACGCGCGCGATATCGCCTTTTCGCTCGGCAGCGCGTGCGGCAGCGGATCGGGCAAGGTCAGCCATGTGCTGCGCGCGATGGGGGTGAGCGAGGGCGATGCCCGCGCCTCGATCCGCCTCGGCTGGGGACGCTATACGACCGAAGCGGAGTTGCGCGACGGCTTGAATGCGATCAAGGCCGCGGCGCGGCTGCAAGGGGTCAATTGATGCGCATCACCTTCATCCACTCCGACGGCAAGGGCCGCACCGAGGCCGAGGCGCAGCCGGGCGACATATTGCTCGACGTCGCGCAGGCGCATCTGATGCCGCTCGAAGGCACGTGCGAAGGTCAGATGGCCTGCTCGACCTGCCATGTCATCGTGGCGAAAGAGGATTTCGACCGCCTTCCGCCCGCGAGCGAGGAGGAAGAGGATATGCTCGACCTGGCGGCGGGCGCGCGGCGGACGAGCCGCCTGTCGTGCCAGATTGTGCTGGCCGAGGCGATGGACGGGCTGACGGTCCATATCCCGGCGGAAAGCCGGAATATGCAGGGCGCGCGGTGACTGCTTCCGGCCGGTAGCGGCCATTCTCTCCCCTCCCGCTTGCGGGAGGGGTCGGGGGTGGGCAGCAGCGTGGCAATGGCCCACCCCGCTGCGACTAACGAACAAAGTTCGTAAGTCTCGCTGCCCCTCCCGC